>ULVY01038708.1_pt1 | contig 12574 bp, 10 predicted proteins | sample 1959861 | NCBI WGS metagenome assembly ULVY01 (sample SAMEA4835798, study PRJEB28245) | human gut metagenome | biome: gut microbiome; material: fecal sample | place: Denmark | collected 2008
CGTGGCGGAACTGGCAGACGCACAGGACTTAAAATCCTGCGAGGGTTAAACTTCGTACCGGTTCGATTCCGGTCGCCGGCAGTATCGGGAACAGTTTTTAACTGTTCCCGATTTTGCGTTATACGGACGTATTTGCAGCGTTGGTTTATATCAGGATATAGAAATCCTGTCATAAACCGGCGCTTCTTTTGCATATAATACAAAGCAAAGGAGTGAAAACATGTCTGCATATCATCGGTTAATATCATATATTTATGCATACGAGGGCGGAATCAAAGGGAAAAATACGGGATTTGCGAAATTGGAGACGCGGGGAACTTCCTGCCGGATTCAGGTCAGCGTCCGCCGTGTCTTTGCGGGCGGCAGCCCGATCGGAGTATACCTTCTGGCAGGGCAGGAGGAGATCCGTATCGGCACCCTGTTTGTCCGTGGCGGAAATGGGGAGTTCCGTGCCGTCGTCAATTGTGAAAATATTGAAGGAAGCGGCTGCAATATGGAAGAGTGCTGTGGTCTGACTCTTCATGAGACGGACAGCGCATGGCGTGCCTATACGACGATTTGGGAAGATGCCGTCGCGCATGCGGCAGAGGTTGAACTGGCGGATGTGACTGCTGAGAAAGTGCGGGAGCAGGAAGCAGAGAAGGAAGAGGCAACGCGGAAACTGGCAGAGAATGTATCTGGGGAAGTGAACAGTGCGTCTGTAGGGAAAGAAAAATTGGATGAGGCGTCAGAACTTACCCGGTCGGGAGAAATGGAGAGTCAGGACACATCCACGGAGACAGAGAAGAAAGAAGCTGTGAATATAAACGAAACGGACTTCGGAATCAGCCAGCCCCAGTCAGAAAAGCTGGAGGATTCAAACCTGGAGATTTTCGAGGACACGGAAACCATGGAAGCGGTTCCAGATATCTCAGAAACATCCGATCATCAAGAGGTAGAAATTGTTCAGGAAGCGCAAACAGAAACACCGCAAGAAAGTTTTCAGGAATCCAATCAGGAAGCGCAAACGGAGACACCGCAGGAAAGTTCTCAGGAATCCAATCAGGAAGCGCAGACAGAGGCGCGACGGAAAGATTCTCAAGAATCCACCCGGGAAGTCCGGAAAGAGGCGCTTCCAGATTCTCCACCAGACCATCAAGAAGCATTTCAGCCAGGCTCTCAAAATCAAAAACAACCACAACCAGATTCATCCAAGGAATTTCCGAAAGAAGATCCCGCTGAGTCCCTCTGGAATCGTCTGCGTGCTGCCTATCCCAAAGTAACCGCCTTCGAATGCGCCGACGGCTGCGAGATTCTGGTAATCAAACCGCAGGATATCGGGCTTCTGCCGCGGGAAAACTGGGTGTATGGAAATAACAGCTTTCTTCTGCACGGTTACTACAACTACCGATATCTGATTCTGGCGAGGCTGGGGAAATCTGGCGAACGGGGGCGCTACATTCTGGGCGTGCCGGGACATTATGGAAACAATGAAAAATATATGGCGGCGATGTTCGGCTTTGACCGCTTTGTCCGTTCCACCCGACAGCCGCCGCGCGATAGCCGGTTCGGGTATTGGTATACGGATTTGAATTTTACATAAAAGCCGGTCGATCCTTTTAGAGAACTCTTGACAAAGGATAGCTTTTCTGGGTAGGATGGACACGGGTCAAATGCTTTCAGGTGTTTGGTTGGTAGCGGATCAAACTTGTCGGGAAACTGGGATAAGGATGTCTGTTGTTGGAAGCGGATGAATTTGAACGGAGGAAAAAACAGTGGCAGCAAAATTGACACGGGAAGAGAAATATATGAAAGCGGCGATCCGCGAGGCGAAGAAAGCCTGGGCGCTCGGAGAAGTGCCGATCGGCTGCGTGATCGTGTATGAGGACAAAATCATCGGCAGGGGTTACAACCGCCGGATGGTCGATCATAGCGCGCTGGCACATGCGGAGATCGCGGCAGTCAAAAAAGCGTGCAAGCGCATGGGCGACTGGCGCCTGGAAGAATGTGAGCTGTACGTGACGCTGGAACCGTGCCCGATGTGCGCGGGGGCGATCGTGCAGGCGCGGATTCCAAAAGTTTACATCGGTTCCATGAACCCGAAAGCCGGCTGCGCCGGTTCGGTACTGAATCTTCTGGATGAAAAAGGATTCAATCATCAGGTGGAGACAGAAGAAGGACTTTTGGGCGAGGAATGTTCGATGATGTTGAAAGAATTTTTCAAAGAATTGCGTGAAAAGAGAAAAAAGAAGAAAGAAGAAAAAGCTGGTGAATGATTTCCACCAGCTTTTTGCATTCCATATTTCCCATTCAAACCGAAAAATACAGTCCTTATTTGATTACGTGGATCCAGCCCTCCGGAGCTTTGATGTGACCCATCTGGATGCCGGTCAGTGTCTCGTAGAGTTTCTGGGTAACCGAACCCATCTTCTCCATACCTGCCGGGAAGCAGATTTCCTTGCCGTGGTCAACGATCTTGCCAACCGGGGAGATAACAGCTGCGGTACCGCACAGGCCGCACTCTGCGAAATCTTTTACTTCGTCTAAGTATACTTCACGCTCTTCGGTCTCCATGCCAAGGTAATCTCTTGCAACCTGCAGGATAGAACGGCGTGTGATAGACGGAAGGATGCTGTTGGACTTCGGAGTTACCAGCTTGCCGTCTTTGGTGATAAAGATAACGTTTGCGCCGCCGGTCTCCTCGATCTTGGTACGTGTCTGCGGATCCAGGTAGATGTTCTCATCGAAACCGTTTTTATGAGCATCGACGATCGCATGCAGGCTCATCGCATAGTTTAATCCGGCTTTGATGTGACCGGTTCCGTGAGGTGCTGCACGGTCGAAATCGCTGACGCGGATGGTGATCGGTTTAGCGCCGCCCTTGAAGTACGGGCCAACCGGTGTACAGAATACGCGGAACTGATAGATGTTTGCCGGTTTAACGCCGATAATGGAATCATAACCGAACATATACGGGCGGATGTACAGGGTTGCACCGGAACCATACGGCGGTACGAATGCTGCGTTGGCTTCTACTACTTTTGTGATGGCGTCTACGAAGCGCTCCTTCGGGAATGGCGGCATTTCAAGACCTTTTGCGGAATTCTCCATACGCTCGCCGTTTAAGTCAGGACGGAACGTAACGATATGGCCGTCCTCGGTCGTATACGCTTTCAGACCCTCGAAGCAAGTCTGTGCATACTGCAGAACACAGGCACATTCATTCAGGGTAATATTCGGGTCGGAGGTAAGGGCGCCTTCGTCCCAGGAACCATTCTGGTACATGGAAACATAGCGGTAATCCGTTGGCATATAGCCGAAACCGATGTTGCTCCAGTCGATATTTTTCTTTTCCATAATCGTTGCTCCAATCTTACAGAATTTTATGATTTAGTAACTGTTTGACTTTTTGCAGTCGCTAGATTTATACCTATTATAATAATTTCTTTCTTCTGTTGCAAGATTCTGGGATAAAAAATGATAAAAAAACAATAATAATGTATTCTTGTGTATTTTTATACAATGCTTGTTAGTCAAGCTCCGGCTTGACAAAACGGCGGCTGCCATGTATACTAAACAGGCTGACGGTCTGCAGGTCATTCCGTCATATAAGATCAAGTCATAAAGTTTCCGCACAGCCGGGGAGTTAGCGGTGCCCTGTACCTGCAATCCGCTATAGCAGGGGTGTTGTCCGACCGAGGGCGTTTTTACTGTGGGGCTGCCCCTGAAAAGTGGCGTTGAAGTCTGGGTCTTGCGCAACAGAAATCTGTGAACCGTGTCAGGGCAGGAATGCAGCAGCACTAAGCAGAAGCTTCTGTGTGCCGCAAGGCAGCCTGGACCGAGTTAACTGTCAGGGTAACGTCCATGGCATACGTTCGAAGCCGGGCGTGCGGATTTTTTTATTTCATAGGAAATTGCTTCCTATGAAATAAAAAATAGAAAATAATAGATACAGAAACAAGCATTTTTGCAGGTGTGTGAATATAGCCGGGATATGTGGAATTTGATTTGCCAAGGGGTAGGAATACCGTGCCGGAGCAGATTAAAAGCGCGTATCCCGGTATTTTTATGTCTATGATATTTGTAAGGAATTTTTTCTTGCCCGCGGGATATGATTGTATTATAATTACAAAATGGGTGTAGTTTATCCTGATATGGGGGTTGTTGGAAACTTAGAATAAGGGTAACTGTGAAGGTACTGGACGGTTATGAAGAAAGGGAAAGCGCTCATGAGAAGAATCGGTATGTTAACCAGCGGCGGCGACTGCCAGAGCTTAAATGCGACGATGCGAGGCGTGGCAAAATCGCTGTACAAGATGTTCGATGACATAGAGATAGTTGGATTTGAAGACGGCTATAAAGGTCTTATGTATGCAGACTACCGGATTATGAAACAGTCGGATTTTTCCGGGATTCTGACACGCGGAGGTACGATTCTGGGAACTTCCAGACAGCCTTTCAAGCTGATGCGGACGCCGGACGAGAACGGTCTGGATAAAGTGGAAGCGATGAAACACACCTATTACAAGCTGAAACTGGAATGCCTCGTCATTTTAGGCGGCAACGGCAGCCAGAAGACGGCAAATCTGCTGCGGGAGGAAGGACTCAATATCGTTTCTCTTCCGAAGACCATAGACAACGATCTCTGGGGCAGCGATCTTACGTTTGGATTCCATAGTGCGGTTGATGTAGCGACCAATGCCATCGACTGTATTCATACGACGGCGGCGTCTCATGGCAGAGTCTTCATCGTGGAGATCATGGGCCACAAGGTGGGATGGCTGGCGCTCTATGCAGGCATCGCGGGCGGAGCTGACATCATTCTCCTGCCGGAGATCCCGTATGATATTGATGTGGTGGTAAATGCGATCCGCAGCCGTACTAAAAATGGCAAGAATTTCACGATTCTGGCGGTCGCAGAGGGCGCGATTTCCAAGGAAAATGCAGCCCTGACCAAGAAAGAATTAAAAGAAAAGAAGAAAAATGGACCGGTTTATCCGTCGGTCGCTTACGAGCTGGGCGCCCAGATTTCCGAGCGGACGGGGCAGGAGATCCGTGTGACGGTTCCGGGGCATATGCAGCGCGGAGGCGAGCCATGCCCGTATGACCGCGTGATTGCGACGCGCCTCGGCGCGGAGGCAGCAGAGATGATCCGCCGCAAAGAATACGGCTATATGGTTGCTTTAAACAACAATAAGATTGAAAAAATTCCGCTCGCGGACATTGCCGGTAAATTAAAGATGGTCGATCCGAAGAGCGATATTATCCGGGAAGCTAAGGATGTAGGCATCAGCTTCGGCGACGAATAGTAAGGAAGTAGTAGTTTATGTCATATACAGCACTGTACAGAAAATGGCGTCCGACGTCCTTTGAAGAGGTCCGGGGTCAGGACCATATCGTAAAGACCCTGAAAAATCAGATCAACTCCGGGCGGATCGGGCACGCGTACCTCTTCTGCGGGACGCGCGGAACCGGTAAGACGAGTATTGCCAAGATCTTTGCACGGGCAGTCAACTGTGAACATCCGGTGGACGGCAGCCCCTGCGGCGAGTGCAGTATGTGCCGCCAGATTGCGGAAGGAGCTTCCCTCAATGTGGTGGAGATCGATGCGGCATCCAACAATGGCGTGGAAAATATCCGTGATATCCGGGAGCAGGTGCAGTACCCGCCGACGGATGGGCGCTACCGCGTCTACATCATTGACGAGGTTCATATGCTTTCGATTGGCGCGTTCAATGCGCTCTTAAAGACGCTGGAAGAACCGCCGTCCTACGTTATATTTATCTTGGCGACGACGGAGGTCCACAAGATCCCGATCACGATCCTGTCCCGGTGCCAGAGATATGATTTCAAGCGGATCTCGATCGATACCATCGCGGGACGGCTGGCGGAGCTGACGCAGGCGGAGCAGATCGATGTAGACGATCGGGCACTTAGGTATGTGGCACGTGCGGCGGATGGCTCGATGCGAGATGCGTTAAGTCTTCTCGATCAGTGCGTGGCGTTCCATTTCGGGGAAAAGCTGACGTATGACAATGTGCTCGAGGTGTTGGGCGCGGTCGATAACCGCGTGTTCAGCAAGCTGTTTCAGGCGGTGCTTGCAAGTGATACGAAGGCGTGCATCCGTGAGATTGAGGAAATGATCATCCAGGGGCGCGATCTTTCGCAGCTCGTCAACGATTTCGTCTGGTATATGCGAAATCTCCTGATTGCCAAGACGACCGACGAACCGGGCGATATGCTCGATATGTCGGAGGAAAATCTGGCAGTTTTAAAGGAAGAGGCGGCAGGCGTTGATACGGAAACGCTGATGCGTTACATCCGTATTTTCTCGGAGCTTTCCGGGCAGCTGCGCTACGCGTCGCAGAAGCGGATTCTGGTGGAGATTGCCTTTATCAAGCTGACGACGCCGTCGATGGAACAGAATCTTGATTCCATTTTACAGCGGATTACGCTATTAGAGCAGAAAATGCAGGAAATGCCGGACAATCTACAGAAACTGGCGTCCCTTGCACCGGCAGCGGGGCAGGCGGCATCCTCCAAAACGGCTGTGGTGGAAACGCCGCCTGAGCCGAAGACGGTATCCCTTCCGCCGGCACAGTACGAAGATCTGATGCTGATGCGGAAAGAATGGGGACGGATTGCGTCCCTGAGCCAGCTTGTGGGTTCGATTAGGCTCAGTCTTCCCAAGACAAGTGTAGAACCGGCGGGCGAAGGCTGCCTTTGCATTGTGTGTACAGATGAAAATACGTTTGGAATTATCAATCGGGAGCCTGAGCTTAAGAATTTGCAGGAAGTAGTGCAAGAAAAATACAAAAAGACTCTGCAATTTAAAGTCCGTTTAGAATCATCTGCTGTGCCTCAAAGAACGGTTTATGTCAGTGATGAGGATTTAAAGAACGCAATCCATACCGATGTGATTGTCGAAGAGGATGATTCCGTGTAGTGGAGCTTACCAAAGATGAGCCTTGTTTTGTAATGCAAGAAGCTGTGATTAAATACAGATAAATGATATTAGTGGGTTTATATGATATATAGAACCGGCTGCAATCGGCAGCCAGTCTGAATATAAATAAAAAGAAGTGAAAGAGAGGAATGACACCATGGCAAAACGTGGCGGTTTCCCAGGCGGTATGCCGGGCAATATGAACAATTTAATGAAGCAGGCGCAGAGAATGCAGCGCCAGATGGAAGAGAAGCAGAAAGAGCTGGAGGAGAAGCAGTACAGCGCATCCGCAGGCGGCGGCGCTGTAACCGTAACCGTATCTGGTAAAAAAGAGGTTCTTTCCGTGAAACTGTCTGAGGAAGTAGTGGATCCGGATGATATCGAGATGTTAGAGGATCTGATCGTGGCGGCGACCAACGAGGCATTTCGTCAGGCGGAAGAGGACAGCAGCCAGATGATGTCCCAGTTGACCGGTGGCCTTGGCGGTCTGGGAGGCGGATTCCCGTTTTAAGCGATGGATTATTACAGTAGCCAGATTAGCAAGCTAATCGAAGAATTGTCAAAACTTCCCGGAATCGGAAGTAAATCGGCGCAGCGTCTTGCATTTCATATCATCAATATGCCGGAAGAACAGGTCAGGCACTTGTCCGGCGCGATTCTGGAAGCCAAGCAGAATGTGCGTTACTGCAAGGAGTGCTGCACATTGACTGATAAGGAACTGTGCCCGATCTGCAGCAGCGACCGGCGAGATCATGAGACGATCATGGTGGTGGAAAATACGCGCGATCTGGCGGCATATGAAAAGACAGGAAAATACAACGGGGTCTATCATGTGCTGCATGGGGCGATCTCCCCGATGCTGGGGATCGGGCCGGGCGACATCCGGCTCAAGGAGCTGATGACTCGCCTGCAGAAAGAGGAGGTTCGTGAGGTCATTATCGCAACCAACTCAAGCCTGGAGGGCGAGACGACCGCGATGTATTTGAGCAAGCTGATTAAGCCGACAGGGATCCGGGTGACGCGAATCGCCAGCGGCGTTCCGGTCGGGGGCGACTTGGAATATATTGATGAGGTAACGCTTCTGCGCGCGCTGGATGGGCGTACAGAGCTGTAGCCGGTGAGCAAATAAAACGTTACTGGGCACGTATGTGTGAACAGTAACAATAAAACTTCTGCCGCGGCAGGAAGTTAGGAGATGCATAAGATGGATAAATACGAGTTTAACATCAAGGTAGAGCAGATTAAGAAACTGGTTAACAAGGGAGATTTCGAGACGGCGATGAAGATCGCCGATACCATCGACTGGCGTCGTGTACGCAGCACCAGCCTGCTTACGATGATTTCCCAGATTTATGAGAAAAATGCAGAGTATCAGGATGCCAAGGATATTTTATTGCTGGCATATGAGAGAGCGCCGCTTGGAAAGGGGCTTTTATATAAGCTGACTGACCTTGCATTGCGTGAAAATAATATTCAGGAGGCAGAGGCATATTACCGGGAGTTCTGTGAGCTGTCCGGCGATGACCCGCGCCAGTACCTGCTTCGTTTTCTGATTCTGGAGGCGAAGGATGCGCCGTTAGAGCAGCAGATCAATTCTCTGGAGAGATATTGTCAGGAAGAGCTGGATGAGAAATGGCTGTACCACCTGGCAGAGCTTTATCATCAGGCGAACCAGGCGGACGACTGTGTGCGGATCTGCGACAAGATCATGCTGATGTTCGGTCTTGGCAAATATGTGGACAAGGCAATGGAACTGAAACTTCAGTATGCGCCGCTGACGAAATATCAGATGGATCTGGTGGAAAACCGCGAGAAGTACGAAGAGAAGCTGCGTGCGGTGGAAGAAGAGTACAAGAACGGTACATACCGCAAGCCAGAGCCGGAAGGAGAGTATCTGGATACGGATGAGCCGGAGGCAGAGCTGGACGACGAACCGGAGAATGAGCCGGAGGGACAGCCAGAGCAGGCAGAGCCAGAAGAGAAGGCTGGAAAACCGAAAGCTGAGACAAAACCGGCGGACGAGAAAGTAGAAAAGGCGGCGCTGGACGAGGATGTAGTAGCAAGCCTTCATGAAGCACAGGCGGAAGAAGCGCTGGCAAAAGAAGTGTCCAAGATCAAGCCTTACGATGAGGAAGAGGGCGCATCTGAAGGGGAGACACGTGTTTTCAGGAATCTCCGCGACCTGGAACCGGCAGAGGCAGAGGAAAAGAGTGAGGAAGCTCCGATTCATGAATTTGAAGAGGAAGAGGAAACCATAGTGGAAGACTGGGATTTCGAACCGGAAGAGGAAGAAGAGGAGATCAAGGAATCGAATCATCTGATGATCGAGGCGGAAGATCCGGCAGCCGGTCTTGCGATGGCACTTGATTCCCTGAAAAAGATTCACCGCGAGCTGGGGACCAAGCATCCGGTTGCCAAGATCAGCGGCGCAAACCTTTCCCATCGCGGCATCGCATCGGTGGCGGAGCGCCTGGCAGGCAAGGATCTGGTGGTCGAGCATGCGGCCGATCTGGACGATTTGACGGTGGAAGAGCTGGAAGAACTGATGACACAGGATGAAACCGGCATGGTCGTTGTTCTGATTGATACGCAGGCACGTTTAGAGCAGATGCACCGCGCATATCCGGCATTAGCAGAGCGTTTTCAGTATATCGGCTGTGAAAACCAGAAAGACGATGCAGCGAAGCTGGCACAGGCGCGCGAGGAAGAGCTGAAACGCCAGCAGGCGCAGCAGGAAGCAGAAGCAGCCAGAAAACGCCAGGCAGAGCGTGAAGCGGAGATCCGCCGTCAGGCAGAAAAAGAGGCAGAGGAAAAACGCAGACAGCAGGAAGCAGCAGCCCGCCGTGAGGAAGAAGAGCGCGCCAAGGCAGAAGCACAGGCGCTGGCAGCCAAAGAGGCAGAAGAAGCGCGTAAAGCGGAGGAAGATCGCCGTCTGGCAGAGCGACAGAGAGAAGAACTGCGCCGTCAGGAAGAGGCAAGACGCGATGACGAGCCGGAGTATGAAGACGAAGAAGAGCGCTACGAGAAGGACGAATATGAGCCGGAGGATGATTATGCGCGTGGCGGCTATCGTGATGATTATAAGGACGATTACAAAGACAGCTATAAAGACGAACGCGAGGACGACGAGTATTCCAATTATCCAGAGGATGAGCCGGAAGAGAAACCGTCCAAAAAGTCCGGCGATATGGATGTTGAGGAGTTTGTTCAGTATGCCTGCAAATATGCATCGGAGATCGACTGCAGTATTTCGGGAAAGAGCATGCTGGCTCTGTACGAGCGCGCTGAGATGATGGAGGAGGACGGAGAACCGCTTACCAAGACAAGTGCCGAAGATTTGATCGAGGAAGCTGCAGATAAGGCGGAGAAGAAATCCTTCAGCGGACTGTTCTCATCGAAATATGATAAGGATGGACTTCTGATTCTGAAAGAGAAGCATTTCTTTGATTAATTAAAACAATTCGAGAAATTTTAAAATTAAAACTAATTAGTAAAAGAGAGCGCTGCGGGGGAATGCTTCCCGGCAGCGTTTTCTGGTAGTGGACAGTAAAAAGAGATACGGGAGAGAAAGATGGGAACACGGTTAATAGCCCTCGATTTAGATGGGACACTGTTAAATGAAAAAATGCACGTGTCGGAAAAAACAAGACAGGTGATGGAACTGTGTGCGCAGCGGGGGATTGAGATTGTTCCGGCGACCGGGCGCGCGCTCCCGGCAGTGCCAGAGGAGGTTTTGAGCCTGCCGGGCGTCCACTATGGCATATTTACAAATGGGGCGGTCGTCCGGGATTTCGGGAAAAATACCTGGGTGTCGGAAAGCTGCCTGAGCTGGGAAGAGACGATCCGGGTGATTGAGGTGCTGCGCCGGCATCCGGTTATTTACGATATGTATGTATCGGAGGGCGGCGTCAGCGAGACGCGATTGCTGGCACAACTGGAAGAATACGGGATACCGGAACGTGAATGCGCCTATATCCGGGCGACGCGCCGGGCAGTCACTGACATGGTGGAGTATCTGCGGGAGAAAAAATGCCCGGTGCAGAAGATGAATTTAAATTTTAAGGACCGGGAGAGCAAGCAGGCAGTCCGGGCAAAGCTGGAAGCGATGCCGGAGGTTCTGGTGACCTCCTCGCTTCCGTGGAATCTGGAACTCAACGCGGCGGGCATCACAAAGGGGAGCGGGCTGCGGAATCTCTGTCAGTATCTGGGAATTGAAGCGGAGGAGACGATGGCATTTGGAGACGGCGAAAACGACTGGCCCATGCTGGAGGCAGCAGGAATCGGCGTGGCGATGGAAAATGGCGCCCCATTTTTAAAGGAACGCGCAGACCGGATTGCCGCTTCGAACCGGGAAGAGGGCGTAGCGGAGGCGATCGGACAATGGGTGCTTATATAAAAGAAAACTGGCTGTTCGTGGTGGTGGCAGTCTATCTGGTTTCCATGGTATTGTACGGGCATTACCGCGGATTCATCCGCCTGGCAGTCTCAGCCGTTTCCCTGGTGCTGTCGCTGGGGGTGGTTCATTTTGGTGCGCCGTCTGTCGCGAATCTGCTTCGCAGCAATGAGGTGGTCTATCAGGCGGTGGAGGACAGCGTGACGAAATTTATCCAAAAGAACGATGAGGCGGAAAATGAGGCAGCTGACGCGGCGCCGCCATCCGTACAGCGCAGTATTATTGAAGAAATGGATCTTCCGGAACAGTTAAAGGATGCGCTTCTGGAGAATAATAACAGCGAAGTTTACGAGGCGCTGGGTGTAAGCAGCTTTACCCACTACGTCAGCCGTTATCTGGCAAACAGCCTGATCAATATTATAAGTTTTTTTCTGCTGTTTGCAGCCGTGTTCGGCGGACTGCGTGTTCTGTCCGTATCGCTCAATGTGGTCTCCCGGCTGCCGATTATATCGGGGCTGAACCGTCTGGCAGGTGCCGTGCTGGGGGGTGCGGAAGGGATCTTTTTCGTCTGGATTGCAGCACTGCTTATTACACTGTTCTCGGCAACGGCGATTGGTGAACTTTTCCTGAACCAGATAGAAAGCAATATCTGGCTGACCTGGCTGTATGACCACAATATGCTTGGAAGCATCCTGATGGGTGTTGTGAAACGGATTATTTGAAAGCTTACAGAGAAAAACTGTGATATTGAAAAACGGCACACCGCATGCTCGCTACTTAGTGATGAGTTAGGTGTGCCAATTTTTTTATTTCAGTCGAGAAGACACCCACCTCTTTAGGTGGCGAGTAATAGCAAATTTGTCTCAGTGGGAGTTGGGTCTCCGACTGAGATAAACGCTCCGCGAGGATGCGCAATGATTCTGTATGGAATATGTCAGCGAAAAAACAAGTGAAAATCGCTTGACAAGTTAATGCTGAAATGATAAACTCTAACTCTAACGTGCTTTGACGTTGGTCTGCATATGCAGGGAAAATCGAATATCACAGGTTTTCTTATTTACGAAAATGTTTTGAAAATTAAGAAAAAAATAGTTGACAACGACAACTGCCTATGATATGATATTCAAGCTGTTGAGCGAAAGCTCAGTTGCAAAAAATAAAATAAAAAAGTTGTTGACAAAGATAACTGCTTGTGGTAATATAAATGAGCTGTCAATGAGACAACAACAAAGAACCTTGAAAACTGAACAGTATGT
>ULVY01058414.1_pt1 | contig 12505 bp, 10 predicted proteins | sample 1959861 | NCBI WGS metagenome assembly ULVY01 (sample SAMEA4835798, study PRJEB28245) | human gut metagenome | biome: gut microbiome; material: fecal sample | place: Denmark | collected 2008
ATCAGGCCGTGTCCGTACGCGTCGGCTTTGACGATGCCCATGACGGCGGTGCCGGAATGCGGTCCGCCGACGACACTCACCAGGTGGCGCATGTTGTCGCGCAGTGCGGCGAGGTCGACGATGGCCTGCGCCGGATACCGCCGCTGGGCGGCCTTGTAGTTCGCTTTGCCTTGTTCGGAGGAGAAATCCCATTCACGTGTTGCGCTCAAAGTCATGGCTCCCATTGTCGCGCCGCTATGTGACAGGTATGGAACATCAGGGACATATGGTGAGACGATTCACGATGTTTTCACGATTTTGTCCGGCAGTGTTTTTTACACTTTCCATACACAAGGCTGTTGCGCATATCGCCGCGGCCTTTCTGATTTCTGGCGTTAAGGCGTGCCAGAGTCCCGGAAATCCGTCCGGTCCAGCCCATTTTTGAAACAATCACAGGGAATCTGACGACCATGGATCTATTTCGCAAGAAGTCGGTGGACCAACTTGTCTCCGAATCGACTCCGCTGAAGCGAACACTGAAAACCTTCGACCTGACCATGCTGGGCATCGGCGCCATCATCGGCACCGGCATATTCGTGCTCACCGGCAAAGGCGCGCTCACCGCGGGACCCGCATTATGCGTGTCCTTCCTGCTTGCCGCGATCTGCTGCGGCTTCGCAGGCTTGTGCTATGCGGAGTTCGCCGCGATGGCACCGGTTTCCGGCTCCGCCTATTCGTACGCGTATCTGGCGTTCGGCGAGTTGATCGCCTTCGTGATCGGCTGGGATCTGATTCTGGAGTACGCGTTGCAGGCGGCCACCGTGTCCGCCGGCTGGTCGGGCTATTTCAACAAGCTGCTGGAAGGCTTCGGCCTGCATCTGCCGGTCGAACTGACCGCCGCATACGGCACCACGCCGGGAGTCACCACGTATTTCAATCTGCCCGGCTTCGTGATCGTGCTTATCATCACGTGGGTGCTGTCCATCGGCATCAACCAGACGAAGAAGACCAACGACATCATGGTGATGATCAAGCTGGCCATCATCGTGCTGTTCATCGTGTGCACCGTCTGGTACATCAATCCCGCCAACTGGAAACCGTTCTCCCCGTATGGCATCTACACGTTCCAGCCGGGTTCGACGCAGCCGTACGGCATCGTGCCGGCCGCGTCGATCGTGTTCTTCAGCTTCATCGGCTTCGACGCCGTCTCCTCCTCCGCCGAGGAGACCATCAATCCGAACAAGACGCTGCCGCGCGGCATCCTGATCTCGCTGGCCGTGTCCACCGTGCTGTACATCATCATGACGCTCATCATGACCGGCGTGGTGCCGTACAAGGAGTTCGCGAAGTTCATCGACGCTCCGGTGGCGGGCGTGATTCTCGAGACCGGTCTCAACTGGCTGGCGTTCATCGTGAACCTCGGCGCGTTGATCGGCATGACCACCGTCATGCTGGTGCAGCTGTACGGCCAGTCCCGCATCTGCTATGCGATGAGCCGCGACGGACTGTTCCCGAAGTTCTTCGGCGAAGTGCATCCGAAGTACCGCACACCGTTCAAGGGCACGTGGTTCTTCGGCATTCTGACGGCCATCGCCGGCGGTTTCATCAACATCAACGTGCTGTTCGAGCTGGTGAACATCGGTACGCTGTCCGCGTTCATCATCGTGTCGGCCGGCATCCTGTGGATGCGCAAGACCCAGCCGGACGCGCATCGTGGCTTCCGTGCGCCGGGCGTGCCGTTCACGCCAATCTGCGCCATCATCTTCTGCCTGATTCTGATCTTCGGTTTGAATTGGGAGACGTGGGTGCGTTTCGCCGTGTGGTTCGCGCTTGGACTGGTCGTGTATTTCACGTACAGCCGCAAGCATTCTCAGCTTAACGAGCCGGGACTGTTCTAATCATCCCTTCATATGGAAAAGGACGTCTCCCGCAGTTTTACGGGAGACGTCCTTTTTTCTACGTTTCTATGTATGCGCAATCACCATTCGTGACGCTGGTAGGCGATACGCGTGGTATCGGTGGGGCGGTCAAGCAGTTGGATCAGGCCGCAGCGGGCGAATCCGTTCGATTCGAGCACGTGCTGCATGGCCTTGTTGTTCGGATGCGTGTCGGCGCGCACGTTGCCGTAATGTTCGATGCACCAGTTGATGCAGTCCTTGGCCGCGCCTTTGACGATTCCCGACGAGGCGATGCGGTGGATGGTCACATACGAGTCGTCGTCCAGCCAGGCGCCGTCGATATGCGCGTAGGTGGGATCCTCGCCCGTGCACAGGGCGAACTGGGCGAGCACACGCTCCTTGCCGTCAGCCTCGTCCACCAGCAGCATGGTGCGCTGCTGGCGAATGTCGTCAAGGATCACTTCCTCACGTGGGAACGTGTTTCCCCATTGCGTGGGATTCCCGTTGGCCGCCATAAGCTCACGCGCATGCTGGTAGATTTTCAGCATGACAGGCAGATCATCCATGGTGGCACGACGGAACCGACGTTCGGAAGTGGTTTCGCTCAACCCTTTCACCTCAATTCGACTGTGTACCTCTCTCAAGCATTCCAGCCGTCCAAACTACCACGCCCACCGCACAGGCATGGTAACGCTCACACAAGGCGGCGTTCGAACGGGTCGGAGCTGATGCCCTTGGCGAGGATGTCCTTGCACCATTCCTTGGCGGTGAACAGGCTGTGGTCGCGGTAGTTGCCGCAGCTTTCGATGGTGGTTGCCGGCACGTCGTCCCATGTGGCCTCGTAGGCGATGAATTCCAACGATTCCTTCAATGCGCGAGCCACATCCTCGGTGGAATGCTCGCCCCACGTCAGCAGGTGGAAGCCTGTGCGGCATCCGAATGGCGAGCAGTCGATGTAACCGGGGATGCGTTCGCGCAGCAGCACCGCGATGGTGTGTTCGATGGTGTGCAGTCCGCCGGTCGGAATGGCGTTCTCGTTCGGCTGCACCAATCGCAGGTCGTAGTTCGAGATCACGTCGCCGTGGGGGCCGGTTTCCGTATCGATGTAGCGCACATACGGCGCCTTTACTTTGGTGTGGTCCAATTGGAAGCTTTCCACCACCGGCTTGTCTTCCGCCATGTTCTGTCCTTTCGTTGTTGTGTTCACATTCCACTATTCACGGTTCGCGGGCTCAACGTCAACCGTCGTGCCATGCGTGTCGGTTATGGCCGGTTCAAGCCTCGTCGCCGGAATCCTCCCGAATCGCGGCCATGAACCGTTCGCCGTACTGTTTGAGCTTGCTTTCCCCCACACCGTTGACGGCAAGGAACTGGTCGTCAGTGATCGGCTTGACCCGTACCATGTCACGCAACGTCTTGTCGGAGAACACGATGTACGGCGGTTTGCCGAGTTCGCGCGCGATGTCCAGTCGCAGCGCACGCAGCTTCTGGAATAGCGCCTCGTCGCCGTCATCCGGCACGTACGATCCGACAGCGGGAGTGGACACGTCGGGCGTTCGACGCGCACGGGCGTCAGCACGTTTGATCTTCTTGATGTCGTAATGGAATTCGGGTGCGACCGTTTCCGCCGCACGGGGTCCGAAGCCGACGATCGGCAGGCGTCCTTCCGCGATCGTCAGGAAGCCGTCGGTGGCCATCTGGCTCAGCACGTCGCGGATGCGCGCTTCCGGCACTTCGTCGAGCATGCCGAACGACGGCAGGCTTTCGGGGTTGAGATAGCTTAGATCCTGTGCCTTCGAGCCGCGCAGCACCTTGACGATTTTACCGCTGCCGACATGCTGGTTCACATCGTGCACGCAACGGCTGATGGCTCGGGCGATGTCGGTGACGTCGATGGTTTCGAATGTGTGCTCGCAGTTGGCGCAACCGCCCACGCATTTGCCGTCCGTTTTCGCCGCCGCGCCCGCGGTTTCGCCGAAATACCGGGTCATGTACGCGTGCAGGCAGTCCGTGGTACGGCAGTAGCCGACCATCGCGTCGAGCAGCCGGCGTTTCGACGCGCGTACGGCCTCCTGCTCTTCGGGAGTCAATCGTTCGTTTTCGTAATCCGAATCGAGCAGCCGGCGGCGGGTGACGATGTCCGATTCGTTCCACAACAGCGTGCAGCGGCTTGGTTCGCCGTCTCGTCCGGCGCGACCCGCCTCCTGGTAGTACGCTTCGATGGATTCGGGCATGTTGTGGTGGATGACGAACCGCACGTTGGATTTGTCGATGCCCATGCCGAACGCGTTGGTGGCCACGACCACGGGCACACGGTCGGTAACGAAATCGCGTTGCGCCTTCTCTCGTGCGTCGGCGCTCATACCGCCATGGTAGGCGACGGCGATGGTGCCGATATCCGACACATCCGCACCCCCTGCGGCACGCAATTCGGCGACGGCGCTGTTAAGCGATTCGGCGAGCGCTTCCGTTTCCTTGCGCGTGGCGCAGTAGACGATGCCGGATTCGTCCGGATGGCTGGCGATGTAGGACGCCACCCAGGATGCTTTGTCTTTGCGTGGCATGCTGATGACGTCGAAATACAGGTTCGGCCGGTCGAAACCGGTGACGGTGATGGACGGTGTGTGCAGGCCCAGAATCGAAACGATGTCGCGGCGCACGCGTTCGGTGGCGGTGGCGGTGAACGCGGCGACCGTTGGACGTGTGGGCAGTCCGGCGATGAATTCGCCGATGCCAAGATATGAGGAACGGAAGTCCTGCCCCCATTGGGAGACGCAGTGCGCTTCGTCGACGGCGACGAGCGAGATCGGCACACGGACGGCGAAGTTGCGGAATCGTTCGGTTTCCAAACGTTCCGGCGCCACGTACAGCAGTTTGATCTGGCCGGAGAGCGCCTGCGCGAAGACGAGATCCTGTTCGTCCGGCGTCTGAGTGGTGTTGATGAACGCGGCCGGAAGGCCCACGTCGTTCAGGGCGTCGACCTGGTCGCGCATGAGTGAGATCAGCGGCGAGATGACGATGGCGACACCCGGCAGGATCGCTGCGGGAATCTGATAGCAGATGGATTTGCCGGCGCCGGTGGGCATGACGCCAAGCACGTCGTGTCCGGTGAGGATGGCCGAGACGATGCCGGATTGTCCAGGACGGAACGAATCGTAGCCGAAATAGCGGTTCAGCGCCTCCAATGCGCGGGGGTCTACGGAATCGGCGGAATCAACAGCTTGCGTCATGGTTTCCAAGTGTAGCAATGCCGTGCGTTGACCGCGGAGAGCGAAACGGCCGGCGCGGGTCTTGCCCATGCCGGCCGTTTCATGCTTCTATCGGAAATAGGGAATTCAGATCTGGCGGAACGCCTGCTCCAGGTCGGCGATCAGATCGTCCGCGTCCTCAAGGCCGACGGACAGGCGGATCAGGTTGGCGGGCACTTCGAGCGTGGTGCCGGCCACGGAGGCGTGGGTCATGGCGCCCGGATGCTCGATCAGGGATTCCACGCCGCCCAGGGATTCGGCCAGGGTGAACACTTCGGTGGCTCCGGCGAACTTCTTGGCCGCTTCGAAACCGGCGGCGATCTGGATGGAGATCATGCCGCCGAAACCGCCGTGCATCTGGCGTGCCGCGATGTCGTGGCCCGGGTGGGATTCGAGCCCCGGATACCATACGCGTTCCACTTCGGGGCGGGTTTCGAGCCACTGGGCCACTTTCATGGCGTTGCGGCTGTGCTGCTTGACGCGCAGGTCGAGGGTTTTGAGGCCTCGGATGTCAAGCCAGGAGTCGAACGGGGACGGCACCGCGCCGGCCGCGTTCTGCAGGAAGGCCACCGCGTCGCGTGTTTCCTTGTCGTTCAGGACCACCGCGCCGCCGACCACGTCAGAGTGGCCGCCGATGTACTTGGTGGTGGAGTAGACGACCACGTCGGCGCCGTCTGCGAGCGGATGCTGCAATACCGGGGATGCGAAGGTGTTGTCCACGACCACTTTGGTGCCGTGCGCGTGCGCCACGGCCGCGGTGGCGGCGATGTCGGTGATGTTGAGCAGCGGGTTGGACGGGGTTTCCGCCCAGATGTACGCGTACTGCTTCTTGGCGAGCGCGGCTGAGACGGCGGCCGTGTCGGTGATGTCCACCACGTCGAGGCCGATGCCCCACGGCACGAACACCTTGGACAGCAGACGGTAGGTGCCGCCGTACACGTCGTTGCCGAGCAGGATGTTGTCGCCGGGCTTCAGGGTGGAGCGCAGCAGCACGTCGATGGCGGCAAGTCCGGAGGAGAAGCTTAACGCGTATTTCGCGCCTTCCACGGCGGCGAGCTGCTCGTCGAAGCTGTTGCGGGTCGGGTTGATGGAACGGCTGTAGTCGTAGCCGTTGCGCAGGCCGCCGACGCCGTCCTGCTTGAAGGTGGAGGTCATGTAGATGGGGGTGACCACGGCTCCGGTGGTCGGGTCGGGTTCCTGGCCTGCGTGGATGGCGCGGGTGGCGAGAGCGGTGGCGTTGAGGGCTTCGGTGTTGGTCGAGATGGTCATGATGGGAACTCCTTGGAAGTATCGGATGGTTTGGGTTGTTCGGATGATTGGCATTGGTTTCAAAGGTGCGATCGGGCTGCCGGACAGTCGTTTGACGGTCTTTTACAGGTACTGTTCGGCGAGGCTGGGCTTGGTGGTGCGTTCCACGACGTCGGCGAATCCGTTGGCGCGCATCCAGTCGTCGTTGAAGATCTTCTCCATGTAGCTGCGGCCGGAATCGGGCATCAGCACCACGACGAGCTGGTTTTCGTCGAGGTCGTGCTCGCGGGCGTATTTCAACGCGGAGAACACGGCCATGCCGGATGAGCCGCCGACGAGCAGTCCTTCCTCGTTGGCAAGGCGTCGGGTCATTTCGAAGGCTTCCGCGTCGGTGACCTGCACGATCTCGTCGGGAAGGCTCCGATCAAAGGCCTTCGGATAGAAGTCCTCGCCGACGCCTTCGATCTGGTATTGGTGCACGTCGTTCGGGTCGGAGTAGATGGAGCCTTCCGGATCGGCGCCGATGACCTGCACCGCGCCGTTGGACACGTCCTTCAGATAGTGTCCGGTGCCGGAGATGGTGCCGCCGGTGCCGATGCCCGCCACGAAATGCGTGACCTTGTGGTCGGTGGCCTCCCAGATTTCCGGACCAGTGGTGTGATAGTGGCTTTCGGGACCGTTCGGATTGTCGTACTGGTTGGGACGGTAGCCGCCGGGAATCGTCTTGGCGAGGCGTTCGGCGACCTGGTAGTAGGAGCGAGGATCGTCCGGACCGGCGTCGGTGGGGGTCACGACCACTTCGGCGCCATAGGCGCGCAATACCGCACGCTTGGCTTCGGACACCTTGTCCGGCAGGGTGAAGATCGCACGGTATCCGCGCTGCAAAGCCACGAGCGCGAGTCCGACACCGGTGTTGCCGGAGGTCGGTTCCACGATCACACCGCCGGGCTTCAGTTCGCCGCTCTGCTCGGCGGCATCGATGATGCGTTCGGCGATGCGGTCCTTGGAGGAGCCTCCCGGGTTGAAGTATTCGACTTTGGCCGCGATGGTGGCCTTGATGCCTTCGGTCACATGGTTGAGGCGGATGAGCGGGGTGTTGCCGATGAGTTCTGCGGTGCTGTTGTGGATGGTCATGACGTTTCCTTTGGGGTTTTGCGGTTTCGGGGATTCGGTTGGGATGCGCTCCCGGGAAGCCACGTCGTCATGTGCAGCGGTTGAAACAGGACCTGTTGGGATTTTCGCGTTTGTGCGAAGATCACCGTATACGGTTACGGTATGCAGTATGCCGAAGGTTGGCAATCATGCCGATACGTTACGGGAATCCGGAAAATCGAAGTTCTGGCGACCACGCCGAACGTTCTGGAATGTCCTATCTCAAGTTATGCGTCGATGAACCACGCGCCCCTCGGGCGGTTGGTTAGCGACAGCAACAACAAGAGCGATTGAACATGTAGCTTACATTACCACTCCCCCGGGCATCGGCATGTCACCCGCGTTCATCATGCGGACATCCGAACCGTATCAGCTTCCCGGAACGGACTCGTTCCACCCCAATAACCTGCGATATAACAGCCTTCGCAGCGCCCAACACCCCACCGGATATCATCGCGTCTACGTGATATACAGTGCAATTATGTATAGAGAAACCTCTTTCATATTCCCCGCACATCGAGTACGACCGTCGACGGGGAACAACGGCCGTTCCCCGCTCACGCCGGAAGCCGATCACACCGATCACACCAACCGCAAACGCCATCGCACATGGACGCCTTTCGTGGTTCTCTGGGCGGTGATGTCGACGATTCTCATACTGCTGACCGTGTCCACGCATCCTTCCGACAGCGTGTACACCCTGCAATACCAGGGCGGCACCTTCCTCGTGGACCGTTCACAGTACCAGCAACTCGCAGACGCGTTCCTGCACGGCAGGATCTGGATCGACGCGCATGTCCCCGACTGGCTTGCGGCCATGGATAATCCGTACGACGAACAGGCCAGAGGAACCCTCGGCATGCAAACCGGCGATCCGTCACGCTGGGATTGGGCCTTCTACCATGGCCGGTACTACTGCTATTTCGGCCCGCTGCCGGCGCTCCTGCTCTTCGCGCCGTTCAAAGCACTGACCGGAACCGATCTGCCGACCGCCGTAGGATGCGCGTTCCTTGCGATACTGGCATGCGCTTCGCTCATATTCCTTATCGAAACACTGTGGAAGCGCTATTGGCATGGCACCCCCAGATGGCTCGCGGTCCTCGTCTGCACCGCAATCGTAGCGGCATCCGGATTGACGTATCTGGTGCTCGTCCCATGGTTCTATTCGATTCCCATCCTCGCATCGCTCGCACTCGCGCCCGCCGGCATCGCATTGTGGGCACGCTCTTCCAGCGATGGCCATCACACCCCACGCACTCCGTTCATCGCCATCGGTTCGACGCTTGTCGCGCTCACCATCGCCTGCAGACCGGCGTTCATCCTCACCGCGGTATTCGGCATCATCCTCCTATGGCCGCAAATCCGAACCCGCGATATCCTGTCCACCCGTTCCAGACACGCCATCCTCTCCACCATCGCGGCGATTCTGCCGTTCCTCATCATCGGCTGCGCGATGATGGCATACAACACGGCCCGTTTCGACGACCCGTTCGACTTCGGCGCAGCCTACAATCTCACCGGCTGCGATCTGACGCAACGGCATGTCAGTCTGAAAGCACGCCTGTATTCCGTCCTCCTGCTGTTCCTCACCCCAATCGGTTTCACGAGGGAATTCCCCTACACCATGGACGTGTTCTCACTGGATGAGGCAAACCCATGGGGATTCCTGTTCCGTAATCGGAACATCATTCCGGAACAGTTCGCCGGCGGACTCGTCGCGCTGTCGCCGATCTGCCTGCTCGCATTGCCCGCGGCCATCCGGTATTTCATTCGACTGCGGCGCAGCCAAAACTCCCACGCAACACAGTGCGGTGCGATAGGACTCACGTTCCTCGTTCTCGCCGTCCTCATCGCATGCATCGACGGACCGTTCGGCGTGAACGCGCGTTACCTGTGCGATATGACATGGCTGATGCTCATCGGCACCATGTGCCTGCTGTTCGTGTGGAACACGGATGCGCGTGAAAATGGGTGCCGGTGGCTGACCGTCGTGATCGTCGCCCTGCTTATCGTCGGCATCGGCTTGCAGCTGCTATGGCTTATGACCCCGGGGCGGAGCGAAAGCTGGAACGTTTCGAATCCCGCCCTGTATGACTGGTTGCGCAGACTGTTCACGTTCTAGTCGGTTCAGCCGATTCAGGCGATCCAGTCGGTTCAGCCGGCCCAGCCGCCTACCTTGCATCGATCCGACCTGCGATCAGGCCTGCATGGACGCGGCTTCGATGAGCGAGCGCGTGTACGCGGAACAGGGATGCTTCAGTATTTCCGTGGTCGTACCGCTTTCCTCGACGCGTCCGTCATGCAGCACCGCCACACGGTCGGCGATATGCTGCACCACGCCAAGATCGTGCGAGACCATGACCAGCGACATGCTCGGGTTTGCCGCGCGGATGGCGCGGAATGCCTCCAGAATCCTCACGCGTGCGGCCACGTCGATGGCGCTCATCGGCTCGTCGGCAAGAATGATGCCCGGATCGTCCACTATGGCACGCGCGATGGCCACACGCTGCGCCTGCCCGCCGGAAAGATCCATGGGGTACCGTGCGGCGAACACCGCCGGGTCAAGCCCGACCACACGCAATGCATGCTCGGCCTGCGAGGCGATCTCATCATTGCCCATGCCCTTATGGCGCAAGCGCAACGGCTCCTCTACGGAACGTGCGACGCGCCAGCGCGGGTCGAGCGAGGCGAAGGGGTCTTGGAACACCAGGCCGGTCTGTCCGCGTAGCATGCGGCGCACGGCAGAGCCCCGCTTCCCCATTGTCTGGCCGCGATACGTGATCTCGCCCGAATCGGCGGATCCCAAGCCGAACAGCACACGCGTCAGCGTCGATTTGCCCGAACCGGAAGCGCCGATAATCGCCAGGCACTCCCCCTCGTATACGTCAACGTCCACGTCGAACAGCACCTGCCTGCGCTCCCGCTTCGAACCGAAGCTTGTACAGATGCCACGCCCCTGCAGCACGATGTCACTCATTGCCGTCGTCTTTCCTCATGATTGCCGTGTTCTTGAACGTCTCCCGCTTGGATTGCGCTCTCGCGGATTCCCGGCTGCCAACACTGCTACCAGCACTGTTGCCATGCGGCAGGGTAAGCAACCTGGCCGCATCGACCAAACGTCGCGCGGGTTCGCTTGCCGGCGCCTGCAATAGGCTTGCGGTCGTACCCGTTTCGGCGATCGAACCGCCGTCCAGCACATAACAGCGCGTAGTGGCGCGTGCGAGCACCGCGAAATCATGGGTGATGAACAGCATGGACGCGCCGGCATCGTCGACCAGCGACGTCAGCAGGTCGACGATCTGACGTTGCGTGATCGAATCCAATGCCGTGGTCGGCTCGTCGGCGATGATGAATCGCGGCGAAGTGATCAGCGCGGTGGCGATGCCGACACGCTGCTGCTGCCCGCCGGAAAGCTGATGTGGGTATTTCAGCAGTGCATCCTGGGAAAGCCCCACTTTGTCAAGCATCGCCTTGACACGATCAAGACGCTCGTCAAGCGACAGGTCGTAATGCAGATACAACGGCAGCCCGACCTGCTGGGCGACCGTCATCACGGGGTTCAGCGCGGCAGCCGGATTCTGGAACACCATACCCATATAACGCCCGCGCAAATCGGCCATGGCGGTATCGTCCAATCCGATCAGCTGTTTGCCGCCGACCATGATCGAACCGCTTATCCGTGCCGTATCGGGCAGCAACCCCATCAGGGCCTTGGCGATCATGGATTTGCCCGACCCGGAGGAACCGACCAGGCCGACCCGTTCGCCATCGGCTATGCCCATGCACACATCGCGCACGATGGGCTTCGTACCAATGGCGATGTTCAGTCCGCGAATTTCAATGCTCATGCCGCCTCCCTCAGCTCGGGATTGGTCAATGGGTCGATGGCGTCACGCAGTGCATCGCCGAACAGATGCAATGCGATCACCGTCATCGTTACGACTAGTCCCGGCCATAGCACGGTCAGCGGGTAGATGCTGATGAATTTCACGGATGTGGCGAGGGAATGCCCCCAACTGGGCACGCCGGCGCCTACGCCGACACCAAGATAGGTCAGCCCCGCCTCGGCCAGTATCGATGTTCCCGCGCTCATCGACAACTGCACCAGCAGCACCGGCATCACATTCGGCATGATATGCCTGACGAACACGCGCATGCCGGAGGCTCCGAACCATACCGCCGATTCAACATACTGCGAACGCGCGGCGAGTACGGCCGCAGGTCTTGCGATACGCGCCAGATTCAGTCCGTAGGCGAATCCGCATGCGGCCACAATCACCGCCGCCGAGGCGCCGAACGGCACGGACAGCATCAATGCGATCAGCACGGTCGGTATAGAGATCAGCGCATCGACCACCACCACCGACGTGGATCGCAGCACGGTGTTGCGCGACACCATGGCGGCCACCAATGCCAGGCCGAATATGCCGGACACGGCAACGGTCAGCAATGCGATCGCAAGATTCGTGCGCGATCCGGCCATCAGCCAGCTCAGCACATCGGCGCCGACGCCATCCGTCCCCAACGGGTGCGCGGCCGAGGGCGAGGCCCATGCGTGGAATCCGTCGGTCTCCAGCAGCGTATGCGGCGTCCATACGAGCGAAACCAGCGAAACCAGCACCCACAGGCCGAGCACGGTCAGCGCATATTTGCCGCTGGCTTTGCGCCATATCGAGCGCATAACCACACGAGCAGTGGACATCACAGCACCTCCTGCAAGTCGGTGGAAGCGTTTTTCAGTCTTGGGTCGAGCGCATGATGCGCCATATCGACCGCCAGCCCCAGCAGCAGGAAGAACGCGGTCAGCAGGAACAGTTCGCTCTGCACCGCGATCAGATCCCGGTTGCCCACATCGGTGACGAGCATTGCGCCAAGTCCCGGCAGGGCGAACAGGTTCTCGATCACCATCACGCCTGTTACCATTTGGGCGAAGGTCAGTCCGATAACCGATACCAGCTGCGGCAGCGACAGCCGCAATCC
>ULVY01028566.1_pt1 | contig 12377 bp, 10 predicted proteins | sample 1959861 | NCBI WGS metagenome assembly ULVY01 (sample SAMEA4835798, study PRJEB28245) | human gut metagenome | biome: gut microbiome; material: fecal sample | place: Denmark | collected 2008
TTTGCTGCAGTGCCGTTACCACTGTATTATACTTCAGTAGACCAAGAATCGAATTTATGTGATAAATCAGTATCTTATAGTAAGGGGACTGAAAAATCCTATGCAAGAAGAGGAAACTTTTTTATATCAGCAGACGTTGTTATAAAAGATGCAGGAAATGGAGATATTGATGCTTCGGCCTATGCTTATTTGGCCAAACCGGTAACAGATTTGTATGTGTCCCTTTATCTGGATCGATATGATGAAGACTTAGAAAGATGGAAACAGGTTGATTATGTAGACTTTGAATACACATTAGAAGAATATCCAGATGGAATAGAAGATCCTATTATCAATGTAACATTTAAAAATCAGAAAAAAGGCTACTACTACCGGATCAGAGGTGCTTTCACTGCAAGTGACGGAGTAAAGGTAGAAGGCTTTGGACCGACAACGGATGGTATCTGGATCGAATAAGCAATCGGATGTCCAATCATCCAACGTTCTGGCAATTATAAAGTATAAAATAATTCGTTTACAGCAGCTTCTCAACAGAAGCTGCTGTTTTGTCTAATTTTGTTTATTTTTCTCATCATCCCAAAACAACAGTGGCAAGAATTATTTTTTTATAGTATGATAGCAAAGAAGATTTACCATTATTACCCATAAATTTTGAGAAAGGGGGAGGAAACTTTGAGTAAGGGAAGAGTTACAAGAGATGATGTAGCAAAGCGTGCAGGTGTATCACCATCGGTTGTATCGTATGTGATCAACGGGTCTAATTATGTCAGCGATGAGAAAAAGCAGGCTGTGTTAAAAGCAGTGGAAGAGCTGAATTATACGCCCAATGTATTTGCGAAGGGTCTTCGGACCAACCGGTCCAATCAGATCGCCCTGGTAGGTGATACGCTGCAAGCTGAATTCTATGAAGCGTTATCCAGTCAGCTGTTTAAACATGGCTATTTTTCCAGTATGTTTTACAGCAGCCAGGAAAAGCGTTTTATTGATGGCCTGATTGAATGCGGATTTGCAGCGATCTTTATGGCCAGTAATGCATTTTCAGCCGAACAGCTGAACAGTATCGTCAAAAACGGTGTTCCGCTTGTATTTTACAAAAGCCGTGAATACGAAGGACTGGATCCAAGGATCGTGCTTCGTGCACCGGATTTTTATAACGGTGTAAAAATGGTCTTAAACTATCTGATCATGAAGGGCCATAAGAAGATTGGCTATGTGCCGCCTGTGAAATACCGCACGAAAGGTGTAGGGGGCAATGATTTTCGCGCTAAGGCCTATACAGATACATTAAGAGAAAATGGCCTGGAGATCAATCCTGATTTCTTTTGCACTCATACACAGACCATTGCAGACGCAAAAGAAGACGTATTTAAGATGCTGACTGCATTTCCAGTAGGAGAAAGGCCAACAGCCATTGCAGTAGGTGATGACCGTACAGCAGCACAGATCATTAAGTATGTTAAAAAGCTGGGATTAAAGGTACCGGATGATGTAGCGATCGTAGGCTGGGGAAATGCAGCTATGTCCCAGGTCACAGATCCAGAGCTTACAACGGTAGATGATGGAATACCTGTTTTTGCAGAAGAAGTAGCAGATGTACTGGCCAGAATGGTACGTGGGGAACACCCGGAAAACAAGTTTTATAGCGGTAAGCTGATCATAAGGGAAAGTACGTGATAAAGCGGAATCCCTTTTTTAAAACCCTTATATAAACACGTATTTATATAAACGTGAATTTATAACGGTGCATTTGCTCAAAAGAATCATAAAAAACACAAAAAATCGCACTTAAATGTAATGATTGCTTGTAAAAAATAAATATGAAAAAATATAAATACGTGTAAATGTGTTGTTGACAATATCCATACGCGTTGATATAATGCATGTATCGTGCTTATTTAATTACATACACATCAGGAGGAAAATGTTATGTGGAAAAAAATCGTTGCATTGACATTGGCAGTTTCCATGCTGGGAATGACCGCTTGCGGTTCTTCATCTTCCAGTTCAGGAGACACCACAGCAGCAGAAACCAAAGCTGAGGCAGCTTCTGAGGAGAGCAAGGCAGAAGGCGAGACCGAAGCAGCAGATGCGGACTACAAGATCGGTCTGATGATTAGCCCTCTTGCAACTCGCGAAGAGTACTACAGAACAGCAGAGATGCTGATCCAGGAGTATGGCTCTGAGAAGTTTGTTATGGACGTATATCCAGAGAACCCACAGAACGAGCAGGAAGTTACTATTTCCAAGGCATTAAATATGGCTATGGATCCAGATGTAAAAGTTATGATCTTTGACTCCGCTGATATCGGAACCATCGCAGCCGTAGATAAGATCAAAGAAGAGCGGCCAGAGATGAAGATCTACTTCGGTTCTCTGAACGAGGATATTTACGAGCAGCAGAAAGTAGCTGACCTGATGATCACCATCGACCCAGAACTTTACGGTGAGTCCGTAGCACAGATGGCAGTAAATGCAGGCGCTAAGCACTTCATTTTCTACAGCTTCGCACGTCACATGAGCAACTCCATGAAAGTTCGTTACATGGAAGCTATGAAGAAAGTCTGCGATGACAATGGTGTTGCATTTGAGCAGATCAGCATGCCTGACCCAATGGGTGATGCAGGTGTCAGCGGCGCTCAGCAGTTCCTGTTAGAGAGCATTCCTTCTCTGATGGATCAGTATGGAACCAAGGATATTGCTTACTTCGCAACTGTAAGTACTATTCAGGAATCCATGTTAAAGTGCATCGTAGAAAACGGCGGAATTTATCCATGCCATACAGACCCATCTCCATTCAGCGCATTTGCAGGAGCACTTGGTCTGGAGATCCCAGAAGATCACAAGTATGATGCAGAATATGTAACAAAGATGATCTCTGATAAGTTAGGTGAGTACAACGAGAACGGAAGAGTCGGCGGTTGGGAGCAGTCCCTGGTACGTCTGGAAATGGAATTCCTGTTCGAGTATGCTATGGACTATTGCGAAGGCAAGACCAATGAGCAGGACAACCTTCCTGACGAAGCAGTTGTTAAAGAACTTCTGACAAAGATTTATGGTGATTCTGTGAAGTTCAATAACTGCACCAACGATACAACTGGCGAAACTTATAAGAACTGGTACACAGTGGCAAGAGACCTGTATGTATTCTAATCCCAGGACCGCTTATGAGATAGCAGACTGATTCAATGTGCTGTGGGCAGAGTTTACATACGATGCCCCGGCACATTTTTTATGACATTTTTGATCATTCACAGAACGGACTGCTGCAAAATCGCCCTGATCCCAAAAAGAGCAGACTATTTTGCAGCAGCCCGAACAACAGGCTTTTGAGAAAGTTTAGGAGAAAACAAATGAGCAAAATGATTCTGGATATGAAGCACATTGAGAAGGAATTTGGCCATAACCGTGTGCTTAAAGGTGTGGATCTTCAGATCCACGAAGGAGAAGTCATTTCTCTGGTAGGTGAAAATGGAGCCGGAAAGTCTACTTTGATGAATATTCTTTTCGGTATGCCAAGTATTGTAAATACTGGCGGTTACAAAGGTGAAGTTTTGTGGGATGGAAAGCCGATCAAACTGACCTCTCCGGGACAGGCAATGGAACTGGGAATTGGTATGGTACATCAGGAATTCATGCTTCTCCCATCCTACACAGTTACAGAAAATGTAAAACTGAACCGTGAGATCACAAAAAGCAATGCCATCAGCAAAGTCTTTGGAAGCAGTTTAGGAACTTTGGACTATGAAAAAATGGAAAGCCAGACTCAGGAAGCACTGGATAAGATCCACCTGAAAGTTGAGCCATCTACCATGGTAGGAAGCATGTCCGTTGGTTTTAAGCAGTTCGTAGAGATTGCCCGTGAGATCGATAAGAAAAATATCCGTCTTCTGGTATTTGATGAGCCTACAGCGGTTCTTACCGATGTAGAGTCTAAATGGCTTCTGGATACTATTAAAGAAATATCCGCTTCTGGAGTAGCAGTTATCTTCATCAGCCATAAATTAAATGAAGTTATGGAAATTTCAGATACCATTCTGGTCCTTCGCGATGGAGAAATGGTAAATACTTTGAAGGCAGAAGATACCAACGCAATAGAACTTGCAAGACTGATGGTAGGACGAAATGTAGATTTCTCCTCTATTGCCGGACGTTCCAAAGAAGAAATGGAACAGAAAGAAGTGGTCATGAAGATCCGCAACCTGGCAGTAGATATGCCTGGTGAGCAGGCCAAAAACGTAGATCTGGATATCCGCAAAGGTGAGATCTTAGGTTTATGTGGTCTGGCTGGTCAGGGAAAACTGGCAGTTGCAAACGGTATTGCAGGTCTTTATCCAGCAACCGGTGAAGTGACTTATAAGGGTAAAACCCTTCCATTTGAGTCTTCTCTTAAGATCCTTCAGGAAGGCATCGGCTTTGTATCAGAAGACCGTCGTGGTGTAGGACTTTTGTTAGATGAAAGTATCCGCATGAATATCTGTCTTCTGGCCATGCAGATCAAGAACCGTTTCCTGAAAAATTTCGGATTTTTCCGTCAGGTAGATACAAAAGCTATGCAGGCAGTATCTGATGATATGATCAAGGAACTGGGAATCAAATGTACAGGTGCTGATCAGAAGCCAGGTGCGTTAAGCGGTGGAAACCAGCAGAAAGTATGTATTGCAAGAGCCGTTGTTTTTGAGCCGGATGTATTATTTGTATCTGAGCCAACACGAGGCATCGACATTGGTGCGAAGAAAGTGATCCTGGATTACCTGTTGCGGCTGAACCGCGAAAAGGGCATGACCATTGTCATTACATCCAGTGAGCTGACAGAGCTTCGTTCCATGTGTGACCGGATCGCTGTTATCTATGACGGCAGTGTGAAGACCATTCTTGACCCGACAGATTCAGACGAGAAATTTGGACTTCTCATGTCTGGTATGGATGCATAGGAGGTGGAAAGAGGATGAAACGTATTAATAATTTTGTAGAAAACTTTGGAGTCACAAGAATCGTTGCGGTTTCCTTTTTCCTGATCGTTGCGGTTTTAGTACCCATACTCCATTTAAACACACTGACCCTTTATTCACAGGCATTTACCCGAATTGCCATGAACGGTGTTCTGGTACTGACTATGGTGCCAATCATGGTCTGCGGCGCAGGTATGAACTTCGCCCTTCCTATTGGTATTATCTGTGGATTGTTAGGCGGTCTGATCAGCTTAAACTTAAAGCTGGAAGGCGCATTTGGCTTTTTCATGGCAATGGTATTTTCACTTCCATTTTCACTGATCTTAGGCTACTTATACGGACAGCTGATGAACCGTGTAAAAGGTTCCGAAATGATGATCGCTACCTATGTAGGATTTGCCATGATCTCCATTATGTGTATCGTATGGCTGTTTATTCCTATTGATAACCTGGTACTTAAGATGCAGATGGGACGCGGCGTCAGAAAAGACGTAGTTCTTTCTGAATACTGGTCACAGATCCTGGATAATTTCCATCCGATCCATATCGGCGGACTGACCATTCCTACAGGAACCTTCCTGTTCCTCTTTGCTATGTGCTTTTTAGTATATCTTTATATGCACTCAAAAACAGGTATGATGATGCGTGCAGCAGGTCAGAATCCTGATTTTGCAAAGGCAAATGGTATTAATGTAGATAAGATGAGAATCTGGGGCATCACTCTTTCCACTGTGTTAGGCGGAATCGGTATTCTGGTATATGCACAGAGCTTCGGCTTCCTTCAGTTTTATGAGTCACCGAAAATGATGTCTTTCTCCGCAGTTGCAGCTGTCCTGTTAGGCGGTGCTTCTAATAAGAAGGCATCCATCTTCAACGTACTGTTCGGCGTAGTGATCTTCCAGGGATTGCTTACACTGTCACTGCCAGTGGCAAATGTTATCCTTCCGGAGAGCAACATTTCGGATATCGTGCGAATGATCATCAGCAACGGCATCATTCTGTATGCGTTGGGAAAGGGCTCAGGTAAGAAATGAAGCAGATAAGTAGATGGTTTTCAGAAAATGTAGTAGTTGTCTTTTTTACAATATTGTGTATTCTTGCGTATGTGATCGCCGGTCAGGCTCCATATGTGGTTATGAGTGACCTGATCAACCGTGTTATGCGAAACAGCATCATGGTCCTGGCTCTGATCATCCCGATCTTAGCCGGAATGGGATTAAACTTTGGTATTGTCGTAGGTGCCATGAGTGCCCAGGCAGCGATCATTTTTATCACCCACTGGCGTTTAGGCGGTATTGCAGGTATTCTGGCAGCACTGGTCATCAGCACTGTGATCTCTGTGATCTGCGGTTATCTTTTAGGACGTCTGTTTAATAAAACAAGAGGTCAGGAAATGATCACAGGTATGATTGCAGGTTACTTTGGAAATGGTATTTACCTTCTGATCTTCCTGGTTCTGTTAGGTACGATCATCCCATTCTGGGATCCGGAACTGAGTATCAGTACCGGTATTGGTATTAAAGATACCTTAAACATGCAGAAAAACATGAAAGGTGCCTTAGACCAGGTATTTGAATTAAAGTTTTCCGTTGTATTAATGATCATCTTTGGTCTGTTTACACTGTATACAGCATGGAAGGCTGTAAAGAAAAAAGAGGACGTTAAGAAACTGGCGATCCGCTGGGTGATCTGGGGCGTGGTTCTTGCAGCTGCTTTAAAAGCTCCTGTTATTGGAAAAGTAGTTGCAAAATGTGATGTGCCGATCATCACCTTATTATTTATCATTTTGGTATCTGTTTTGTGCCAGTATATTACAAAGACAAAACTTGGACAGGATTTCAGAAGTGTAGGAAGCGACATTAAGATCGCAGAAGCTTCTGGTATCAATGTAGACCGCATCCGTATCCTTGCAACTATCTTCTCTACAGTACTGGCTGGCTGGGGACAGTTCGTATTCCTTCAGAATATGGGTACCTTCAGTACATATACAGCTCAGCAGAACGTAGGTACGTTCTCCATTGCAGCACTGTTAGTAGGCGGAGCAAGTATTGATAAGGCAAATGTAAAGCAGGCATTTACAGGTGTTGTTTTATTCCAGCTGCTGTTCCTTTTAGCTCCGGCAGCAGGAACCAAGATCTTCAATGACAGCCAGGTAGGTGAGTACTTCAGAACGGTTATCTCCAACGGCGTTATCGCAGTTGCCCTGGTACTCCATGCGATCCACAAGATGAAAGCTGCCAAGGAAGAGGCATAAATAAGTATATATTTAAAGTAAATAAAGTGAGGTAAAGATCATGATCCACATTCCTGAAAATAAAAGAAATGTACCATCTCTGTTTACTTGTTTAGACGGAACAGAGGTAAAAACTGCAAAAGACTGGGTTGAAAAAAGAAGACCTGAGATCCTGGAGATCTTAAGAAGTGAAGAATATGGCCGTCTGCCAGATATGAGCGATGTAAAGATCACTTTCCGCGTAACTGCTGTACGTCAGGGCGAGAAGATCATGAATGGCCGTGCCATCCGCAAGAGCGTTGAAGTAGAAACTGTCCGCAAAGACCGTCATTTCATCTTCACCTTTGATGTATTTATTCCTGTAAATGCCCAAAAGCCAGTTCCTGCATTTATTGAGATCTGCAACCGTGGTTCCATGAACTGCGATCCTGCAAGAGAGCTGTTAAGTTCCTTTTATCCGGCAGAGACCATTATCTCCAGAGGTTATGCATGTGCAGCTTTCCGTACCCATGAAGTTGCCCCTGATTATGAAGAAGGATTCCATACCGGTTTCCATCGTCTGTTCCCGGAATATGCAAATGAAGATCCGGCAGATACCACAGATAACCGCAGCGGAGACCGCTGGGGAACCATCACTGTTTGGGCATGGGCTGCAAGCCGTATCTTAGACTATTTTGAGACAGATCCGATGATCGATGAGAAGAAGGTTGCAGTTGTAGGACATTCAAGAGGCGGCAAGACTGCATTATGGTGCGGTGCTCAGGATGAGCGTTTTGCAATGGCGATCAGCAGTTGCTCCGGAAACAGCGGTGATGCGATTTCCAGAGGAAAATCAGGTGAAAGCATCCGTCAGATCTTGGATCGCTTCCCATTCTGGTTTGCAAAGAACTACCAGAAATACATCGATAATGAAGACAATATGCCATTTGACCAGCATTTCCTGGTAGCTTTAATGGCTCCAAGACTGGTTTATACTTCTACCAAGACCAACGATGGATGGGCAGATCCGGCATCTGAGTTTGAAGGAATCTTACAGGCATCTCCTGTATATGAGCTGTTCGGCAAGAAGGGCTTACAGCAGGATACTATGTCTTTACCAGAACAGCCATTGCATGAAGGCTGCATCGGACATCATCACAAGACCGGTGAGCACAACATGGATGACTATGACTGGGATCAGTACATGGATTATGCAGACAAGCATATGAGATGATAAGAGCAAGTGAGTCAGAAGCGTGGAAACACAAAGTGCAGAATGATCTCATATTGTGATACAGTGTAAAAAAACGGCTTTGAAAGCGCTTTTGCTTTCAGGGCCGCTTTTTTGTGCAAACGACAAAAACTGTCTGTGGAAGTTTTACGGGATATCATGTATAATAAATGAATGCGGCGTACTGCGGATAGATGAAATATCAGATATTGCAGCTTAGAATGAAGATTAAGAAGATCAAGAAAAAAATCCCAGGAGCATATTAGAATACAGAGGAGAATATAAAAGATTATGCGTGATTATTTAAACAAACTGAGAATGCAGTTTCAGCACTTTATGATCGGGCGATACGGAATGGACCAGTTTGGCCGTTTTTTGTCCGGAGTGCTTTTAGTACTGATCATTATGAATTTCCTGATCCCGGCAGCATTGCCTTCCAGGATCTTGTGGGCACTGGAATGGATCGTGCTCATTGTCCTGTATGCAAGAATGTTTTCAAAGAACATCAATAAACGTTATCAGGAAAATGAGGCTTTTTTAAGACGGCAGTTTTATGTATCAGAATGGTGGAAAAAATGGAAATTCCGTTTTCAGGAAAGAAGAAAGTACCATATTTACCGCTGCCCGAATTGTAAACAGAAAGTGCGTGTTCCAAGGGGACGTGGAAGGATCCAGATCCATTGTCCTAAATGTGGAAATAATTTTATAAAGACAAGTTGATCTCAGCTTATAAAGATCAATGATAGAATCACTCAGATACAGCTTATACAGAGCAGCGTCTGAGTGATTTTTCTTTCTGTGATTTACTTAAACTTTACAAAACCTATACCATACCTTGCTTTCAGCAACTGTAAAACTTTTGTATACTCCACAATGTAAGAACAAGAAAACAACAAATAAAAATACAAGTACCGCAAAATGGATGCAAACACGAAAACGGTACAAAAATGGAGGAAAAACAATTATGAAAAAAAATGGAATGAAAGTAATGGCAGTAATCGGTTCAGCAGTAATGGCAGCAGGTATGCTTGCAGGCTGTGGAAATTCTAATACAGCAGCAACTACAGCAACAACTGCAGCAGAGACAAAGGCAGAAGAAAGCAAAATGGAAGCAGCAACTACCGAAGCAGCTTCAACAGAAGCACAGGCAGCAAATGCAGATTTAAGCGGTTCTATCAGCATGGTAGGTTCCACTTCTATGGAGAAGTTAGCAAATGCAGTAAGCGAAGCATTTATGGAGAAGTATCCAAAGGTAACAGTAACCGCTGAGTTCGTAGGTTCCGGCGCAGGTATCGAGGCAGTTACCAATGGAACAGCAGACATCGGAAACTCTTCCAGAAACTTAAAGGATGAAGAAAAAGCAAACGGTGTTGCAGAAAATATCGTAGCAATCGACGGTATCGCAGTTGTAGTTGATCCTGCAAACACAGTAGAAGATCTGACAAAGGATCAGCTGACCAGCATTTATGACGGTTCTGTAACCAACTGGAAAGATGTAGGCGGAAATGATGCTCCTATCGTAGTAGTAGGACGTGAGGCAGGTTCTGGTACAAGAGGTGCTTTTGAGGAACTGTTAAAGCTGGAAGATGCATGCAAGTACAGCAATGAATTAGACAGTACCGGTGCAGTTATGGCGAAAGTAGCATCTACCCCAGGTTCCATTGGATATGTTTCCCAGGATGTATTAGATGACACAGTAAAGGCAGTAAAATTAGACGGTGCTGAGCCAACAGAAGAGAACATTAAAGCAGGAAAGTACTTCTTAAGTCGTCCGTTCGTAATGGCTACCAAGGGTGAGATCAGTGAGCAGAACGATCTTGTAAAGGCACTGTTTGACTTTATCTACTCTGACGAAGGCTCTGAACTTGTAAAATCTGTAGGCTTGATCACAGCTGATAAATAATTGATCGGTTGATCATTCGAAATGAAAGGAGACTGTCTGCAATGGCACAGGAAACATTTTCCGTCCGTTCCCATCATGGCAGCAAGTCCACAGTAGAAAGAGCTGCAGAAGTGATCTTCACTGCATGTGGCTTTTTCGCTGTTCTGGCTGTTGCTTCCATTACATTATATATGATATTCAGCGGTACACCGGCACTGTTTAAAGTAGGCATCCTGGATATCCTTTTCGGTACTTTATGGCAGCCGGCTGCTGCAACACCAAGCTTTGGTATCCTTTATGTTATCCTTACTTCCATTGTGGGAACATTTCTGGCAATCCTCATTGGCGTGCCGGTAGGTGTGATGACAGCAGTTTTCCTGGCAGAGGTAGCGCCAAAAAGATTAGCCAATATAGTCCGTCCGGCAGTAGAACTGTTAGCAGGCATCCCATCTGTTATTTACGGTCTGTTAGGGATCCTGATCTTAAATCCTCTGATGTACAAAATGGAACTGACTATATTTAAGGGGTCATCCACCCATCAGTATACAGGTGGTGCAAACCTGATCTCTGCTGTACTGGTACTGGCGCTGATGATCCTGCCAACGGTTATTAATATCAGCGAATCAGCTTTGAGAGCTGTTCCTGCTCATTTAAAAAGCGCCTCCCTTGCATTAGGTGCTACAAAGATCCAGACTATTTTCCAGGTGATCCTTCCGGCTGCAAAGTCCGGCATCATCACAGCAGTTGTTCTGGGAACAGGAAGAGCCATCGGTGAGGCAATGGCTATTACACTGGTATCCGGAAGTTCTGTAAACTTCCCGCTTCCATTTAATTCCGTCCGTTTCCTGACCACTGCGATTGTAGCAGAAATGGGATATGCATCCGGACTGCACAGAGAAGTATTATTTACCATAGGACTTGTATTATTTGCATTTATCATGATCATCAATATCGGTTTAAACGGCATTCTTAAGAAGGGAGAGAAAACAAAATGACAGGCGAAGCAGCGATCCGCATTCATGAAGATTCCATTATACGGGAAAGCATTTATGGAAAACGTATCCGCAGTACAGATGTGATCTTAACAGGTATTATTTATGGCTGTGCCAGTATCTCCATGCTCCTTCTCATAGGAATCCTGGGATATACCTTTGTAAGAGGTGTTCCACATGTGACCTGGTTCTTTTTAAGCACAGTTTCCAGCGCAACCAAAGGAACATTTGGTATCCTTGGAAACATTATTAATACTCTTTATATTGTAGTGATCACCCTTTTGATCGCAACACCTATTGGCGTAGGTTCTGCAGTTTATTTAAATGAATATGCAAAATCGGGAAAGATCGTCAGACTGATCGTTTTTACAACGGAAACACTTTCCGGCATCCCTTCTATTATATTTGGACTTTTTGGAATGGTATTTTTTGGAAATACACTGGGACTGGGATATTCTATTCTTACCGGTTCCCTGACACTTACTTTAATGATTCTGCCATTGATCACCAGAACCACCCAGGAAGCCTTAAAAACCGTTCCGGACAGTTACCGTCACGGCGCACTGGGAATTGGTGCAACCAAGTGGTATATGATCCGCACGATCCTGCTGCCAAGTGCCATGCCGGGCATTCTTACAGGTGTTATCCTGGCTATCGGCCGTATCGTAGGTGAGTCTGCAGCACTGCTGTTTACTGCAGGAAGCGGTTATTACCTGCCAAAGAACCTGTTTGGCAAAGTGCTTGAATCCGGTGGTACGCTGACGATTCAGCTGTATCTGTTTATGCAGAAGGCAAAATATAATGAAGCCTTCGGCGTGGCTGTTGTTCTTTTAGTGATCGTACTGGCTATTAACGCTTTGGCAAAATACCTTTCTCACAGATTTAACGTAGAGACACGGTAAAAATGGATACTCAAATGTAAGTTTATGAAATACAAGTTTAAGGAATGTGAAAGGGAAACACATATATATGGAAAATAAAGTAAAGATCTCCACACAGAATCTGAATCTGTATTATGGGGAAAATCACGCACTGAAAAATATCAACCTTGATCTTTACGAAAATAAGATCACAGCGTTTATTGGACCATCCGGATGCGGAAAATCCACCT
>ULVY01066578.1_pt1 | contig 12364 bp, 8 predicted proteins | sample 1959861 | NCBI WGS metagenome assembly ULVY01 (sample SAMEA4835798, study PRJEB28245) | human gut metagenome | biome: gut microbiome; material: fecal sample | place: Denmark | collected 2008
TTCAAGACCGTTGGGTGTTGCTGTGGGCATCTTTATTGATAAAACAAGGCACCATGTGAAGTGGGAATCGAACCCACGAACGACGGGTATGAACCGCCTGCTATAACCATCTTAGCTATTCAATCTTTGCTGTTGGTGCCTTTTTGTCTAAGGAGTGAATACACCATCCGGGTGGGGCTCGAACCCACGACACAGAGATTGGGGTCTCCCGTTCTACCATCTGAACTACCGGAGATGTATTCGACAAGACGCTGTCCTTTATCATCATAAAGGGGGTCTCACCCTTTGTCGGCCTGCCCCGAAAGCAGGTGCTCCTTCGTTGAGCTAATGTTAATAGATAATGCTGTTAGCGTCTTTTACAAAGCGCATTCTTTATTCCGGAGAGGTTACTACGCCAGACCAGAACAGCGTCTATGATTAAAAGTCATATGCATGGGTTTGCTGTATGCGCTTTTCGTGATTTAAGAATACTGCCTGTTCAGAGGAAAAACACGGAAAAAAAGTTGCGAACTCAAGAGCAACTACCTAAAAGTCTGCGAAAAATTGGTTCAAACCCATTCCAGACCGCAGTTGGCAAGGAGCTGTTCTTTCATTTGGACACCTCCTGTGGTAAAATGAGGCCATAAACTGCAGGAGGTGGATTTCGTGGCATATAGTGAGTTGGTCAAGAGTTTTGAGCGTATCCGGAGCTACATGCGCGAATTCTATGTCTATGGGTTTAAGAGTCGGGAAGAGTACAGCATCAAGAGTGCCCGCAGCTACGATAATGAGCGGCGAAGAATTGAGAGTTGGATCGGCGACTTTATGTCCTTCCATCAGGACACATCCGGCAAGAATGTATTCCTCTCGGTTGACAGCAGGCGGATCCCACACAACCCGCTCCACAAGGCTTTTAAAGCCAAAAGCTTTACCGATAAGGACATCACCCTCCACTTCTATGTGATGGACCTGCTGGCCGATGGCAGCGCGCTTTCTTCCAGAGAGATTGTCGATTGCATCAATGATGACTATCTCTCTCATTTCAGCGGCGCCTTCTCTCCAGACGAATCCACCGTGCGGAAAAAGCTCAAGGAATATGAGGCGCTTGGTCTGCTAAGCTCCGAGAAATGCGGTCGTGAGGTACTCTACCGGAGAACGGATGATAACACCGTTGATTTGAATACCTGGGCAGACGCCCTATCCTTTTTCTCCGAGGAGGATCCACTCGGGGTGATTGGCTCCTTCTTGATCGATAAATTGGAAAAACCTTCTGATAGCTTCCGATTCAAACATCACTACATGCTCCACGCCCTGGACAGTGATGTCCTCTGTGATCTGTTGGCGGCAATCGATGAAAAAAGAGCTGCGGAACTGACCGTCAGGAGCCTGCGGAGTGGCCGCGACTATCAAAGGACGGTTTGTCCTCTGAAGATCTATGTCAGCACCCAGTCCGGGCGCCAGTATCTGCTCGGCTACCATTACCGGGGGCGGCACTTATCTTTCTTCCGGTTGGATGCCATCAAAAAGGTCACGATTGGGAATGTCGAGAAACACTACAGCAAGTACTTAGGGTACCAGGAGAAGTTTGACCAGCACCTTTGGGGTGTCTCAACGGGTCCCGACCATAATTTGGATCATATTGAAATGACGGTCCATTTTGACCCGGGCGAGGAATTCGTGCTGCACCGCCTGGAGCGCGAGAAGCGCCATGGTACAGTCGAACTATTGGACTCACAGACTTGCAGGTTTTCAGCCGATGTCTATGATGCCTCAGAGATACTGCCCTGGCTGCGCACCTTCATCGGCCGCATTGTAGATCTCAAATGCTCCAGCCAGTATGTTTTGGATATGTTCCAAGAAGATTTGGCTCGGATGGACGCTCTGTACGGAGGTGGCAACGATGTTATTCAGTGAGATCTACGGAAGCTATTTCAATGTCGTCGCAGCTGTCCTTTCCGAAGCATCCGATGGGAAGTTGACAGATCGAAGAATGACCGAGCTTGTCCGGGAAAAGGCTTTCGCGGAAAGCGCGCTTGCAATTCCGGCAGCGCTGAAATCCGGAACCTGGCCTTTACTCGATCAGGAGTATCATTCCATACTTCACCACAAGCCAACCATGCCTTTGACAATGCTCCAAAAGAGATGGCTCAAAGCGCTGCTGTCTGATCCCAGAATCGCTCTGTTTGATCCGGACACGACCGGGCTGGAAGATGTTGATCCGCTGTATGCTCAGGACACCTTCATTCTCTTTGACCAGTACGCGGACGGAGATCCGTATGGGGATCCCGCCTACATAGCTTGCTTCCAAACAGCACTGAAGGCAATTCGAAAGAAGAGAAAACTGCGTATCCGGTTCCGTGGCCATACCGGCGCCCGCCATTCGATCGAGTGTATACCTTACCGCCTGGAATATTCCGCCAAGGACGATAAGTTCAGGTTACTGGCAACCGGCAAGCGACGGCTCAACACGATCAATATGGCTCGTGTGCGTTCATGCGAGTTGCTGGGATGCCTATGATCCCAAATCCATCACGCTGCCTCAGGAAAATTCCGAAGAGCTTGTAATGCTGCTTCATGACGAGCGCAACGGGCTGGAACGTGTGCTGCTACACTTCTCCCATTTTGAAAAAGAGACTCAGAAGTTGGCCGATCGGCTCTATCAGATCAGGCTCCGTTACGACAAGGACGATGAGACCGAGCTGCTTATTAGGGTGCTGTCCTTCGGCCCGGTGCTGGAAGTCATTGAACCAAGCGCTTTTGTCACGCTGATGAGAAAGCGGATTGCCGTTCAGAAACAGCGCTTCTGCCAATAATTCTCCTAAGCACAGAAAAAACCATCATTCGTCAGAAAGGCTGCACGAGAAATGACTGATAACGAAACCAATTTGACCTTACTGAATGTGAATCAGATTGTGAGCCTATTGTCCCGGGCCTATATCAAGCTCATCAAAAACGGTACCCCACTAAAATCTTTTCCCTCCGTGATGCTGTGGGGGCCTCCGGGTATCGGCAAATCCCAGGGTGTTCGTGAGATAGCGTGCAACATCCAGGCTAAGACCGGAAAAAAGGTTTCCATCACAGATGTACGCCTGTTGCTATTCAACCCGGTAGATCTCAGAGGCATCCCGACGACCAACGCGGATAAAACCCTATCGGTGTGGCTGAAGCCTCAGATTTTCCAGATGGATGAAAGTGAAGATGTGATCAACATCCTCTTCCTAGACGAGATCACCGCCGCACCGCAGTCGGTGCAGGCCGCTGCCTATCAGATCACGCTGGATCGCGTTATTGGTGAGCATAAGCTGCCGGAGAACTGTATCGTCATTGCCGCTGGCAACCGCGTTACCGATAAATCCGTTGCCTATAATATGCCACGCGCATTAGCCAACCGTCTCTTGCACATTACTGTGAAGGGCGATCCTGACTCCTGGCACGACTGGGCTGTCAAATCAGGCATTCACCGCTTTGTCACCAGTTTTCTGGAGTATAACCCAACCGCTCTCATGCGCTCCGATAGCCCTGAATCCACCTTGGCTTTTCCAACACCTCGTTCCTGGGAGATGGTCAGCAACATCCTTACCAATATCTCAGAAAACATGGACGCAATTCAGCCTTTGATATCCGGCTGTATCGGGGCAAGCGTAACTTACAATTTTGCGAAATGGTGCACTCTGTTTTCAAACCTGCCTTCAATCGAAGACATCTTCGCCGGGAAAAAGACTGCTGTTGAGAAGTCTCCGGAAATGCAGGAGGCCCTTAGGGCTGAGATGGTCGCCTATGCGCGTCAGCATCCGGGAAAGGAGCTCATCAACAACTCTATAGTATTCGCTTGTGATCTTCCTTGGACTTTCCGCACCAACCTCCTCCATGATTATCAGCTCATCCCTAAGCTCCGCCCCATTCTTGCAGAAAACGCAATATACCTGGATGCGGTTAAGGCAGGCATGAAATGACTGATAAGCGAATCAATAAGCTCAAAAGAAAACTCCAGGAGGCCCGGTATCGGCTTCTGACACGGGAGCCGGAGTTGGCGGCGCCGCTGGTAGAGATGTTGTTTGTCACCAATGTGGATGTGCGCCGGATGTCAACAAACGGGAGTTGCATCTACTTTGACGCGAGCTGGTTGGAAAAGCTCGACGACAACAGCTTGGATTTTGCGCTCTGCCACCAGCTCATGCATATCCGGTTAGGGCATCTCTCACGCCCGCAGTTTTATAAAGGTGACCGTTTTCACTTTGCCTGCAATATCGTTGTCAACTCCTCGCTTATCCGGTATGACTTCACGGATGACAAGCTCCCTGGAATCGGCGAGATCCACCATGAGACTTTTTATCCCAAAGTTGAAGGCTGCGAGTTGACGCCTTACGAGGCATTTCAGATGACACCTTTGGATCCTTCCACGTTGAGTGATGCGCAGCGCCGCAATCTCCTGCTGGATTCAGATGAGTGGTGGGATAGGCCGAACGCCCGCACCGAGGATGGGGTCCTGATTCTCAGCCCGGATGACCCTGATCCCGATGACCTAATTCCATCTGAGCGCATTCGAGGAATCATCGAGCGAGTGTGCAAAGGGTTCCGCAAGCAGGAGATGCCTGAAGTATATCGCCCGGAAGCAGATGATGATGACGAACTGGACGATCTCATCTTCGAGTATACAACACGCCCGAGTGCGAATCTCAAAGAGGCAATTCGGGAAATCCGGGGTTCAAAGGACCGCGATGCAGAAAACTATGACAGTAGCACCCTTTGTGAGCGCGTCCTTCACCGATCGAAAATCACGACTCACGATTGGCAATCTCTCTTGAACCACTTTATCATGGACGAAACAAGGGACTACAGCTTTACCCCTCCCGATCGCAGGCTGCAGGACCTGGACTTCTTTCTGCCGGATTACAACGAGTCTGAAACGCCCAGGCTCAATGTTTTGTTCATGGTTGATATCTCTGCCTCTTTGAAAGATCAGGAAGTGGCCATGGCCGCCGCCGAGATCTGCGCAGCTATTGAGCAATTCGGCGGGATGCTTAGCGGCTCCATCGGTTTCTTTGATTCGGAAGTCCGACGGGTAGTTCCCATTACCAGTGCGGAAAACCTGCTGCAACTGAAGCCATATAGCGGAGGCGGGACAAGTTTCCAGTGCATTTTTGATTATGTTCGGGAACATATGTCTGACAATGTTCCTTCAGAAATCGTCATCATGACAGATGGGAAAAGCGATTTCCCGGAATATGAGGCCTCATCCGGCATACCTGTGCTCTGGCTGCTCACCAATAACCGTGTTAGGATCCCCTGGGGGCAGGCGGCGTACTTCCGAAAATAGGAGGTATTTGTGCATACACAGGAACAACGTATTAGTCAAAATGCATTGACTTGCCAATTCCGGCCATTAACGGTACAATATGAGCACAGAATCATCACCATGGAGGTATTGCAATGGCAACGGATAGTACCCTTCAAAAAATAGCCGATAATCTTCTCGCGCAATTCGACAAGACTCTACTTGATAATTCAACAGATTTTTCTTCTTGCGACCAAATATTGAACGCAGCTCCCTCTGAACACAAAGGTGGGTTGGAGTCCCTTTACTGTGATCTACTTTTGGACGCACTTATTTCGGGTTACTACAGGTATTCCGAGATGGACACCAAGCAGTTGGTCGATGACCCACTATATACAAAATTCAAGAAAATGGTATATGGACTCGATAGATCGGATCCATACAATTTGCTGTACTACGCCATTATTGATTTGGTATCCGGAAAGAAGGAGAATGTTCTTCAGTACTTGTCGGCTTACCTAGATGAAAAAATCAAAAGCCTCAAAACAGAGTCTGGGATATTCACAGCTGAGGATTTCACATACATTCTGGTGGTTCCACTGAAAGAGGGCTTTCCCGGTATGTGGAGCGCCATAGGAAGAATGCTGGATAGAGACGATGTTGAAGCAGGAATCCCTGAAATGTGTGCTGCTCTGGATCACCTGTATTATGACTCTAAGAATGAGAGCATCATCGAGTCACTTACCCAGGTCTTACAGTGTAATCCGAAGATCCTGTTAGCAAAAGAACTCCTCGGATATACCTACTACAATATGCAGATGTTGGGAAATGCACTCTCATATTTTGAGCAATTTGAAGATGGAAAACCCACATCTCGCATTTTCCTTGAGGGCACCGTCTACTTCTGGATGGCATGGTGCTACGGAAAGAAAAAGGACTGTCTCAAGGAAGAAGAATACTATCGGAAGTCACTTGAGGCTCTTCCTGTCGGCGAAAATACCCTAAATAATCTAGGGTACTCGCTGTATAAACAGAGGAAATTCAAAGAAGCCCAAAGCGTATTTGAAGACTGCCTGCGGCAGAATCGAGATGTGCGCTATGCCGCAAATAATCTCGTGCGAACCCTTCTCGCCCAAGGCAAGAATGGAGAGGCTCAGAGAGTCATCCAAGAGCATGAGCGTTTTGTCTCAAAGGATTTGAAGAAGAGGGCTGAAAAGCCAGTTGGCAAAGTAAAAATCGCTGTCCCAGAGCCTGCCGTTACTGATGTTGAGGCGGAAACGATCGTAGACATCGGCGTAAAAAAACAGCAATTCTCCAGCGAAAAGCTTCTCGAAGATGAACTGGTGCAGCGGATGGAAATTGGCATTCCTGTATTTGGGATGCCGCTCCGTATATATCAGAAGCGAGGTGTCTATGGCAGGCAATTTGTTTTGAGGAATGGCAGGCTTGATATCCTTGGGATTGATACCGCTGGAGACCTGTATGTTATCGAGTTGAAAAAGGACTCTGGCTATGATGACGCTTATGCACAAACGCGAGAGTATATCGATTGGATTGAGGAAGATGTTGCAGTCAAAGGACAGCGTGTATTTGGCATAATATGTTTGAATGATCCGACAAAAGATCTCATTGAAAAAGTCAAGGCTGACGATCAGATGCGGCTATTTGAGTACTCCATTTCCTATTCAGAGATTATCTAACGAAGAAGGCATGTATCCAGCAAGACCGTCCGATCAACTAGACAATCCTCGTTTCCTTGAATGAAATATGTTTTATTCCTCTAATCGGTACGGATAAAGGCAAAGAAGTGATGAAGAATCTTTTCAAAGAGCAGCTTAAACGCCAGAAAAAGTAATGTCAAAAGGCATACTTTTTGGCTGATGGCATTTTTGGTCGATCGAAATCAAATATGTGTTTCAAAATGCCATAAACAAATTAGTGAGATATTTCAAAAAACAATGGACATTATGGTGCAATTCTTCTCCATAAAACGTCGCCCTTTCCCGATGCTCGCATTACAATCGCATTAATGCTTTTAGAACAGTATAGCAAACTATTCACAGAGAGTGATCAGGGGGATTTTCGTACCATCGGTGGAGCAAAATACTGTCTTTCGGCTAAAATTACTTTTCGTATACTGCGAATTACCGCATATACAATTGTCTGTCGCTGATGAAGGGTGATAAGGTTGTCGAGTTGGCTGAAGTAGTAGGCAATGAGTTGCTGCTCCTTCACTGCTATTGGGTAACTCACGCTTGTTTTTTGAATGTTGCTGCGGCTTAAAGAGAGCACTTTTATGCCCTGCATTAGAGGAAGAAGCTGATGGTGGTAAGCATTGGAATTGAGGTAGTAACCGAGGTACCCCAATGCCATTCTGTTCCGAGGGCGGCACACCATTGTATGTAACCCCGATACTATGGCACTCCCTTGCAAATTACCTATTTCACAGGCTTTTCCGGTCGTTTCATCTTCTGCGGTATCAGCGATAATAACATCACCATCCTGCAATAAAGCCCCATTGAAATCCTCTCGGCATCTATGCGGGATGCGAGGAATATCATCCTTTTGAACATCCAGCACAGAGCCATACTTTATCAGCACATCACCATAATGAACATTCAGGACAGTTCCTTCATCATAACTCAGTTCGGCACGGGAAAGTGTGTTATTCGGGACAGTGCAATCAAACACTTCATCAAACTTACGCTGTTCCCAAGAGAATGTATAAAAAGGGGGTGTCAGTTGGACAATCAGAGAAATATCCGGAGGTGACTGCAAAAATGGCTGTCGTTGATGAAGGGTGATAAGGTTGTCAAGCTGCTGAAAAAACTCTCCAACTTTTGCTTGTTCTATCTGATTGGGAAGCGAAATGGGAGTCTTTTTCCCACTTTCAATGGTATAAGTTCCAACAGTACCGATACCAGCTGATTCATTTATGAAGCCTTGAATCTGCTCCGCCGAGAACGAATAAAAGAGGAACTTGCCATCTATTTTATCTGAGTTTTGGAACCATATAATATTACCGTCTTTGAAATACAAAGGCTCCAAATTCCTCACTAAATAAGGCACTCCGATAGTACCAACACCCGTCACAAGCAAATCTGAAACACCGACTTTTCCCGACAATGTACTGTATTCTTCGTACTTCTCTTTTGAAATATAGAGATAGTCATCCGGCTCTTCATTCTTTGCAGCAGCAACAATATCTCTTGCTCTAAGGAACCTTACTCCACTGTCTGTCCAGTCTGATTGATGGATGCGCTTAACAGATGTAACATTCATCATATCACCGAGCTTACGCTGTTCCCAAGCTATTCGGTTACTGTCGAGCTTACACAGGTGTGAAATATCGGAATTAAGTTTGATATTTCGGGATTTATAGTTGCTATTTCGGGATTATATGCTATAATATAAAATGTGTTTTAGTACTTACTCGCGGACCGAGAGAAAGGAATGATATGATGGCTGTAAGCTATAAAAAACTCTGGCACATTCTGCTTGATCGAGATATGAAGAAAAGAGATTTGCAGGAAGCTGCAGGGCTCACAAAATACGCAATGAATAAGCTTAGTCGTGATGAAAATGTCAGCACTGAAGTGTTGGGAAAAATCTGCTCTGCTTTGAATTGTACAACTGACGATATTATGGAGTTTGTTTCTGACGAAAAGTAAGTCCGTTTTATGGGACACTAGTTGTGTGTATCATGATAGGGGGTAGTACGTTGCCCTTAGAAAAAGAAAAAGGATGGGGTCACAGAATGAATAAGCAACAACTTGCTCAGAAAATATGGGCTTCCGCAAATCAAATGCGTTCCAAAATTGAAGCAAATGAATATAAGGATTACATACTAGGCTTTATTTTTTACAAGTATCTTTCCGATAAGGAAGTTAAGTTCTTGAAGGAGAACGACTATGATAATGAACTCCTGAAAACCGTATCGGAGGAAGATGCCGAAACAGTTGAATGGATCCAAAAAAACATAGGCTACTTTATTGCCTATAAGGATCTTTTCTCCACTTGGCTCACGATGGGTAAGGACTTTGATGTTTCAAATGTCCGTGATGCTCTTTCTGCATTTAGCCGACTAATTTCTAGTTCGCATAAAAGGGTATTTGAAAAAGTATTTGATACCCTGCAAACAGGCCTTTCCAAACTTGGCGATAGCTCCGGTTCACAAACGAAAGCAATTAGTGGGCTGCTGACGCTGATAAAAGATATTCCTATGGATGGCAAGCAGGACTACGATGTTCTCGGTTTCATCTACGAATATCTTATCAGTAACTTTGCAGCAAATGCTGGAAAGAAAGCTGGCGAGTTCTACACCCCGCACGAGGTATCGCTTCTGATGTCCGAGATCGTTGCGAGTCATTTGAAGGGTAAAAGTGAAATCAAAATCTACGACCCGACAAGCGGTTCGGGCTCACTGCTTATCAATATTGGTCAAAGCGTTGCGAAGTATATGAGCGACGACAACAATATTCAGTATTACGCTCAGGAGTTGAAAGAGAATACTTATAACCTGACCCGAATGAATTTGGTTATGAGAGGCATTGATCCCGCTAACATTATCACTCGTAACGGCGATACTCTCGAGGAGGATTGGCCGTACTTTGATGAAAATGATCCGGTCAATACCTATAACCATCTCTATGTGGATGCGGTCGTGTCCAATCCGCCGTATTCGCAGGCTTGGGATCCGTCTAATAAAGAGGGAGATCCTCGTTATGCTCGTTTTGGACTTGCTCCCAAAGGAAAAGCCGACTATGCTTTCCTACTTCACGACCTGTTCCATATCAAACCGGACGGCATTATGACAATTGTTCTTCCCCACGGCGTACTGTTCCGTGGCGGTGAGGAAGGTGAAATCAGAAAAAACCTGATCGAGAATAACCATATCGACGCCATTATCGGGCTGCCTGCAAATATCTTCTTCGGGACAGGGATCCCCACCATTATTATGGTGCTGCGCCAAAAGCGTGAGAACACCGATGTTCTTATCATCGACGCATCCAAGGGATTTATCAAAGAGGGTAAAAATAACAAGCTCCGTGCGTCTGACATTAAACGCATAGCAGACACCTTTATCAAGCGTGAAAGCGTCCCGAAGTTTTCACGAGTTGTCAGTCGTGAAGAAATTCGCAGCAATGATTATAACCTGAACATTCCTCGCTATGTGGACTCATCTGAAGCAGCCGAGCATTGGGATGTCTATGCGTCTATGTTTGGCGGTATCCCGACGGCAGAAATTGAAGAGCTGGGCGAATTTTGGACGGCGTTCCCGGCACTGAAAAAGGCTCTGTTTACAGAGAGTGGCATCCCCTATGTGAATGTGTCTGTCGATGACATTAAGAGTGCCATCAAGAGCCACCCCGATGTGGTCGGATTTGAGGATGCTTTTAATGCCGCCTTTTCTACTTTCCCGGCGTTCCTGAAAGAAGAACTCATCGACCGGATGGAAAGCATTGAAATCTCTAAGGCTGAAACCGTTCTGAGCGCTGATATTTTTGAGCGTCTGAAGGATATTCCGCTTATCGACAAATATGCGGCGTTCCAACTCCTTGACGACGATTGGACTGGGATTTCTATTGATCTTGAGGTCTTGCAGACCGAGGGCTTTTCTGCGACAAAGGAAGTCGATCCGAACCTTGTCATCAAGAAAAAGGATGGCAAAGATCAAGAGGTGCAAGAAGGCTGGGTAGGTCACATTATCCCGTTTGACTTGGTACAGGCGACTTTGCTCTCCGCAGAAACGGATGAGCTCCACGGTTTGGAAAGCCGTTTGGCGGAAATCCCGTCTGAATATGAGTCCATCCTTGATGAAATGACAGAGGAGGATAAAGAGAGCTGCAACGATGTTCTCACCGAGGAAGGCGATGCTTTCGTTCCGAAAGAAGTATCCAAAAAGATTAATGAGTATGATATGCTGGGACTTAATGAGTTGAAGAAATTGCTGGGAGGTAGTGCAGAATGACGAAAAAATCAGATGCTCCCGCAATTCGCTTCAAAGGATTCTCAGACGCTTGGGAACAGCGTAAGCTATCCGAAATTACAGATAAAGTCACGGAGAAAAATGCCGGACTACAATATGTAGAAACATTTACAAACTCTGCTGAGTTCGGAATTATAAGTCAAAGAGATTTCTTTGATCACGATATAGCAAAGCTGGGCAGCTTGGATGGGTACTACATTGTAAAAACCGAGGACTTTGTTTATAACCCTCGTATCTCTACTTCCGCACCAGTTGGACCGATAAACCGCAATAAACTTGGAAGAACGGGCGTAATGTCACCGTTATATACCGTCTTTCGCCCGCACGATATTGACACGACTTATTTGGAGTACTTTTTCAAGTGCGGCTATTGGCATTCTTTTATGAATTTCAATGGTGATTCCGGCGCAAGGTCTGACAGGTTCTCGATTAGAGACAATGTGTTTTTTCAAATGCCTATACCTATACCAGATATAGATGAGCAGAGAAAAATTGGCGAGCTACTAACTTGCCTTGACAACCTTATCACCCTTCATCAGCGTAAGTTTGAAAAGTTGACGAATGTGAAAAAGTCTATGCTCGAAAAGATGTTCCCGCAAAATGGCAGCAGTTACCCCGAAATTCGCTTTAAGGGATTTACTGACCCTTGGGAACAGCGTAAGTTTGAAGAAATCGCTGTGCGATCATCGGTAATATGCTCCGATGATACCCTTCCAAGAGTTGAATATGAGGATATAGTGTCAGGTACAGGTCGGCTCAACAAAGACATCTACGCCAAGCAAAGTAGCAAATCAGGCATCGTATTTCATCAAGGTGATGTCCTTTACGGAAAACTCCGCCCATACTTGCAAAACTGGCTTTTGCCCACATTTGATGGGCTTGCTGTGGGCGATTTTTGGGTATTGCAGCCTCAAAATGCTGATAGCAGCTTTCTATATCGATTGATTCAGAGCCGGCAATTCGATGAAGTAGCTAATCAATCGACCGGGACGAAAATGCCGAGGGCAGATTGGAAATTGGTGTCCAAAACGGTGTTCTCCATCCCGTCAAACATTAGTGAGCAGGCTGCTATTGGTACATACTTTACGGCACTCGATAGCCTTATCACCCTTCATCAGCGT
>ULVY01024649.1_pt1 | contig 12332 bp, 9 predicted proteins | sample 1959861 | NCBI WGS metagenome assembly ULVY01 (sample SAMEA4835798, study PRJEB28245) | human gut metagenome | biome: gut microbiome; material: fecal sample | place: Denmark | collected 2008
AGGCAATCGTCGTCCGCGGCGATCAGGCGATTCACATTCACGCCAAACCGCAGGAATGGGAAGCGCTGATGGACAGCCACCGCGCAATCCTCGGCGCTCACACCCAAACGGTCGTTTCCCGCGTCCCGTCGCCGCTCTTTGAGTACTCGAGCCCCTCGAGCCGCTGGTCGGGTCTGCCCGGCCGTGTCTGGGGCGCGGCCAACCCGCCGGTGGTCATCAACGGCGATATTCGCGACGTCAACCACATCGCCTACCGCACCTGCTCGGCAGAGTTCTACCTCGGGCCGTCGCTTTGGAAGTACCACGTCCGCACGACGGGCTGCTACGCCTGCCCGATTCGCTGCTACTCAGTCATTCGCGACGAAGAAACTGCCGCGAAATATAAGGTTGACCCGATCACCGAACAGACCTGCCTCGCGCTCTGGGGCCGCTGGTTCTTCCCGAGCCTCATCAACGACCTCGAGAAGCCCGTGTCGCGTGAAGCCTGCCTTGTGGGCTCGCAGACCCTCGACGACCTCGGCATCTGGTGCAATTACGGTCAGCTGCACCGCGACTTTGTCTACTTCCTCAAGAAGGGGTACTGGAAGAAGTACCTCTCCGAAGAAGAGTACAAAGAGATTCCGTGGGACAAGTTTGAAAATCCCGATCCCAGCGCGCTTCAGGACATTCTCCCGCGCATTGCTTACCGCAAAGGCGAATTCGGCCGCTGGCTCGGTGAAACCACGCCGAAGATTCTCGAACACTTTGGTCTTGCCGAATCGGCCTGGCAGAAGGATCACGATACGCTTTACTGGGCGCACGGCCATCCCAAGCACCATTCCAACGAAGACGACGGTCAGATCGGCTGCGTGCTCAATTCGCTCTACAACCGCGATCCGATGAGCCACGGCCACATCAACTTCACCCGCTGCGGCCTGCCGATCGATGTGCAAAAGCGCATCGGCGAGAAGTTCTGGGGAAGTCCGGATACCGTCGATGCGATCGGTGACTACACGCCGACCAACATCTACAAGATGAAACGTCTGCAGTGGGTTGTCGCCCGCAAGGAACTCCACGACATGCTCGGCATCTGCTCGTGGACGGCTCCGTGGGAAGTCTCGCCGCTGCGTGAAAAGGGCTACATCGGCGACATCGAGATGGAAAGCAAGGTCTTCCGCGCCGTCACCGGCATCGAAATGACCCAGGATGACCTCGACAAGGCCGGTCTTCGCGCCTTCATCCTGCAGCGCCTCTACACGATGCGTCAGCTCAAGAGCCGCAACCCCCGTCAGGATCATGACCAGTATCCGGAATGGATTTTCTGGGATCCCAAGGGCAAAGCGCCGTTCACCAAGGGCACGATCCGCATGGAACGCTCCGACATCGAAAAGAGCTTCGACCTCTTTTACGGTCTCATGGACTTCGATGTGAAGACCGGCGCTCCGACGGAAAAATCCCTTAAGGAATACGGCCTCGACTTCGCGCTTCCGACGATGAAGCAGGAAGGTCTGATGTAACTGCGCGCCGACAAGAGGTATTGAGTCATGAATCGCGAAGCAGAAATCTGTGCCGACATGAATGCTGCCGAGGGAGCCGCTCAGGCGTCTCTCGCAGGATCGAGTGCGGCCGTCATCGAGGAACACGCCCCGTCGGCCTTGGATGAGCTCTCCCGGCTTGACGCCGACGTCCTGATCCTTGTGGATCTCGTCGCCGACGCGAGCCGCCGGGTTGAACTCATCGAGCGCCCTGCGCTTTTCGCGGCCTTCCGCGAAAAAGCTGCAGCCGCGCCGATCCCCAAGGCGCACGAGCTGCTTGAAGATGCCGACCGGCAGATGGACAGCACGTATAACCGTGCGCCCGGCACGGTTTCCTTCGTGCCGCCGAAAACGAAGAACCGCGAAGAGCGCGAAGCTAACCGCCTGAAGGTGCCGACGCTGCGCGATCAGCGCGAAGCCTTCACGCGGCGCGAACTGCTGCGCGGTCTGCTCGAGGGACGGCTTGCTGAAACGGCTCAAGCCCTTGAGCGTGAAAACGCCGCTGCTGAGGCCGCCGAAGCCCAAGAAGCGCCCGAACCCCGCGAGATCACCGAAGAGTACTTCAATCAGGTGGTGGACACTGCGCTCGCCCGCGACTGCGGCGTCGCAAACTTGACCTCCTGGGACGAGAAGGAATATTTCCACTATCGCCCGCTCCTATCGGCCTCTTATGCCCGCATTCTTTCGGCCAAAAACAATCCCGCCGAAATGATCTGCGACCTTGTTCGCGAGCACTCGCGCATCTATCCGCGTCCGGTGACGATCGGCACCTTCCAGGAAGAGCCCTTCAATCTGAAGCCCGAAGAACTTCAGGACCTGATGCAGTCCTTCCCCAAGGATCCGAAGAAAAGCGACATTAAGTTCACCACTTCTTCGCTCGGCACCGTGTTCCTTTATTCGAACAAGTACCTCGAAGACGACTATGCGGACTTTCTCGCGCAGTACCTCGACGTCGACCAGGTGATGAGTCCCTGAGGTGCTCTGCGCATCTCAGGCGACCCGCCCAGTGCGGCTTTACATGACTTCAATGCCTCATGAGGCCTGTGTGCGGAACGCAGATTTCGGTCCGCACGCACGATATGAAAAGGATTCCCCAAATGAACACCCGTATTTTCACGACCGGCGCCCTTGCCTGCGCGGTCTTTCTCGCCGGCGCCGCACAGGCGGCGGAACAGGCGGCCGACCCCTATCCGCCCGTGAAGTTTGATTTGCCCGAGCATCAGGCCTTTGTTGATTCGCTTAAGCTCGACCCCGCGCGCCACCAGGGGCCGCAGACAAAAGAAGAAATCAAGGCTGAACTCACCAAGATCTTCAACGAAAAAACCGAGCAGCACGCCCTCACGAAGCACTATGAAAAAGGGCTCACCTGCGTGACCTGCCACGATCAGCAGCGCGTAGGCGGCCCCGACTGGATGACGTCCGTGACGGCCCCGGAAATGAAGAAAAACTGCGGCGACTGCCATGAGACGCAAAAGGCCGTCTTTGCGAAGACCGATACGCATCAGAAGATCACCTGCGTGGCCTGCCATATGCCCAACATCCCTTCGCCCGAAGACTTCACCGGCCCCGACGCTGTTGAGCAGTACTACTCGGCCGTGCGCCGCTCGCATCTCTACCGCATTAATACAGACCCGACCGCACAGACGCTGATCCGCTCCGACGCGAAGGAAGGTTCCGGCGAACGCCTCTGGACCTATGCGCTCGACAAGAAGGGTCATGCCTATGTTGATATCGTTTGGTCCTGCGGCCGCGCTACGCCGGGCGACTACACGCTCTCGGGCGACGCTCAGGGCTGCCACAGTCCTGCAACGAGCACGCTTGACGAGGGGCTGCGCTACGGCAGTCAGCAGGCGATCTATGACGAGATCCAAAAGTGGCAGGAACCGGTCAAAGCCAAGTTTGCTGAAATCGAAAAGGGTCTCGAGCGCATCAAGCAGCTTCTGGAAGTGACAAAACTCACGCCCGAAGAACTCGCAGAAGTCCACCTGATGCTCGACAAAGCTCAGGAAATCTACGACCAGGTGAAAAAAGACGGTTCGTGGGGCGTCCATGCGCCGCGCTACCTCTTGGATCGCGTGACGTCCGGCGCCGCCTACATCGTGCGCGCTCAGGCCATCGTCGACAACGGGGGCTATCAGACCCCTGCCGACAAACGCGCCGCTGAGAAGAAGGCCGCCAAGTAACGCCATTGACTCAGTTTCGGGGGATCTAATCCCCCGAACGATCCTCATTTCACCTATTGCGGTTTCTGGCGGACTTCAGGCGCTAAGCCTTGCTGCCGCCCGTCACCGCTAGGGAGATCCAAGTGACCCAAAACATTGACCGGAGAAGCTTCCTCACGGCAGCCGCCGGCGGACTTGTCGTCATTTCGCTCGGAGGGTGCACCTCCGACACGGTCGACGGCAAGAAGCGCCCGCACTACGTGATGGTCTTCGACCAGAATAAATGCGTCGGCTGCGGCGAATGCAAACGCGCCTGCAACGAAGCAAATCACCTCCCCCCAGGGCGCTCGCGTGTGCTTTTGCAGCGCATGCCGGGCCCAGACCGTCACTACATCCGCGTTTCCTGCCAGCAGTGCGTGGATTCGCCTTGCGTGAAGGTCTGCCCGACCGGCGCCTGCCACCACGATCCGGAAACCAACATCGTCACGATGAATACGGACCGCTGTGTCGGCTGCAAATACTGCATCGCAGCCTGCCCCTACAACGCCCGCTGGATCAACCCGGAAACCAAGGTTGCCGACAACTGCGACTTCTGCCTCCATTCCAAGAACCTTGCCGCCGGCGAGCTTCCCGGGTGCGTAGCGCACTGCCGTTTTCATGCGCTCTCCTTCGGCGACCTCAATGATCCCAACTCCTTCGTTTCGAAGCTGCTCAAGGCGAAGGACACGGTGCGCATTCGTCCGTGGCTTGGCACTGAACCAACCCTGCGGTACATCCCCGTGGTTAAAACCGGAGTTCGATAATGGACGGCGTTCTTGATTTTTCAATCGGTCTCACCGAAGGCGTCGCCTGGCCGTGGCCGATTGCCGTGTACCTTTTCCTCGCAGGCATCTCGGGGGGCTCGTTGGGCGTAATTCTCACGATGATGAAGCTTCGGGGGCTTTCGGGCGACGAGCCGCTCCTCAAAGCATCCGCATCTATCGCGCTGGCAACGATTCTCCTCGGCATGCTCTGCCTGGTGCTCGATCTGACCGATCCGCTCTTTTTCTGGCGCATTCTCGTCTTCTACAACCCGACGAGCGTCATGAGCGTGGGCGTGATGATGCTCCTTTTTTACATCCCGCTTACTGCGGTGCTCACGGTGATTGTGCTTCGGCACAGTCTGAAGTGGCTGCCGTTTGGTCTGGGCGGTTTGGTCGAAAAAATGGGCGACATCTTCAATAAAGCCAGAGGCCCGATCATCTGGATCGTTCTCTTTCTGGCATTCGGCATCTGCGCCTACACCGGCTTCCTGATTTCCGCACTGATCCGCTATCCGCTCATCAATACGGCCGTGCTGCCAGCGCTCTTCGTGGCGTCCGGCGTCTCGGCGGGCACAGCTGCGGCGAAGCTCCTCGCAACTGCGGTATTCGGTGAAAAACGCGATTCGCATACGATGCATATCCTGCACCTGGCCGAATGGCCGATGATGGCAGCCGAAATCTCCTGCATTTTCATGATCGCCATGGCCATGATCTTCGGCATGGCCGGGGCTCAGGCCGCGGTCACCGCCTTCACGACGGGTGTCTGGGCCACCGTCTTCTGGGTGGGCGCTGTGGGAGTCGGCTTCGGCGTGCCGTTTGCGCTCGGCATGACGGGCTGCACTCGTTCGGCTGCCGGCTTTTGGACCGCCGGGTTTGCAGCAGTTGCCGGCATGATGTGCCTGCGCCTCTTCATCCTCTACGCCGGCCAGCTCAACTCTCTGATGCTTACCCCGGTATAAGTTTTTTCCTCCTCAATCTCCTAAAGCTCTCCATGGCATTCAGTGTCCGCAGCGCCTGCTTTCTGTCGATCGGTACCATCGGTCAGAAAGAAGCGCTCGAATGCACCAATGCCTCTCTCAGAGATCTCTGCAGAAGATAAAAGCGAAAGCAATATCTTCTGCAGTAAATCTCATGGCGGAACCCCTTCCTCGAGTGTGGTTCCGCCTTTTTTATTTGCTGCCGCCAACAGCTTACCGTTCAATTAACAAGTACTCAGCGGGATCTTGATAATTAAAACTAATCATGATCATTTCGAACAACTCGATATCGTTGTTTCGGACTTCGAGCATTTTCTGTAGGTCCGACTCTTCCCGTACGCACAAGTTTTCTAATATGGCTTGTCATAGTTGCTCGAGACAACCCAGACATAGCCATCAGCTCTTTAATCGAGCAACTTCCACGTGAAGTCAGCTCCGCAATAATGGCTTCATCAATCACTTCCCAAGAGCGATTTGACATTTCTATCATCGTCCTGCGACGTTTCTCAAAAGTCAGCTTAAAAAATGTCAAGGAGTTTCGAATTTTTGGCGGCGGCATCAATGCTTGAGCCAACGACGACTCAATCACCATAAATCCGGTTCCCTTATTTTCGACAACATAACCAGATTCAAACGGCGTATAAGTCAAGAGTCTTGACAAATATTCATTACGGCTTGATGAAATTCCCTCTTTGCCGAGGCTTTCAATAGTTGTTGATCCGAAAAGACCTCCTGGATTTGTAATTTCCAGACGATCTGAATACATATTAACTTCTACATGAGTTCCCCGTCCCTCAGGTGAATAATCCCTATGCTGCAATGCGTTAGCAACAGCCTCTCTAATCGCAATTAACGGATAATCAGGCACATCCTTCCGCAAGGCACCTTCTAGGACTGCACCTGTATTCATTCGCATTTGAACCATCGTTAGTGTTTCAACAAGCATGTCTGGAATAGATCCAACAATTTCTTTTGAATCCAAATAACGAACCCCAGTTTTTTCATTGCCTGTTTTACTAACGCCAGGATAAACTGTAAAAACAACCTCTAATCTAGGGAAAAATCGCTGAGGGAATATTCCCGCCACTAAAAGCCCTGATAAAGTCGGGCAAATTCGATCATCAACCTTCGTGAGCACACCGAGTTGAATTAATATTGTTTCATCCGGCAGTGTCGCAAACACTCTTGGAAAAATATCTCGGGCTCTTCTTATGATCGCTGTTAGAGTATTTTTATTTAAATCATCAATACTTGCCGCTGCAACCGGTTCGATATCATAATGCGGCTGGAATGCCCCCTCTGCCAGTCGATCAACCTCATAAGGCGACAAACGTCTATCTCCATCGCCGGAACGAATAAATGCCCCCTCATAACGACCTTTCTGCGTTATGTAACAAGGCTTCTGATTCTTAGGCAATTCCGGCACATAGGCAACCACAATCATCTGGTTCTCGAAGATCATTTTTTCGATCTCCATTCGAACGACGGGTGTTAAACGGTCACCGACAGTCTGTAACTTCGTATAAATTTTATTAGCATCAAAGCTCTTGGCTGGATGAAAACCATTCTTTTCAGAAACACCAAGAATAATGGTTCCACCATGCATATTTGAAAAAGCGGAGATGGTATCAAGCAAGCTCTTTGGGAGATCAACAACGGCCTCCTTAACCTCCCAGTGCTGAGTATCAGCACCAATTTGGCGCATGTGCTCCAATGCTTCCAGTACATCTTGTTCGATAATCATTCGGTAACCGCTCTGAATAATATTAAAATAGAGTGATCAAGTATAGGTACTTGATATATATGAAATATCAGAAGTTTACGATATCTGTAATCGTTAAAAAGGTTATTGGCGATCTATAACGCATTGGCAGGCAGTTAACTGCCTGCCAGTCAGTATTGATAATCAGTCCCTCAGCGCATAGTTTCTTGGATATAACTCACCAAAGAGTTCAGTGGAAGAATACCTCTTTCGCTGTGCCAGAAGGGTTTATCCGAAGAACAATGCTGCATCGAACGGAAAAAACACTTCACGGAAACTTAACAAGACTCTGCATCAGACAAGCAGTAACTGCCTATCTAATGCCTACTTACTGCCTACTTACTGCCTACTTACTGCGTATTTTACTGCTAAGTAGGCAGTTAACTGCCTACTTAGCAAGTGTACTGAGTCACTTCATTTCCGCGATGTCCGCTCAGAACCACTGTCCGAAGCGACGAATGTAAAAACGCTTCATGCCTTGTGCCAGCAAACAGTAACTGAAGAGAATTGCGGCGAGCCACGGGAAATATGTCCAGGGCAGCGGCTGCAGGCCAACCCTGGCACCGAGCGGCGAAAACGGAATGCCGATGCCGACAGCCACAATCACAACCGTCATCAGCAGAACCGGCAGCGCGGCACAGCTTTGGAAGAACGGAATTTTTTCGGTTCTCAGCATGTGTACCACCAAGGTTTGCGAAAGCAGTCCCTCAATGAACCAGCCGGATTGGAAGAGTGACTGACTGGCCGCTGAATTGGCGCCGAAGACAAACCACATCACGGCGTAAGTTGCAATGTCAAAGACCGAGGACGTCGGACCGATCCAGAGCATGAAGCGGCCGATATTCTGCGCATCCCACTTGCGCGGCTTCTTCAGAAACTCCGGATCCATCTTGTCCCAAGGGAGAGCAAGCTGAGAGAGGTCATAGAGCAAATTCTGGATGAGGAGATGAATCGCCAGCATCGGCAGGAACGGCAGAAAGGCGCTCGCAACGAGCACGGAGAAAACGTTGCCGAAGTTTGAGCTCGCCGTCATGTTGATGTACTTGATAATGTTGCCGAAGGTTTCGCGTCCTTTGAGAACGCCTTCTTCGAGCACCATCAAGTCCTTTTCCAACAAGATGATGTCGCTCGCCTCCTTGGCGATATCGGCCGCGCTGTCGACGGAAATGCCGACATCAGCGTCTTTCAAAGCCGGGGCATCATTGATGCCGTCTCCTAAAAAGCCGACCGTGCGGCCGTTTTTCTGCAGCACACGCAGAATGCGGGCCTTCTGCTGCGGCGTGAGTTTGGCAAATATGCTGCCCGTCTGTGCCGCTTGAGCGAGCTCAGCGTCCGAAAGGGCCTCGACTTCCGATCCGACCAGAACCTGATCGGCGTCAATGCCGACTTCAGCGCAAATGCTGGCAGTCACGACCGGATTGTCGCCCGTAAGCACCTTGACCGCTACGCCGTGTTCGCGCAGCGCCAGTATGGCTTTGCGTGCGCTCTCTTTGGGCGGATCGAGGAAAGTGAGAATGCCTTCGACCGTGAGACCGCACTCATCGTCGTTGACAAGCGACGTCTTTCCATGGTCGGACAAGCGTTTTCTCGCAACGATCAGCACACGGAATCCCTGCTTATTGAAGGCTTGCGTTTGTTCGAGAAGCCCTTGGGCGCGCTCTGGCGTGAGGGGCACCAAAGAGGCGCCCTCCTGCAGGTGCGTGCAGATGCTGAGCATTTCTTCCACCGCGCCTTTGCAGATCAAGCAGCGCTCTTTGGAAGCGGTATCTTCAACGAGCACCGATACACGGCGGCGGACAAAGTCAAAAGGCAGCTCGTCGAGCTTCATAAAGCGCTCGCGCACGGCTCGATCCAAATGAGATTCGCCGCAGCGAAGAACAGCCTGATCGATCAGATTTTTGGCGCCGCTCTGGCTGCTGCTGTTAAGCCAGGCATAGGTGAGCACGGTCGAACTTTCTTTGCCCTGCGCATCCAGATAATGCTCGAGGATGATCTTGTCCTGAGTGAGCGTTCCGGTTTTATCCGTGCAGAGGACGTCCATTGCGCCAAAGTTCTGAATGGCATTCAGGCGCTTGACGATCACTTTGCGCCGGCTCATGGCAACTGCCCCTTTGGCCAAATTGGAGCTCACGATCATGGGCAGCATTTCCGGCGTCAGCCCGACCGCAACAGCCAGTGCGAAGAGTGAGGCCTCAAGCCAGTCGCCTTTGGTAAATCCGTTGATGAAGAGCACAACGGGAGCCATGACCAGCATGAAGCGGATCAGCACCCAGCTCACGCTGTTGACGCCTCGATCAAAAGCGGTCATGGCGCGGGTGCCGATGATCGACTTGGCAAGCGAACCAAACCAAGTGCTGTTTCCGGTTGCCACGACCAAGGCTGATGCATGGCCGCTCACGACATTGGTTCCCATGAGACAGATGTTTTTCAGGTCAAGCAGGTCCGCTTTGGCATCAGCATTCGGCAGCGTCTTCCGGGTCGTCAGCAGGGCCGCATCGGGTGCAGCATCCCCTTTTTCGACCGGCAGCGCTTCGCCGCTCAGGATGGACTGACTGACGAACAAGTCGCGCGATTCAAGGAGTCGCACATCGGCCGGCACAAGATCACCGGCAGCGAGATAGACCACATCGCCCGGAACCAATTCACTGATATCGACTTCTGCGCGGGACTGCGATGCAGAGCCGTCCCCCGGACGCCGGACCGTTGCCGTCGTCTTTACCATTGACTTCAGCGCCTGAGCGGCCTTATTCGTGCGGAATTCCTGCCAAAAGCGAAGCAGACCGCTCAAGATAATCATCGTTGACATGATGACGATGCCGGCCGGTTCAGCTTCTTCGCCCTGCGCGATGGGGAGCCAAACATCCGTGAAGCAGCTGATCGCAACGAGCACGAGCAGCACGTAAATGAAGGGGCTGTTGTAGGCGCCTAAAAGCTGGCGGTAAACCGGCGGCGCCTTTTCCTGAGCGACCTCATTGCGGCCGTAAATGTCAAGACGCTTTTTGGCTTCTTCGGCACTCAGCCCGGCAGGCGTTGCGCTTAGCCAGGCAAGCACCACATCGAGTGTTTGATGGGCTGCCCGTTCAACCGCGAAAATTCTGGTTTTGCGCTGCTTCCCGTTTTCCGCAGCATTCCGGCCGAGGAGCCGGTTCTTTTTGGTCATGTCGGTCATGACACACCTCTTGAATTTGGGTTGACCGCTGCGCTGCTTGTCGCTTAAAGCGCTCCCGACGCAGTGAGCGGTCAGGGTTTCACTGCCGCGCCTGAGGCGCAGCTCCGTCAGACGGCCGATGGTTCTCCAGTCCATCACCATATGTCTTCATTTCATTTGTGACTGCCGTTCACCATTCTTTAGCGGTGAAGACGCCTTCCTCAGTCAATGAGAAACCGTAATATTTGGGACCCAAAAAGTACCGCACCAACCATTAAAAATGATCAGAACGCGTCCATTTTTTGGGTGCAAAAATACCCCTGCATTTCAAGAAATGCATTCAAAGTTTTTCTTTGAGAGGAATTGCGGCGGCTCTCGATATTCACCGGACGAACGAAAGGCACCGAACTGAATCGGCTCGACAAGACCCAAAACACCGCAGTCAGCGGTTCACGCCAGCGAACCCTGCCGAACGAGGACTCCCCGTACAGCATGCGGTGAGCGCATCTATTTCGAAATTTCCGGGCAAAATCAGCCCTGTCCTCCTGCTCTGGTCAAATAGACGCAGCACAGCAAAGGGAAGCCGCCTCGCGCAGATCAGATCCGCGAAGGGGGAAAGAGCTGTTGGATATAGGTGAACATGACGATCTGCTCCAACTTTGAATTGATTTTGGGTAGCAATCGTCAAATTGAAGATCGCTGCCCGCCGTATTGATCGTTGATAGTGTCGGCAGGCAGCGCAGAGAAAGTGTTTCTCTGTAGCGGCCTGACTAAATAATCAACAAAGGACTCGGGTGTTCGTCCACCGCTCGTCTCCTATAAAAATGATGCTGAAAGTTTAATCCTGACTATTGAAAAGTCAAGCTTTGCATCACTCATCATGAATAAAAAAATCGATTTAACAAACCCATATGAATAAGAATTTATTGTCTACTGCAGAATTTCTAGGCAACTCAAATTTGTGAAAATTCGTTTCAGCCTTTGGGACAAACCCCAAGTATTTATTCAAAGGCCTCTCTTGCTTCAGGCACCAGCGAGAGCTTGGCCTTGAGCTCAGCGGCGGAATGGCATCCGAGTTTGCGCATCGAACCGGCCCGATGAAATTCAACGGTCCGCACAGCGATTTCAAGGCGTTCAGCAATTTGCCGGTTGGTGAGTCCCGAGACGGCAAGAAGCGCCGCCTGGCGCTCTCGGTCTGAGAGTGAGAGAAAGGCCGTGCGGGCCGCTTCAGTGAGCGCCGCCTGTCGAGCGGCTTCATCGGTCAGCGCGGTTTCGCTCGCCGGCGTGCCGTCAAGCGTCTGCCCGGGATCCCCAGAAGCAAGAGACTGAGCAATCGTCAGGGCCCGCTCAATTGCAGCGAGCAGTTTTTCCGTCCGCACGGGCTTAGAGAGAAAAGTGACGGCGCCGGCTTCAATGGCATCCACCGCCATGTCAACGTCGCCATGCGCTGAAAGAAAAAAATACAGGGCAGCTTTGAACCGAGCTTTTTCATCCGGTCATGCAAAACAATGCCGGACATTTCCCCCATGCGAACGTCGAGAATCGCGCATCCGGGATCTTCCGGACGATCGTTGATGAGAAAGGACTCTGCACTCTCATAGTGCCGCACGATAAAGCCTTCGTTTTCAAGGACGTAGGCCAATGCATCGTGAATATTGGGATCGTCGTCGACAATGCGGATAATAGGAGCGGCGGTCATTTGCTGGGGTCCTTTGAATCCTTTGGAAGAGACTGTGCCGACTCTGCGGCCGGCTCATGAGGCACAGGAATGGAAACATCCGTTTGGGCTCTGCCGGATTGTGATGTGCTGACAAGCGGCAGCGCCACGCGCACGGCGAGTCCGGTCAGGCGAGGATTAAGATCCGTTCGCCCAAAAGTAATGGCGCCGAAGCAGGCCTCAACGATCGATCGGACGATAGCAAGGCCGAGCCCCAGACCGTTAGATTTTTGACTCGATCCGGCCTGC
>ULVY01044128.1_pt1 | contig 12312 bp, 8 predicted proteins | sample 1959861 | NCBI WGS metagenome assembly ULVY01 (sample SAMEA4835798, study PRJEB28245) | human gut metagenome | biome: gut microbiome; material: fecal sample | place: Denmark | collected 2008
ATATAATCCGTAGGCGTTTCGCCCGTCAGGATTGTAAATACGCGATGGAAGTGGAAAGGAGAAAAGCAGGCGATACCTGCCATTTTCTGTAATGATAACGGCTGGTCTATGTGATTGTGAATATAGTCGGTCACTTTATTGATCCGTAACTGATATTCCTGTTTATTGATATCTTTCGTCTCCATGTTTTCTGCAAAGTAAAGGATAATAAATGCCGGAGAGTTGTCCTATCTTGCTAACTTCTCCGGCAGATAATCAATCTTTTTTTTGTCCTATATAGAATACGTAGCCGTAGTATTCTTTATACTTATTATATAGGCTCTCTTCATACCGTTGCCCGGTGATGAGGTCTGCGGCTGCGTCATTTCCTGCATATTCCTTCAAAAAAGCTTCCTGAACAGGGAACTGGGGAGCGTAAAAATGCTCAAGCCAGCAATTTTCCGGTAAAATGAAATGGGCTGTCGGGATATATCCTGCTTTTTCCATTTGCATTATCTTTCTTGGAATCGTATCGATTTCCGGGTAATTGGCCATCCAGAAGTCTTCTATTTCGGAGGGACGTTCCGGGGTGAACCAGGAGGCTTCCGTTACAGCGATAAATCCGTTCTTTTTCAGGAATTTGTTCCATTCGTTCATGCCGCGTTCGAATCCTATGTTATAGATAGCGCCTTCGGACCAGATCAGATCGAGTTCTTCCTCTTGAAATGGCAGAGCGTCCATGGAACCGACGATACCCTTTACTCTGTCTTCACAATGGGCTTCTATTGCATTTTTGTTGAATAGCTCGATAAAGTCGGGGAAAAGGTCGATACCTGTAATTTGTCCTTTCGTATAGTTGGCTAATGCCATTGTCTGACCGCCTGTGCCACAGCCAATGTCGGCTATTCGTGCCTTGTCGGACAGTTCGTTGATGAAGCTTACGGCTTTTTGTGTGACTTCAGGACTTCCGGGACCTTGACGTTTTAATGCCTTGAAGTAATTACATATCAGTGTAAAATCGAATTCGTGGATTGATTTAAAATCGTTACTCATTGTTTTAATGTTTTGGTTGTACGGCGAATGGAGGCATATAATGATGCTTGCAACCATTTGACCATACAAATAGTTTAAAAATTTAGATATAGAAAATAACTCTGACAAGAGTATGTCAGAAAACATAAGGGATAATCTGTAATGAGAGGAAGGCTTACAGATTATTTACAGAACGGAATCCTTATGGAATGAAAATGAGTTAAACATCCAATTATTTCTTTTAGTTTGTGACAAAGATAGGGTTTTAGCTGCAAAACTCAATGATAACTTGATTGAAAAAAGACTGTAAACCTGTATTTTAGCAAGAATAGTCAAATAGGAATATGTTGATATATCCGGTTGCATGGATGAGATTGATCGTCCAAATTGATTGAAACTACATTTTTTTGAGTTATTTTTGTCGAATATTAAATACAAATCTCTCATTTAATGTATGATACCGATGAAAAGCAAATTATTACTCACATGTACCATCCTGTTTTTCTGTTCCTCTTTTCTGTGCGGACAGAATCAATCTTCTAAAGTGGCAAACTCTGTTGAAACGAATAATGGATGCATCCGGCACCCGTGGCAAGGAAAAAGAGTGGGATATTTGGGAGACTCTATTACAGATCCCAACTGTTATGGTGACAAGATAAAGAAATACTGGGATTTTCTGCAGGAATGGCTGGGAATCACTCCTTATGTATATGGTATCAGTGGCAGGCAATGGAATGATGTGCCCCGGCAAGCCGAGCAACTGAAGAAAGAACACGGTGGAGAAGTAGATGCTATCGTGATTTTGATGGGTACGAATGATTTTAATGACAGTGTACCTATTGGAGAATGGTTTACGGAAACAGAAGAACAAGTGATGGCAGCCCGTGGGCAAACCCAAAAGCTGGAAACCCGTAAGAAACGCACTCCTATAATGGATGGAAGCACGTATAAGGGACGTATAAACATAGGAATCAATAGACTGAAACAACTTTTCCCGGACAAGCAGATTGTGTTGCTGACCCCGTTGCACCGTTCACTGGCCAATTTTGGAGAAACGAATGTGCAACCGGATGAAAACTACCAGAACAGTTGTGGCGAATATGTGGATGCCTACGTGCAGGCTGTTAAAGAAGCCGGCAATGTGTGGGGAGTCCCCGTGATTGATTTTAATGCGGTAACCGGATTGAATCCGATGGTGGAAGAACAACTGATTTATTTCTACGATGCGGGATATGACCGTTTGCATCCCAGCACGAAAGGACAGATACGCATGGCACGAACGCTGATGTATCAGTTGTTTGCGTTGCCTGCTACATTTTAAATAGGTCGGACAGAATTCTATGAAATTGTACACTATTCTATAGTACATTTTCTGCAAACCTGTAATTTTGTCTTCTATAAATAATAGAACCTATGAGACATAAACTTCTGTTTTCTTTTTTCATCTTTTTGATAGTTGCTTTACCGATTCGTAGTAAGGATTTTGTTTTGACTTCCGGTCAAACAGTTGTCATCGCTTGCAGCCCTTCTGAAGAACTGGTTGTACGAACCGCATTGGAAATGCTGGGGCGTGATATTCAGACAGTATTGTCGTCGACTACCCAAGCGAATGAGAAAACAGGTGAAATTGTGATAGGAACGGTGGGGCAGAGTGAGCTTATCAGCCGGACCGGCATAGATGTTTCTGCGCTAAAAGGCAAGAAGCAGGCTTTTCTATTATCTGTTTCTCCGGAGGGTAAATTGATCGTAGCCGGCAGTGACAAACATGGTACGGCTTATGGAATACTCGAAATATCCCGTTTGTTAGGTGTCTCTCCCTGGGAATGGTGGGCGGACGTAACTCCGGAAAAGAAGAAACTTTTTAAGCTATCTTCCAAATTCCAAAGTCTTCAGGCTCCTTCGGTGGAATATCGGGGTATATTTATTAATGATGAAGACTGGGGCTTGATGCCATGGAGCAGTCGGACCTATGAACCTTCAAAAGTGAAAGGTGAGATAGGCCCGCGTACCAACGAGCGTATTTTTGAACTCTTACTTCGTCTGCGTGCCAACACCTATTGGCCTGCAATGCACGAATGTACACTTCCTTTCTTCCTGACCAAAGGCAATCGGGAAGCTGCCAAGAAATGTGGAATCTTCATCGGTGCTTCCCATTGCGAACCGATGGCTTGCAGCGCTGCCGGCGAGTGGAAACGAAGAGGAGAAGGGGCTTATGATTATGTGAATAATGCTCCGGCTGTTTACAAATTCTGGGAAGACCGTGTAAAAGAGGTGGCAGATCAGGAAATACTCTATACGTTGGGTATGCGTGGTGTACACGATGGTAAGATGCAGGGAGCGAAGACGGTGGAAGAACAGAAGGCCGTAATAGATCGTGTGTTTGCAGATCAACGCGGGTTGATTGAAAAATATGTTGATAAGGATGTGACTAAAGTCCCGCAGGTTTTTATCCCTTATAAAGAGGTACTCGACATTTATCATGCCGGATTACAGGTGCCCGATGATGTAACATTGATGTGGTGTGACGATAACTATGGCTATATCCGCCATTTTCCTACGGCCGAAGAATGCGCACGTAAAGGAGGGAATGGAGTCTATTATCATGTTTCTTATTGGGGACGTCCGCATGACCATCTCTGGTTGAGTACGATGAGCCCGTATCTGATTTTCCAACAAATGAAGCTGGCTTACGATCGAGGCATACAGAAGATGTGGATACTGAACGTCGGAGATATCAAGCCTGCTGAGTATCAGATAGAGTTGTTTATGGATATGGCCTGGAATATAGAAGCTGTGGCCTCGGAAGGAGTGACCTCTCATCTGAAACACTGGCTGGAACGGGAATTGGGAGCTTCGTGCGCAAAGGCAGTATTACCTGTGATGCAGGAACACTATCGTCTGGCCCATATTCGTAAACCTGAATTTATGGGAAATACGAGGGAAGAGGAGAAAGATCCTGTTTATCGTGTTGTCAAAGATCTCCCATGGAGTGAAAAAGAAATCAACGGACGTTTGCAGGCTTATGATAAATTGTCGGAGGCAGTGGAACGGGCAGCTTCGAAAATCCCATCCGGCAGACAAAGTGCCTATTTTGAATTGGTGAAATACCCGGTGCAAGCTGCTACACAGATGAACCGGAAATTGCTATATGCCCAATTAGCCCGCCACGGAAAAGCGGACTGGGAGAAAAGTGATCTTGCCTATGACAGCATTGTAGTATTGACAAAACAGTATAACTCACTGGAAGATGGAAAGTGGAACCGCATGATGGATTTCCAACCCCGAAAACTCCCCGTATTCAATCGCGTGGAAAGAAAAACGGCTACTTCTCCGATGATGAAAGAGCGTGTAGCTATCTATAAATGGAACGGCTTGGATGGGAAGAATATCCTGAATAGTAAGACCTTGAATGCGCGGAAAGGAACTTTTGCTATTTGTGAGGGCCTGGGATATGAAAGCAAAGCGACAGGCATTGACAAGGGAGATGCACTGATGTTCTCTTTTGACAACTGGAAAACAGACTCGGTAGAGGTTGACATCCGCTTGTTGCCTAATCATCCTGTGAGAGGAGATCAATTACGTTTCTCAATATCGTTGGACGATGCAGCGCCTGAAGTGATCTCTTATGAAACGAAAGGACGGAGTGAAGAATGGAAAGAGAACGTGCTGCGCAATCAAGCCATCCGAACGGTTCGACTTCCGGTATCCGGAAAGAAGTCCCACAAATTGGTAATCAAGGCATTGGACGAAGGAGTGATATTAGACCAGGTGATGCTTTATATGCCTTCGCCTACTGGTGAGTAACTGCACGGATCACGAACCATGCATGATGCGCCACGGTTCCAATCAGCCCGTAATGCTTTGCCATGATCCGAAATCTTTCTTTGAGGGATGCTTTCTGATTCCGGGTAGTCATTCCCTCCTCCAGATAGTCGATGATTGTCAGGTGGGTATTGTGCAAAGTACGTGCTTTCTTCATGATGCGGATGCACCAGTCGAAATCTGCAGAAAAGCGATATTGCAGATTATATGGCTCTACGAGCGTGTGGCGGGGGAAGAATGCCTGGTGGCAGACTAACATTCCCTGTTTGAAACTTTTCCAGGTGAGCGTTTCAGGGGCGGACAATCTGCGCATCCGCAGGAAATGCCTGTCCTTGTCTACGATAGCGGTTTCTCCGTAAAGTATATCGGGCAGTTCATTGCCGTTGATGGTGTGCACCATTTGTTGCAGCGTATCATCCTCATGAAAACAGTCGCCTGCATTCAGGAAACAGAGATAATCACCGCTGGCAAGGGCGATGCCCTTATTCATAGCGTCATACAGTCCTTTGTCGGGTTCGCTGACGACGGTGTGTATGCGTGACCGGTAGCGGTTGATAATAGAGAGGGTTCCATCCTTGGAAGCTCCATCCACGATAATGTATTCTATATGATGATAGGTTTGTGAAATAACACTTTGAATCGTGTCTTCCAATACCTTTTCAGCATTGTATGTCACCGTAATGATAGAGAACTTGGGAGTAGGATGGACACTATGCATATTTCCCCGTTATTTTATTGTAGACATCTGTATATTTCTTTGCAACGATACTCTCCGAATAATTACCCAGAACCTTGCGGCAGGCCTGTGCAGAGAGTTCGTTGTATTCCGGTTCCGTCAATATCCAATGTATGCCGTTGGCAAAATCTTCCGAGGATTTGTATTGTGCCACGTAGCCGTTGTGCAGATGATCGATCATTTCGGGGATACCTCCCACATTAAAACCGACACAAGGCACTCCACAGGCCATTGCTTCCATAATCATATTGGGAAGATTCTCTTCCAGAGACGGGATGGCGAAGAGGTCTACGGCATTGTAGATATTCACTACTTCATGCTCATTTTTGATATAAGGGAGCGGGTATACATGGAAAGGAAGTTGTTCCTGTAACTGCTGCGACTGGTTGCCGAATACGACTACACCCAGTGAGTCTTTCCATTCCGGATGCTTTTCTGCTAACAGTTTGCATGCCCCAATCAGATAGTCGACCCCTTTTCGTTTATCGGTGATCTTTAATGAGCCGAACAAAACTAGTTTCTTACCTTCCGGCAACATGAATTTGGCACGCGCTTCCTTCTTGTTCATGGGTTTGAACAAGTTGGTATTAATAGCGTTCGGAATATTGGTCACGCTTTTCCCTTCAAATAATGCACTGGTCTGGGCTTGTTCCTTCAGCCAATGGCTGCACGTGACGAAATGAATGGGAGCGTAGCTGTATAACTTTTGTTTTTTGCGGAACGTGCGATAGGATAAATCCTTTCGTCCCCCGCCTTTGTAGATGTACGGACAGTCGTGACATTCCTGCTGATAGTTGTTGCACTCCCGTGCGTAATGGCAGATGCCGGTGCATGGCCACATATCGTGCATGGTCCAGACTACGGGTTTGCCGGAGGTCAGTATCTTTCGTATATCGTTCAGTGAGAGCATTCCCTGGTTGATCCAATGCAGATGGATCACGTCGGCCTGGCGGAATTCCGGGAGTGAGGTGATGTCTGTACCTGTGTTGGCGATGTCTACGTCAAACAAATGGTAACGCCGGAAACGGTTGGCACTCCAGATCACAATCCGTTCCCACATGAACTTCCACACTTGCAACCAGTTACTTTTTAAGCGGACAACACTGATTTGGTCGGTCTGTTTGTCACGTACCAGCATTTTGGCTTTGATGCCGTTGTTTTTCAGTGACTCCATCAACCGGCTTGCTGCGATGGCTGCTCCTCCTATTCGTTCAGATGTATTTATAATCAGGACTCTCATGGGCAAAAGTTTATGCAAATGTACGGTTTTTAGAGGAAATGTTTGATATTTCCAGCAAGCTTTCTGCTATTTCGCGTGAAAAGATTTCGAGGTTGAAACGTTCTTCCGCCAGTTTGCGGGCATTCTCTCCCATGCGCCGTGCCTCTTCGGGGTGGTCGGCGATGTAGCGGATAGCGTCTATCCAGCCTTGTACGTCGTTATATTCTACGGTGATGCCTATTCCTTCCTTGTCGATGTCTATTTCGAAGTTGGGGTTGCGCGAACAGATGACGGGGATGCCGAGGGCGAATGCTTCCACGAGCGTGGTCAGTCCTACGGTATAGGGGAAGTCCAGGCAGCAGATCACGATACAACTTTTGCGTGCCACCAGTTTCCCCAGTTCGTAGGGAATCACTCCGTCGGTATAATGGATGCGAATGGAGTCGGGCAATGCATACGGGTCGATGATCTTTTTATAGTTGATGTTACCGCATGAGACGGCAATGTACAAATCCAGTTTCTCGTTCGTTGCGGCAAATGCCTGGAGCAAGGTGTCTACGTCCCGGTTTTCTTTACCGGTGGAGATAAATCCTTCGGGCTTCCGGTCGGGCATTTCTGCAAGCAGGTGGTCGTAGAAAGGAAGATCCGGTCCCCAATGGATGAGTTTCAGTTTGTGGGACGGTGCTTTCCGGGTTTTCTGCGAGTCCTGAATCAGTTTCCGACTGAACAGGAACATTTGGTCTATACCTTTGTAGAAAAGGCGGGAGATTTGTTCGCGCCACGGTTTGGGATTGGTCACGACTGCCGTATGATGCCAGATCACGATGGGTTTGCGATACAGTCCCAGGGCACGGAGGAAGATGACGGGCTCTATACCCCGGAAAGAGGTGGCGTAGAGGACGTCGTATTTCTCCTTGCAGAAGAGAATCTCTTTGGTGGCGTAAAGCATGAGTTTCAGACGGCCGGAGAAATATTTGCATTTGTGCATCACGGAGTGTATTCCGTAATTCTCCAGTAAAGGAAGTCCGTATAAAATGTGCCCGGGGAATTTATATTCTTTCCATTCCTCGTAGCTTTCCCGTGTGAGGCGGGTATGGTAAAAATAAATAGTAAGCAACTTATTTAGTGGTGCTTGTTTCTTTTCAGCCATTTGTTGATTCGGTTTTTGACAGCTTTCGTAATGATGGAGAAATTGCCGTATTTCAGGTTGAGGAACAGTTCTTCGAACGAACGTCCGATCTTGATCCACGGATGATCCCAGCCCATGATGCGGTAAACGCTCTCTTTGTAGGCAACGTTTTCGATGACGTAGCGGGGATGTTTCAGTGGAAAATCCACCTCATAGCGCTTCATCGTGAAGATGCGGCGGTAACCTTTGGGCAGGGTATGAATCGAGCCGGCGAAATGGGTGGAATCTGCCGTTGCTCCCAAGTTATTAATCATGTTGCGGGTAGGCACGATGCTTAGCCCGGAGTTGAACAGTATGGAGGCGTGGAAGATCGTTTCATAAAAGGCTTTCTGCTGTTCCCGGTGACGCTGGCACATGTAGATAAAGTCGCTCCGGAATTTGCGTTCCTTGATAAGCTGTTCCAGTTGTTGCATATTGAAGGAGTCGTCCAGGAAGTTGTAGAACTCATCCCATTGGTCGACTACCCGTTTCCAGCTTGCCCATCCCCAGATAGAGAAGGTGGTGGTAAAGAAATAGTCGTAGGGCATATCTTGGGTGATTTCTTCGGGGTTAAATCCGGCAATCATGCTGATGCGGGTGTCATATTCGTATTTATCCAGCATCTCCTTGCAGAATTGGAAAAAGGAGACGGCGGGCACATCGTCGTCTTCCAATACGATGCACTTGTCGACTTTCGAAAAGGCCCATTTCTGCGAAATGTACTCCGAAGGGTCGCAGCCGAAATTCTTTTCCTGATAAAGCCGTTCTACTTCACATTCCCAGTCTATCTGTGATACAATTTCACGGCAGGCTTTTATTCCGGGCAGGTCACGTTCGTTTCGTGCTCCGTCCTGATAGAGGAAGAGGCGGGACGGACGCGCTTTCTTCACTTGCTCGAACACTTGCGACAACTGTTGCGGGCGGTTGAAGAACAGGATAAGTACCGGGACGTCTACTAAAGCGGATTTCATATTCATAGTTCTTGTTTTGGGGTTGTACTGAATGACAGGGCGGCAGGATAGTGGTTGTTCACTTTTTCCTGCTCTTCTTCTGTAAATCGATGCAGGGTTGGATAGTTGTAACGCAAAAATCCTTCCAGGTCGTCGGGGGCGGTCACTGTGAGAGGGCCGAATTTCACGGGTTGCAGGTGGCGGATGCTTTCTACGGTTACGTGGTCGGCAGTGGCCATTACGTTGTTATAGTAACGAGTGTTTCGTGAGTTGAAACAGCTTTGAACTGACACCAGCATGCGGTAGATTGCTTTTTTAGAGAAAAGCAGGTCGACTACCCTGTTCAGGAAACAGGAGAAGGCTCCCCGGTTCGTGGGGTTCTCTATTTCACATGTACCGAAGTGTTTCCACATCCATATCTCTTTTCCCATCAGGCAGCATTTGAGGAAGCCGAGTGCTTCGGATTGTATTCTTCGCAGCAGCTTGTTGTCGGGAATTTTGTCGAATGGGAATATATCGACAAAAATGCCCGGATGCATCGGGACATTCTTGAATATTTTTTCTACAAAAAGGGTGTCGTTTTTCTTGACTTTGGCAAAATAATACGGGGTATGAGGGTCTGTCTCTATCCATGAAAGGAAGTAGGAAGGACCCAGTTCCTCGGGAGCTACTTTCAGAAATTTGTTGTAGTTCTCCCGCGTCATGCCTATGTCAATATCATCATCCCAGGGGAGAATCGCCTGGTCGTAGAGTGCACCGATTGCCGTGCCGCCAATCACAAAATAGGGAATGTTGTGCTTCTGACACACCCGGATGGTTTCTCCCAATATGTCGTAGAGTTCGGCATGTAATAAATCAAGCTCTTCGGCTGTATATTTCTTGTTCATCGGAAATGGTTAATGCACGTTGTGCTACAAAAGTAGTAATTATATTGCTAAGTTACTATAACTTTGAGTTACTATCACTTTAAGTTTCCTTGCATAAATTCGGTGGCCACTTGTCCGCGTCCCGGGATGGGGAGGACGGATGCTTGCGGAAAGTCCTTGAGCAGACAGTCTGCCGGATTAATGTCCGGATAGAATTTCTTCAATAGGAACAGGCTGGGACCGGTGGTGATGCTTCCTATAAAGACGGAGGCATTCATCAATATCTGTATCGAGGAAAGGAAACGTGTCATTTGTCTCTGTTTCAGCTCTTTGGTGGTCTGCGTGAAAGCGCTGTTGACGTATCCTTTTTCGTCGGGGCTGCAAAGGGTGTACCAGTGTATGTCCGGGGCAAGGGTTTGCAATTGCTCGAAGAGGCGGTAGTCGTCGGTCAATACAAAGACGTCGCGGATGGCTGTTTTTTCTTTGATGAGGCGTATGTAATGTTCCGGTGGAAGCAGGTTGGTTTCGGTGATCTTGTCTCCTCCGCGTATTTGGCATCCTGCGTATTGAGGCGGAAGTTGCAGGCTGGCGGCAAATTGGAGACATTCCTGTGCGGTGGTGTCGTTGAGTTTCCAGGTGATTTCCGTCAGCTTTTGGAAGGTGTGGAGGTAGTCACCGTCTATTCCCAGTTCGGGGATATGGAAATGCTGGTTGGGGTTGAACGTCACTTGAAAGTTGAGTCGGACCGGTTTGCCATACGTGAAGAAAGCAAGGGCTTTTCCGATGATGTTCTTACAGGTTACTTTCAGTTTCCATTTCAGTAACTTCGTCTTAGGCAGCTTTTTGTCTTTCATCAATGCCTGCCAGGAGGGGAGGCGATGGGTGTTATAAGTGTGATGAAACGGTTCGTGCACTTGCTCGCAGAAGGGGGCGAAACAATCTTCCCAACCTTTTTCCCATCCGAAGTTGGCGTCGTCGGAGTAAAGCTTGAACTGTATTTTGTGTTGCAGGCAATAAAGCATTGCGTGAAGCATATAGGTATATTCGGTGAAGAAACCGGCATCTATACCTATGTGATAAATCATCGTCTTTTTGAAAGAACTATTCAGAAGATGGTATCGGGTGGCAAGGTCATTTGGGTTCATGTGTCTTCTTTTTGATGAAATATTGAATGCTTTCTTTAAAAGTAACCGATCGGCTGCCCCACATGGTTGCTACGTAGAGTGCTGCAGCAAGCACTATCTTGCTTGCCAGGCGGAGATAAATATTCTCGATGGAGCGGGTGGTGTAATAGGTGATTACCATAACCGTAGCCGCAATGGCAGCATAAGGAAGTATGTCCATCAGGGCATGGCGAAGCTTCAATCCTATTTCCTGCCATACAAAGTAGTGCCATGTCAGTAGCCACAGTATATTGGTGGATACATAGACGGCGAGCATGGCATAGATACCGTGTGAGTGGACTAACAGAACGCCTGACAGTAGAATTATGCCGAGCGCTATGGTGTTCCACATATAGATGCGGGATTTCCCTTTGCTGATGATGAGCTGCTGATAGAGGTATGCGATGGGAGCAAAGGCTCCGCTGATACACAGTATTTGCATGATTAATATGCTGGAATACCACTTGTCGGTGATGGTGATGATAATCAGCTCTTCCGATACGATTCCCAATCCCAACATGGCGGGAAACGAGACAAAAGCGGTGAAACGCAGCATTTTGCGAAATACCCGTTTTTGCCGTTCAAGGTCGTCGGACACTTTGGTGAGTACCGGTTGCGCTACTCCGTTTATCATGCCAGAGATGAAGAGTTGGCCCATGCCGCACCATTTATTGGCTTGGTTGTAATATCCTACTTCTTTTTCGCTGTAGAATTTACCCAGTATCACGGAAAACAGATTGTTATTGATGTGATTGAATACATTGGTAACCAGTAGTTTCCCACTGAATCCGAACATTTCCTTAATCGGGGTGAAGTTGAACTGCAAGCTCGGTCGCCAACGGGTGAAATGCCAGTAACAGGCTGTGTTGATGGTTACGTAAACGATGCTTTGCGTAGCAATTCCCCAATAAGAGAAACCAAAGTAGGCAAGAGTGACTCCGGTGATTCCGGACACGGTGAGTCCGATAACCGAAGACAATGCCCGCTGTTTGACCATCAGATTACGCAGGAGATAGGCACTGTGGGATATTCCCAGACTGGCAATGAAGAAGCCGATAAAAGAATAACGTGCCAGTGGTGTCAGTTCGGGAGTATCGTAAAAGTCAGCGATAAGCGGTGCACAGAGGAATAACAGCAGGTACAGCGACAGACTGATGGCCGCGTTGAACCAGAATACGGCATTGTAATCATTGTGCGTCACTTCTTTCTTATTAACAAGGGCAGCTGTGAAACCACTTTCCTGTATCGAACTGGCAATGAGGGAGAAGATGGCCAACATTCCCACCATTCCATAATCTGACGGAGTGAGCAACCGCGCGAGGAATATTCCGAAAAGCAGATTTAACAACTGCTGTATGCCGTTGCTGAATCCTCCCC
>ULVY01055235.1_pt1 | contig 12277 bp, 7 predicted proteins | sample 1959861 | NCBI WGS metagenome assembly ULVY01 (sample SAMEA4835798, study PRJEB28245) | human gut metagenome | biome: gut microbiome; material: fecal sample | place: Denmark | collected 2008
AACCAAGGGTAAGAAATGCAGGATAAAAAGCGAACAGCCGCTATCTTCATCATGATAGCGGCACTTACTATTGGAACCTGTGGTTTAGCTTCCTATATATGGAAGGGAATCCAGCAGAAGAAAGCACACGATAAGCTGACGGAACAGGTAGTTGAGTCCAGGGAAGAGTCCGAAGAAGCACCGACGGAAACAACGGAACCGGAAGCAGAAGAAGCCTATGTATCACCCATTGATTTTAAGATCTTGTGGGAGCGGAACGAGGATGTTGCAGCATGGTTACAGATTCCAGGAACACAGATTAATTACCCGGTGGTTCATGGGGAAGACAATGATTATTACCTCCACCACGATCTGAATGGACAGGAGACGGTGGCAGGAACGATCTTTCTGGATTATGAAGATGAGCCGGATTTCTCATCACAGCATAACATTTTGTATGGTCACCATATGAGAAATGGAAGCATGTTCAAGGATATAGTCCGGTTTAAGAATCAGGAATATTTCAATAAACATCCGGAGGTTATCCTGTATCTGCCAGATCGGGAGATACACCTGAAAACACTGGCGGCCGTGGTGGCATCGGCAGACGGAATTCGCAGAAAAACAGAATTTTCATCGGAAGAGGAATTTACTTCCTATATCGAGAAGATGACAGAAAAAGCCAGTGCATCTGCACCGGCAGAAGAAACCATTACACGATTATATTCATTTATAACATGCAGTTATGAGTTTCAGAATGCAAGAACCATTTTGTATGCGTACGAGACGGAAGAGGAAGACTAAATAGGATACAGCAGGGCTGCATTTAAAACCTGAAACAGGACAGGTTCAAGCCGGATGTCCGTGAGACTTGGCGCGTGAATCTGGTCAGCGAAAGTTGACATATTTTTTTGGATGTTGCAGAAACCACATATAGAGAAATTATGTTGCTGGGCACATAGATGTTAACAGAAATAGAATTCTCTGTATTGGCTATATTAATTAGGAGGAAGGGTATGAAAGGAAAAGGTAAAAGTCGAAAGGCAAAATATCTTCGGTTTCATAAGGGTTTAAATCAGGCCAGACGCCTGATGGCGGCAGTACTTGGTACCAGTATGATTACGACCAATATTGGAAGTACAACCGTATGGGCGGCAGTACCTGAAACTAAAACTGAAAACACGAATTTTGTCTTTGACCAGACAGAGCTTGGAAATGCTCTGATTGACGCAGCAAATGGAAACAGTGTGGCAAAAGATTTTAATTTTGTCGGAGAAGCAGCAGAAGATTATGCAGGCTTATTTGAGTTGGAAGATGAAAAACTGTACGAACTCAAGGGCTTGGAGCAGAACAAAGGCGATCTGACTGTAAAGGTATATGCCCGTCTGTCAGCGGATGGATTTGTCATGGATGAGGAAGATGAATCCGAAGGCGAAGATGATGAGTATATGATTACAGGAGATGAACAGATCATCTTTCTGCTTTTAAACTCATCTGCAAAACAGACCGGAACCATCGAAGTGACCGGAAATACCAGCCAGAAAATCGAGATTCTTTCTGCAAAAGAACTTAAAAAGCAGATGAAGCTCGAAGAGGAAGAGTTGCCTGCACCGGATACAGCAGACACAACAGATACATCGGAAACCACAACACCTGATGGTGAAACAACAGATACACCGGATACCACAACACCTGACGGCGAAACAGCAAACACAACAGATACAGAAACACCTGACGGCGAAACAACAGACACAGCAGATAAAAAACACCTGACGGCGAAAAGACAAACACAACAGATACAGAAACACCTGACGGCGAAACAGCAGACACAACAGATACAAAAACATCTGAGGGTGAAACTGGAACAGAAGGCACTGAGACTGAAAATGCAGGTTCTGTATCAGAGAATTCAGGAAATGCCAGTGAAAAAGCCGACAGCACAAGCGAGAAAGCAAACAGCACAAGTGAAGATGCAGGCGAACAGGCAGAAGCAAAAGTTTCCCGCTCTGCTCATTTTCAGATGTTCCTGATGGCACCGGCAGAAGAAACACCTGACAACGAGGCATCGGCAGAGGAAACACCTGACAGCGAGGCATCGGCAGAGGAAACACCTGACAACGAGACACCGGAAGAAGAAACACCTGACAGCGAGGTACCGGCAGAAGAAACACCTGACAATGAGGTACCGGCTGAAGGTACGGAATCAGTTGCTGAGCCGGAAGAAACAGCAGTAACTCTGCCGGAAGAAAAAGAAGAGGTAACATCAGAAGAAGCAGAAGAAACGGTAGAAGAAACAACAGCTTCTCTTACTGGAACTGTATACGAGAGTGTGCTTCTTAAGGGAAGAGCAGCAGCGGCGTTCGTGACAACAGCGGGTCAGTTACTTGACTTGAATTATGAAGTCATGACTCTTGATGCCGGTGAAGCTGCTTCTAAATTTAAGATTCTTACGGATGATGATTATGATTTTGAATACGATTTAGGCGGTAATCCTTACAGTGCTTTCAATTGGCAGATTGGAAGCCAATGGTATTATGCTGACAAGGATAAGAAAAAAGGACTTACGGAAGAAGATATAAAACAGATTCCAGACAGTTTGAAACCTACAATTAAACAGAAGGGTTTCAAATTGAAAAAAACAGTATCTGCAACCAATACAGAGAATGAGTTTAACGTTCATCTGGATGTAACCATACCGGTATCCTGGAAAGAAGTTCTCGATCTGAGTTCTTACTATCTGAAAGATGATGCTGGTCATTCATATGCTTTATATGAGGACGAAGAAACTGCGAAGAATAGTGAAAACACAGACAAGATTGCAAAAGTTACACTTGACTTTGGTAGTTCCAAAAAAGTAGAACGTTATGTTAATGACGAAACTAGGATCGAGGGTAATTATACCTTATATTATGGTTCGCCGATTCCGGGAAATACTGAGTGGAGAGAAATAGGAAAGAAGAAATTTAATAGAATTGTTGGTAACGTGTCTTGTAAATATGATTTGTCTAAAATAAAAGATTTAGCTAAGGATGCAGGATATAGCTTTTCAGAGGACTATATAGAACCTAATGCGACAACGGATTATATCAACTTGATGTTTGAATATAACGGACAGTTACTTCCAAATGGGGATATTCCGGTAGTGAAATCTTTCACAACAGTCAGATGGGATATTGACAAGCTATATGAAAGAGATAAAAACAAAGTAATTGAGTATACAGAATCAGACGGTTCAAATACATTCTTACATCGGTATCATTTGGTTTATCAGATTGAATTGAATCCAGAATACACATTCTATAAACCAGATAAAAAATACGACGTTACAGGAGTGGATGCTGCATATTTTAACTATGTTAAAAATGAAATAGCAGGAACACATCAATATCCCAATCCAGAGGTTAAGGGAGGACGTGGAAATCTTCTTATCAGTAAATCAGTTGATGGTAAAGGAATACCGACAAAAGAAACGCAGTTTGAATTTATTGTAACAAAAGAAGGCAAACCGGCAGAAGGATTATATAGCATCGTTACGGAAGAACCAGAGATTAAAAATCCTGGAAAGGAAAATGCGAAACTTAAACTGAAAGGTGAAGTGAAAGCATATAAGATTCCAGCGGATGGAAAGATTACATTGAAAGCCGGGGAACGTGCAATCCTTACTGGCTTGCAGACTGGAACATATACAGTAGAAGAAACAAAACCATCCCAGTCGAATTGTTCTGCTACAAAAGTATCTGTAAATGGTGGTAAGCCAACAGGTGATTTGAAGGCAAACGTAAATGTTACTGAAACTTCAAAAGGTCTGGCAAGAGTAGACTATGAGAATATCTATGTAGGAGGAGATCTCACCGTATCTAAGACGGTTGATGGTACAGCATGTGATAAAGATAAATCCTTTGATTTTAAAGTTGAACTATCTGATAAGACTCTGACCGGTACATATGGAGATATGAAGTTTATAGATGGTGTAGCAAACTTCCAACTGAAACATGGAGAAAGCAAAAAAACATCGTTACCGACAGGAATTGTGTATAAGGTAACAGAAAATCCAGACGGTTACACACCGAATGTGACGGAAGTTAGTGGAACGATTGTTGAAAATGGAGATCACAAAGCGGATTTCATAAACACCAAAAATAGTGATTCACAAAAACCTGGTGAAAAACCTGACGGAAATGAAAAACCTGGCAACAGTGGAAACACAGGTAATGAAAGCGGTGGCTCCGGCAGTGAAAGCGGTGGTTCAGGCAGTGGCAGCGGAAGTTCTGGTGGTCACTCCAGCTCCGGCAGAGGTCACGGCGGCAGCTCCAGTTCCGGCAAAGGCCCTGGCAGCCAGACTGCAGAAGCAGAGATTCCGTTCCCAGTTCTTCCGAATGTAGATCCGGCTCCGGCTGATGAAGCAGGTATCCCGCTGCAGGCACTGCCGAAAACAGGTGATGCTACACCGGTAGATGTGTATATGTTATTCATGACAATCGGTATGATGGCAGCAGCATATGTACTTATGACAGGCAAAAAGAAAACAGAAGAAGAGTAAACAGTTCTGTTTACAGTGATGAGGTTTTTTACAAAGCGAAAGAGGGCCATCTGTAAAAAGCTGGTCCTCAATCACTTTGATATCTCGTTTAATCAACGTTGCAGGTTACAACATTTATCAACAAGAGTGTTGTTCATCCATAACCAAAAAGGTTTAGAAATTTAGCAAAAATAATCACGCAAAATGATAAAGCATCAACAAATGACTGCTTTGTATACAACTTAATATATTTTAGAAATGAGAAATTACACTATTTACGATATGAAAAAGAACCATAGTCTTATATAGATAGGAAAAGCAAATAGGAATGTAGATGGTAAAAAGCCATTAAATATAGAAAAAACAAACAGGTAGAGGTGAAGGGTATGAGAAGGATTAGGAAAAGAATTAAAAGAAGTTTTGCGATGATCCTGACGGTTTGTATGGTTTTAACATCATTTCAAGGGATCGCCTTTGCGGATCCGGATTTAGATTCTTCCGCTAAGGAAAGAGATGTCTTGTTTGAACTGGATGGAACAGCCTTGAAAACAGAGGCGGAAGAAGCGATCCGTTCAGGCGCATTTTATAATGCACAGGTAGGATTTCAAGAATTGCTTGAGACTTCAGATGAAGAAGATCCGATTAAATTCGTAGATTCCGATGCATATGCGGATATCTTCGATCAGAGCACCGGAAGCATCTATCAGCTTCAGGATATTCCGTATGCCCGTGAGGCTAGTGCATCCGATGCAATGTACGAAGATGCGGAACTTCAGATATTTGTGAAACTGAATGGCCAGGCGGCAAAAGCAGCTACTGAGAGCAATGCATGGAAGGCATCTGACAGCAACATAACAGAAGAATCCGACAGCAACATAACAGAAGAATCCGACAGTGAGATGGAAAAAGCATCTGACAGCGATTTGAGAAAACCATCTGTCAACGATACAATCATCGATACAGAAAATTATGAGATGAATGGCGATGAAAAACTCGTTTTTCTGTTTATTAACCGCTCAAATGATGATTTGACATTCCAGCTGGATATCGATGGAAGAAAGAGTGCACTGGTACAGGTGGAAAGTAAGAATGTGCTGCTGGCAACCGATCAGGAAGAGGAGGAAACACCTGCTCCATCTACAGACGAAGAAGTGAACAAAGGCCAGGAGAACCAGGGCAGCACAGACGAAAACGATGGAAATGGAACTACGGAAAATGGAACCACGGAAAACGGAACCACAGAAAATGGAAACACGGAAAATGGCTCCGGAAGTACCTCCACAGAAGAAAATGAAAATAAAGACACAACGGTAGAAGGTGGAAATCAGGGCTCAGAAGAAAATTCTGGTGAGACAACTGAGAACTCCGCTCCTTCCACAGGCAATGATGGAGAAAATAAGAACCAGGAAAACCAGGGCGGCAACGAAGAAAAAAAAGAAACTATCGTAGAAATTGAAAAGCACGATCCGAAAGATAATTCTGGTGATACAACTGAAAATAAGGAACCGTCCGCAGATAATAAGGGAGAGAACAAAGGCCAGGAGAACCAGGGGGGCAATGAAGGAAACATCGGAAATAGCACCTCGGAAAAAGGCGAAGAACAGCAGGTTTCTATTTCTTCCCATCGTATCGAACGCGTAATGGCATTTGTACCTCAGGATTCCTACGACGATGACGACGAAGACGCTCCGAAGAGCCCGGAAGAAGAATTCGAGATGATGGGTGAGGACGACGAAGAAGAGGAAGAAGTTGACGACGAAACATACAACGATGATGTGGATGTATATACCTCCGATGTAGAAGGTGTGGATATCCCGGCAGAAGTATACCCAGTCGTGCTGATGAAGAGAAAAAGCAGATCACTTTTCCGAATGATAAGAGCACGTGGCAATGCAAAAGCGGCAGAAGCATCTGCGGGGTTGATGGTGATGTCTGTGAGTGCACTGCAGCCGGTAGCTATAGGAGATTTTGTGCCGTTAGTTGATTTTTATGATTATTGGGATTCCCCAAATGTTCTGCTTCGTAATAATGATGATGTGGGTTTTAATGCTGCTATTGTGGAGGATGTGAAGAAAAAGAACAAGACATTAAAAGACACACAAACATTTTCTTTATATTCGAATGGAAGCAATAGCGATCTTAGAAAGCTTAAAAATGGTAAGAAAGCACCATGGCAGGATAGCTGTATTGCACAAAATCTGGTTGTCGATACATACAATGTAGAATCAATGAGGGCACATATCAAAAAGGAGTTTGGCCCTCATACAACGATGTTCCCAGTTGATTCTGTATATGAAAAGAATAACAAAGAAGTATATAAACTGGAAAACGACGCGTTTAAGGATGGTATTCGTTGGTATCCGAATGTTGAATTTCCTGGATTTAAATCAATTACAGATAACGAGAAAGGTTATACAAAATATGTGTTTGATGCAATGGAAACCCCTGTAAGACGAGATGCTTCAACCTCAGATTATAAGAATAATTTGAAATTGAAGGTAATAAAAAGCAATAAGAGTAATGGCTTCTGGCCGTTCAATACAGTTGTTGCCCCAGATCCATATGATACAGTATTTGGAGAAGGTAGAAAATATTCGTTCGGCATGCATATGAGTGTTCCATTCTATTTGCCATTAAATGGTTGCTATGGCACAAATAATGATATACCTCTAACGTTTAAATTTAAAGGAGATGATGATGTATGGGTATATTTAAAGGAAGAGGATCCAACAAATAATACATTTAAATCAAGGCTGGTTTTGGATTTAGGTGGTCTGCATGGTGCTTGTACTGGAACAATTAATTTTGCAAGTGGTGAAACAGAAATTTCTGGAGAAGGATATGATATTTTAAAAATAAAAGAGGATGGATCTACTAATAAATTAAGTGATGGTACAAAAACGGTTAAAGGTAACCTTAAAGAACTTGGAATCGAATATGGAAAGTCTTATTCACTTGAATTTTTCTATATGGAGAGACAGCCGACAGGGTCAAACTGCTATATTGAAATAGGCTTACCGGTTCCGCCTCCAGGAACACTTCAAATCACTAAAGAAGTGAAAGGAATCTCATTACAAGATGATATAGTAAAAAATAAAAATTATCATTTTGAAATCGAGGAGTCAGAAGATAAGGTTAACTGGAAGAATGCCCATAGTGTCAATATTAAAGCAGGAAAAACAGATACAAGCAATAAGACGAGTGCTCCAAAATGGTATAGAGTTAAGGAGACTGACCCGAATGATGGTTCTGTAGCGTCCTGGAGCGGAGATGGAACGATTGAAAATGGTTGGTACGTAGTCAAAGTAGAACCCAATACTACCGGAAAACAGATTGTTTGTACAAATAAATATTCTGCTAACAGCCTTCAGATCACCAAACAAATGACTGGCACTTCTCTACCGGAGAATCTGGCTGCGAATTTTAAGGTTACTATTAATAACTCGAATGGAAAAAAAATAAAAATATCCAAGCCAGATAGCACTGATGAATTTGTTACCTTAAGCGAAGATAATAATGTGATAAACAATATTGCATTGAAAAATAATGAGACGTGTATAATTTCCGGCTTAGATGCGAACAGCACATATAAGGTAGAGGAAACCGGTATTACGGATGAAAACTATAAATATGATGCGGAAATCCACTCAGAAGGTGATGGCAAGGGTGTAGATGTTAATAATGGAAATAAAACAGTAATAGGTGGTTTCCGAGAAAAAGAAGACGGAAGCTCCCACGTTAATCTTACCTTTACAAATGCGGTTGAACGGAAAAACAAAGTTTTAACTTTAAGAAAAGAACTTAGTGGCTCCACGGAACTTCAGCCATCAACAGATCAGACATACACATTTGAATTGATGAAATATGATGGAATCACATCGACGAAGTTCGAAGATTTCACATTCGCTGACGATCCCACAAAGGAAGATAAAACGATTGAAATAACAGGAGCTGGGACGGTAACATTGCTCATTGATCCTGAAAAAGCGGGTGGTACATTTTGGTTTAAAGAGACAGGTGAGGGAGATTTCAATTCAGATGCTACATCCTGGAAATTTGCATCGAACCCTGGAAGTACTTACGAAGGGAAAGACTCACCAAGGTTTAGTTTTTCAGATAAGACCGAATTTGAAGTGACATGTACCAATACTTATAATGTGAACAGAACACTTACGGTTGAAAAGAAATTAACCGATAACTCTGCAAATGTAACAGGTACGTTTGGGTTTAATGCAGTTTTCAAAGGTAATAATGATGCAATACTTTCAATTCCTTATGAGATTACAAGCAAAGCAGCTGATGGAACAGTTTCATCAAATTCAGGAACTTTAACAGATTCTGCAAATGCCTTTAACCTGGCACCAGGTGACAAAATTACATTTACGAAAATACCAAATGGAGTTTCTTATCAGATAACAGAAACTGGAACGAATACGGTTGAGAATTCAGAATGGTATGATATCAGATGCACCGGAGCTGTTGTGGAATCCGTGGATGATGGTGACTCAAAGAAAACTATTTCGACTGAAACTACTTCGAACGGCGATGATACTGCAATTAGCGGTACTTTCTCTGGTAATGAAAATAAGAAACAGATGGTTACATTTACCAATTCAGTTACTGTAAAAACTGGAAAACTGAAAATTACTAAGAAAATAGTTGAAAGTTCCACCAGTACGAAAGAAGTAGTGGCAGATGATAACCTTACATTTACCTTTAAGGTAACAAAAGAACCTGGTGGCATGAATGTGGGCAAGAGCTTTTATGTATCGGTGCCGATCGCTAAGGGTGATTCTGAAGGATCTAAAGAAATTACGGTTCCGGTTGGAGTATATACGATTGAAGAAATGTCGTATTTACAGTATAAAGCAGTTGAAAATTCAAAGACGGCAGCGGTAGAGGCTGGATCTGAACCTGGTAACCAAGCAACCGTGATATTCCACAACTACAGATGTGCTGACGGTTACTTTACTGATTCTAAGGTTACAGTTAATACGGTAATAAAAGAAGATAATAAATTTCGTTTTCATTCCGAAGATACCAGTAAACCGAAAATCAAAATCCGTCAAATTGCAGCTCTTTTCACAAACAGCGGCAAGACAGAAGATGACGACGACAATGAGAACTAGTCGCGCGAATAAAGAATAGTAACCAGAAAGGCGAGTAGGGATCATGGTAAAAGCAGTAACAAAAATTTGTAATTTAATTTCAGTAATTATGGTACTTATCGTGATTGCCGTCGGTGCAGTCATGATAGTACCACGGGTAATGGGCAATGATATCTATGCTGTCATGAGCGGCAGCATGGAGCCCTATTACCATGTAGGAAGCGTGGTAATTGTGGATAAGCATATCACCCCGGAGGAGATAGCGGTCGGAGATCCTATCACCTTCCGGAAAGGCGATAATGCCATAGCTACCCATCGTGTAATCGAGGTAAACGAGGAAACACGGGAATTTAAGACAAAAGGCGATGCCAATGAGGTAGAGGATTTGGCTCCGGTTTCATTTGATAGTGTGATAGGTAAAGCAGGTATTTCGGTGCCTATGATAGGATATATTCCGCTATATATGCGGACCAGAAAAGGTATGTTCTGTATCGGTGCCTATGTCATAGTATTTATCCTGCTGCAGATTATACCGGAACTGTTAAAGCCGGAAGAGGAGGAGCAGTCGAGTGAAAGACAAGAATAAAATGTTGAATAAATCGATGAAATTCGGTTTGGCGTTACTGCTGATCGCAATCCTTGCAATTGGCGCAACCGTTGCATTCTTCACAGATATCGAAGCAGCAGTTAATAGCATATCAACCGGTAAGGTTGAAGTTGAGGTTGAGGAGAATGTAAGCGGTCTTACAAAGAGCAGCATCGGAGTGAAAGCTACCGGTACATCGGAGTGTTATGTCAGAATCAGAGTGGATATTCCGACCCTGACGTATACGTACAAGGACGATGATGGAAAAGAACAGGTTGGAAGCGCTGTTGTAACTTACCTGCTTAAAAATGGTGAGGATGTTCAGGACGAGACGCAAAGTATTGCAGAATGGAATCAAACCGGGCAAGAAATATATGTGTCTAATTTATATAATAATGGTACGACTCCTGCGTCATGGGTTTATAAAGGAGATGGATATTGGTATCTTTCAACTACCTTGACTCCTGGAACAGAAGGCGGTAACTATGCTGAATTTCTGAAGTCAGTCACTTATCCGAATCTGATACAGAATGGTAAACTGCCGGATGGCATTACCGAGGATATGCTGGCAATACCGATCATAGCCGAAGCCGTACAGGCAGATAATATGGATGTAGATGGCAAAACAGGTGCTGAAGTAGCATATGCGGCATTTGAAAAGGCAAATAGAAATTAACAAAAATTATATGTATTCAACAATAAAAGCAGGAATGCTTTTATAATAAAAAATTTTTAAAACTTGGAGGTAGAAGGATGAAAAAGAAAGTAGCACTCACAGCAGCAGCGGTAGCATTAGTAGGTACATTAGCAGTAGGCGGAACCCTGGCATGGTTTACAGATACCGAGATAGCAACCAACGTAGTAACAACCGGACATGTAGATATTTCTGTTATGGAAAAAGACAGTGCAGCAGGCACTTATGAAGAGAAGAATGACAGCGGTTTGACTCTGGATGGTAAATATGTTCCAAATGCTACAGTTGACAAATTTGTTACGGTAAAAAACAATAATAACTCAAGTAAAGCATGGATTCGAGTAAAGATCGAAATGCCTGATTCGATGAATGATGCTGTGCTTAAAGGAAAGGATGAGAAGTGGATCAAGAATACAGACGACAGTAGTGATGAATATTATTATTATACTGATGCTGTTGATGCTAATCAGAGTACAGAAGGACTTATTACAGGAATCCAGCTTCCTAACTGGGGTAATAATATGACAGACCAGGGAACCCTGAATACAGAGACTAATAAGATTGATAATGGAATAAATATTGAGGTTATTGCTGAGGCAGTTCAGGCTGATAACATAGCAGATACTTGTGTTGATGCGTTCAAGAAAGCAACTGAAAATGGACAGACAATCAGCAAATATACTAACTAATAATTTTATAAAGAATTAAAACAGTATTTCTTAAACAAATTATTCGCAGCGAGAAAGGTTAATATGCTATGAAAAAAAATCTATTTAAACGGATAATGGCAGGCTTTTGGGCGGCGACATTCGTAGGAGTGCTAAGCATGACTGCACTCGCTGCAGATTCAGTTGAAGTAAATGGCAGTGGCAGATACGCCGACGATACGAAGGTCGTGGTTGGATACCAGGATAAGGATCTCTTCTCTGGTATGAAGGATCTGATGCCGGGTGATACGGTAGAGAAGCAGGTTTCTCTCTCCAATAAGAGTAATCGATCCGTTACCATTTATCTGATGTCGAAGGCTGATTTTACCAGTGATGATGGTATTGTTGCAGTTAGGGATAAGAGTAAGGCATCCGTACCTGGAAAGACTTTCAGTGACGATATCATGAAGCAGATTGAGATGAAGCTGGAGCTGGATGGCACGACTATTTACGAAGGAAGTGCAGATGGTGTCACTCCGAAAAGTGGCTATGAAGCCATGGCAGCCGGAGAACATGGACTGAGTTTAGGAAGTTTTGCAGCAGGTACCCAGAAGAATATGAAGATTACATTGAATATTCCGGGTCCCACCTTTGACAATGATTTTGCGGAAAGATTTGCCGCAGTAGACTGGATCTTCTGCGTGGAAGGAACTACACCTTCCAGCGGCGGAGGCGGTGGTGGCG
>ULVY01023643.1_pt1 | contig 12243 bp, 10 predicted proteins | sample 1959861 | NCBI WGS metagenome assembly ULVY01 (sample SAMEA4835798, study PRJEB28245) | human gut metagenome | biome: gut microbiome; material: fecal sample | place: Denmark | collected 2008
TCGCAGCCACGCTGATCTACGGCGGCATTGTGAGCTTCGTCATTCTCTTTGTGATCAAGAAGACCATGGGTCTGCGCGTCACGAAGGACGAAGAGCTTACGGGTCTTGACCTGGCGATCCACGGCGAACGCATTGAATAATGCGCAACTGGGTGAGATTCAAAACCCAAAAGAAGGCGCACTCGGGAAAACTCGACCGAGTGCGCCGTCCGGGTCTCTTCACCCGTCACAAAATGAAAAGAGCCCGCAGGCACTGCTGCGCTGCGGGCTCTTTTCGCTTTCAAGAAGCGCAATGCCTCAGAAGAGCTTCTTATTGAAGTAGACGCGCTTGAGCATATCTTCAGCATCGGGGCCGCGAACACTTACCCCTGCGAATTCAGCATCGTTCATTGAGGTAAATGTCACCATGGCGATCTTGAACTTTTCGTCGTCGCCCTTGCGGAAATCGAACTGAACGAGCGCGCCGTCGTCACAAGTGCAGCTGAACTGCACGTCGCCGTCTTCGATCTCTTCCCAGACCTGACTGCCAGGCCGGCAGGAGCCGTACTGCGCGAAAGCTTCCGCCACCGTCACGGTATCGTCAATCGGCAGCACCATGGCTTTGACCGCTTTCACGTCCGGCGTTTCAACGGGCGCAGGCGCCTGAGGCATCGGAACCGGCCCGTTGGTCGTCGCGCAGCCGGCAAGCAGCACCGCTAGGCAGCAGGCAGCGGCCGTCATTTGATAAGCGTGCGTGCGAGTCATATTCGAATCCTCCAATGCGTCTCACCGTTTGCCGAAATATCCCTTCGGTCAGACAGAAAAAAAGCGCCGCAGTTAGAGTGAGCGGCGCTCTTCATTGATCAAGCAGCTGAGTGTCAATTTATCACCCGCCACTGAAGCTAATCTTAGGGAGAGACTGAGCAGAGCCGCACTTGCTCTCAAAATCAAACCGGCCTCGCAAAGCGAAGCCGGCTGAAGCTAAGGATTAGATTTTCATCGCATCCATTATTTGATCACACCGCAGGCCATGCGGGCACCGCCGCCGCCGAGGGCAGCAGGATGATCATGGAAGTTGTCGCCGCCGACGTGAATCATCAGCGCATGGCTGCGCACTTCGTCAAGCGTCTTGAGCTTCGGCGCCAATACCGGCACATTAGCCACGCCGTCAGCATTCACATAAAGACTCGGCAGATCGCCCTTATGCCCCTTGTCATCCCACGGATAGGAATGGTTGCCCGTCTTATCCGGGTCCCAATGTCCGCCAGCCTTCATGCCAAGGCCCTTTTCGGTCAAACCGCAGTCCGGATTGGCGTGAACGTGAAAGCCGTGCAGACCAGGCGCAAGATCCTTCAGCTGCGGATAGAAGGCCAACCCATAGGCATTCTTGACAATCACAACATTGCCGATCGGTTTTGCACCGTCCTTGCTGAGGAGCTCAACGGGCACGACGATCTTTTCGGCTTCAGCCATCGGATCGTAGAGCTTGGTTTGGTCTGCGGCAACGGCCGGCAGAGCAATAGCAGCGGCGAGCATGGCGCTGGCAAGCATCGAAAAAGCTTTCATAAAGCACTCCAAAAGGGTGGATCGGAACCTGAGGAGAATCCTCTCTTCCGATGTAGCTGTAAATTAGCTTACCGTTATTACAAAACTATTTCCAATAGTATTTGTTAATTTTTGTGATTGATTATCCAATCACAAATCATCGGTATTTCAACGCTTTTGGAGATCGTACATGGGACCAAGCGGTCCTTCGACAGGGCTGCCTTCTCCATCCAAAAGTCTCAGACCATGCTCAGTCGAATCAGCAAGCCAAGCCGGGGAATGGTCTTTGGGCGTGAAGGTGAATCGTCTGCCCTCGAGCTTCCAGCTGCCGGCCTCAGAAAAAGAAGGCGTGCGGCCGAGGTCATCCTTTTCACCTTCGTAGGTATAAATGCGCGTATACGTTCCGTCGGCGCGAACATAGATCGTCGTTCGAAGGCCGGCACAGTCGCCGCAAGGGAGGAGCCCCTCATAAACGCCGATCGATGCGGCGGAGGCTTCAGACGGCTGAAGACTTTCGGCTGCGGCAAATGCTGGAGAACGCTCTCCATTCGTGGGGGCCGAACAGCCCGCAAGCGTCACGGTTAGGACGCCGGCTGCAGCGGCAATCAGGGCAGTGTGTGCGAGTTTCATTTCGCGCTCCCGAAAAATAATAAGAAGGCATCGGCCGAAATCAGGCCGATGCCTTGGCTCAGCTGAGTCTATCGGGAGTGCTGGTCTGTCTTTAGGGACAGCAACAACTCATGACCAAAAGATGTGTCTGTTAACGACTTACCCTCATTGATTGAAAATCCCCGTGGAGAGATACCGATCTCCGCGGTCGCAGATGATCGTGACAATCACAGCCCCGGGATTGGCCGCGGCCACACGAAGCGCTCCTGAAACCGCACCGCCCGAACTGATGCCGCAGCAAATGCCCTCACGGCGAGCCAGAGCGCGAACGGTATCTTCCGCATCTTTTTGCAGAATATCGAGTGTTTCATCAACGAGTTCCGGACGGTAAATCCCGGGCCGATACTCCGCCGGCCAGCGGCGAATACCGGGAATGCGGCTTCCTTCTGCCGGCTGCAGACCCACCACACGTACATTGGGATTTTTTTCTTTCAGAAAGCGCGACGTGCCGGTAATGGTGCCGGTCGTGCCCATGGCCGAGACGAAATGCGTCACGCGGCCGGCCGTCTGCGTCCAAATTTCAGGGCCTGTTGTGCGGTAGTGCGCAAGCGGATTGTCAGGGTTGTTGAATTGGTCAAGCTGCCACCCTTCACCGCGCTGAGCCATGGCATTAGCCAGGTCGCGCGCACCCTCCATGCCTTTTTCAGCGGGCGAGAGGATCAGTTCCGCACCATAGGCCTGAATGGCCGCACAGCGCTCCGCCGTCGAATTGGCCGGCAGGATGATCTTCATCCGATACCCTTTCAAGGCCGCAATCATGGCGAGCGCGATGCCGGTATTGCCGCTCGTCGCTTCAACGAGTGCGTCGCCCGGCTTGATATCTCCGCGCTTTTCAGCCTCTTCAATCATGGATCGGGCAGCGCGGTCCTTGATGGAACCGGCAGGATTATTGCCTTCGAGCTTCACCCAAACTTCACTGCCGTTATGGGGGACAAGGTGCTCAAGACGCACGAGCGGCGTAGCGCCGACAACGTCGATTACGGTTTCAGGGGACATACTTCATGCTTAAATACATACCAATCAAATGAAAAGCGCAGCTTCATGCTTAAGCGCCTTTGGCGGTTCGGCAGCCTCTGGCGATGAATGCTCATGGCCGTGCTCACCGACAAACGGCCAGCGGGGTTTGCGGACATGAACCGGCAGACGCTCTTCGCCTCGATAGAGGTAAGCGCGCTCAAAACTCATCAAATAGCCGCGCCCAAGCCGCGGCAGCGCATCCTCGAGCACATAAGCGTTGAGGGCGTTCTCGTACCAGCCTTCCGGTTCGGCTTCTACCTGAATCGCGCCGCCCTTGGGAACGGCGCTGCGGATCACTACCGGGAGCAGTCCCGCCTTTTGCGCGGCAGCAGAATCTTCCTCAGCTTCCAGACGCCGCATGCGGGCATCTTTTGGACGCAAAAGCAAATCCGCCGGACCGTCCGGAATGGATTTCGGATCGACAACCGGCGTACCGTCAGCGCCGCCGTCAAGCGCCAGATCAATCGTTCCGACGTGAAGCCGCCCGTTCGAGATCATCGCCGGAATCCGGTTCACATCGCTCAGAAACTCAATCACAAAGCGTGTCTTCGGATGCTCCCAGATTTCCGCGGGCTTATCAGCCTGCTCGATGCGGCCGTTATGCATCACGACGACGCGGTCGGCAACCTGCATGGCCTCTTCCTGATCGTGCGTTACAAATACGCCGGTAAACCCGAGCTCTCGGTGCAGACGCTTGATCCATTGACGCAGCTCCTCGCGCACCTGCGCGTCCAGTGCGCCGAAGGGCTCGTCAAGGAGCAGCACCTGAGGTTCCACCGCCAGCACGCGGGCAAGCGCCACGCGCTGCTGCTGACCGCCCGAGAGCTGCGCCGGATAGTGACCGGCTTTGTCAGAAAGCTGCACCATGGCCAAAAGCTCCGCAACGCGCTTCTCAATTTCAGATTTCGGCAGCCGCTCGCTGCGGGGCTTCACCGTCAGTCCGAATGCCACGTTTTCGGCAACCGTCATATGGCGGAAAAGCGCGTAGTTCTGAAAGACAAACCCCACGCGCCGTTCTGCGGCGGTGAGTTGGGTAACGTCGCTCGTTCCAAAACGGATGCGTCCGCTCGTTTCGGTCTCCAGGCCGGCAAGAATGCGCAGGAGCGTCGTTTTGCCCGACCCCGAGGGCCCCAAGAGCGCAATCATCTCGCCCGATGCAATCTTCAGATTGATGTCGGAAAGCACTTCAGCATTGCCAAAGCGCTTTCGGATGTTTTCTATATCAATGCTCATTTGTATTTTGTGTCCTGTCCGATATCAGGCGCGGCGGCGATGACGGCGCAGAAAAAGCGTGGCCAGCGCAAGCAGCGCGAGCAGTGCGGCGGCGGTAAAGGCGCCGACGGTGTTGTAGTCCTGCTCTAAGAGCTCAATCTGCAGGGGCAGCGTCATGGTTTCACCCCGCACGGATCCGGAGACGACAGAAACCGCGCCGAATTCGCCGATCGCGCGCGCGTTGGTGAGGAGCACGCCATAAAGGAGCGCGCCGGAAATTTTGGGCAGCGTCACACGAAAGAACATCTGCCAAGGCGACGCACCCAACAAAAGCGCCGCCTCTTCTTCGCTCGACCCCTGACTGGTCATGAGCGGAATCAGTTCGCGGGCCACAAAGGGACAGGTGACAAAAATCGTGACGAGCACCATGCCCGGCCAGGCAAAGAGGATCTGGACCTGTGCCGCATCGAGCCAAGGCGCCAAAGGACCATTTGCACCGTACCAGAGCAGATAGATAAGACCTGCCACCACCGGTGAAACCGCAAACGGAATGTCGATGCACGAGAGGAGCACCGTTTTCCCTGGAAACGAGAACCGCGTGACAGCCCAAGCGAGCATCACGCCGAAGATCATGTTGACCGGCACCGTGATGAGCGCAATGAAGACCGTGAGCGCAACGGCATGAATCATTTCGGGGTGAACGAGATTCTCAAGAACCGGAGCAATCCCCTTCTGAAACGCCTGAATAAAGATGAAGGCAAGCGGTACGGCCAGAAAGAGACCGGCCGCGAGGATGCCCAGACCAATGAGCGCCCACTGCGCGGGCGTCTGACGATTTGCCTGTAATTGCACACTCATGACGGACTCCCGATGCGGCGTGCAAAACGCTTAAGCATCTGATTGGCTGCAATGAAAAGAACGAGCGACAGTCCGAGTACGACAGATGCAATGGCGCTCGCTGCCGGATAGTCGAATTCCTGCAGCCGCATGAAAATGGCGAGCGAGAGCACTTCCGTTTCGAAGGCAATATTCCCGGAAATGAAGATAATCGCACCGAATTCGCCGAGGCTGCGGCAGAAAGCGAGTACGGTCCCCGCCGCCAGTGCCGGCGCGATTTCAGGCAGAATCACCCGGCGAAAGATCTGCAGCCGCGATGCGCCGAGCGTAAGCGCGGCTTCCTCGCAGCTCCGGTTGACTTCAGCAAGCACGGGCTGCACCGAACGCACAACAAACGGAATGCTCGTGAACTCCATCGCAGCGACGATGCCGAGCCAGGTGTAGCTCACCTTAATGCCAAAGGGCGCAAGCACTGCGCCGTACCATCCGTCGGCAGCAAAGAGTGCCGAGAGCGTGAGACCCGCCACTGCGGTGGGGAGCACAAACGGCAGATCGATCAGCCCGTCAAGCAGCCGGCGGCCGGGAAACCGGTAGCGCACCAGAATCCACGCCAGAAGGAGCCCCAGCAAAGCGTTGATGACTGAGGCCCAAAAAGCCGAAAGAATCGTCACCCGAAAAGCGGCAGTCGTCTGCGGATGAGTGAGAATCGCCCAGTACTGCGCCCAGGTGAGCTCGGAGAGCTGCACGACGAGCGCAGTCATGGGGAGAAGCAGGACGAGCGATACAAAAAGAACGCTCGTCCCCAAGGAAAGCCCGAATCCGGGCAGAACCCTGCGTCTGCGCATGGCAGTTCGTCTCAAGGGTTACTGACGGCCGGCAGCGACCAAACGGTCAAACTCCGCGCCGGCTGCAAAGTGCTCCTTCATCACCTTTTCCCACGAACCGAATTTGTCTTCGACCGTAAAGAGCTTGGTGGCGGGGAAGCGGTCCTTGAGCGCATCCATGGTCTTTTGATCGTTCACTCGGTAGTAAAAGGAGGTGACGATCTCACGGGCTTGCGGACTGTAGAGGTAATTCAGATAGGCCTTAGCCGGCTCAAGCGTGCCCTTGGCCTCAACAACCTTGTCTACCCAGGCAACCGGGAACTCCGCAAGAATGTCGGTCTTAGGCACCACAACAACATAGTCCTTGTCTTTATAGAGATTACGAATGTTGTTGATCTCTGACTCAAAGCTGATAAGCACGTCCCCAATGCCGCGGTCGTTAAACGTGGTCGTAGCGCCGCGTCCGCCCGTATCAAAGACGGCCACGTTCTTCAGGAACTTCTTCATGAATTCTTCGGTCTGGGCCTTATTGCCGCCGTTGGCCTGATCTGCTGACTCCCATGCAGCCAGATAGGTGTAGCGGGCATTGCCCGAGGTCTTCGGATTCGGGAAGACAAGCTTCACATCAGGACGCGCGAGATCAGACCAATCCTGAATGTTCTTGGGATTACCCTTGCGGACGAGAAAAGCCATGGTCGAGTACCAGGGCGAGCTGCGGTTAGGCAGACGCGCCTGCCAATCTGCAGGAATGAGTTTGCCTTTGTCATGCAGTACCTGAATATCGGTCACCTGGTTAAAGGTGACGACATCGGCCTTCTGTCCCTGAAGGATGGCCAGAGCCTGTTTGGACGAACCGGCATGCGACTGCCGAATCGTCAGCTTGTCGTCGGGATGAGCCTTATCCCACTCCTCAATGAAGGGTTTGTTGAGCGCCGTGAACAGTTCACGGGCAACGTCGTAGGAGGAGTTGAGCAGTTCCGCGGCCGAAGCGGGCACGGCAGCCGAGGCGCCGAGCAGCGCAGCAAGCGCAAAGCCGGCGGCTGTTTTCTTGAAAATGCTTGTATTCATCAGAGGATCTCCGAGACTATGAGTGAGTCTTTCCAGGGCAAGATCGCTTGAAGGGCGAAGCGCACCTGCAGAAAGCGCAGGGTGTTTTCATCGGGTTTTCCCGAAGAGTGAAATCACTATACCCCATTCCTTAGCAATTTGGTCATGTATTGCTCAAGGTATTACTCCGCCCCGTATTGGCGCTATACATCCTCAAATGAGCGCCCTCTTTTCCAGATCTGAAGGCGAGCTTCGGGGAATTCCTGAGGTCTGAAGATGGAAACCTCCAGTAACATGCGCCCTGAGGTCAAGAGAAAACGGCGTCTGATCCCGCAAGGGAACGGACGCCGTTTCCTTATGTAAAAAATGCCTGACACCCAACCTGAGAAACTCATCATCTCCGAGGGTGCAAAGCTAAATATCTGTAAGCAACGATCCGCCGCGCAAGCATCGCGGCCGACAGTGCTGAGCGATGCTGAACAGCCCGCAGACAGCCTACAATGGCGCGGCTACTCAAGGGAGAATCTTTTTAATCATGACCGACAGCGCCAAGCTTCCCAAAATCGTAATCCTCGGCACCGGCGGCACGATCGTGAGTTCGGGCGACGATCCGCTCATGCTGACGGGCTACCGCATCAAAGGCCTCAATGTTGAAACATTGCTCTGCGCGGTGCCCGAACTGCAGTACTTCGCACGCATCGAAGCCCATCAGATCGCCAATATCGACTCCAGTTCGATGACCTTCAGCATCTGGCTTGAACTCGGCCGAGCGATCGAAAAGGCAGCCGCCGATCCCGACACAGCCGGTATCGTGGTCACGCACGGCACTGACACGATGGAAGAGACGGCATGGTTTACGCACCTGACAGCAAAAACCCAGAAACCCATTGTCTTCACCGGTGCCATGCGGCCGGCGACTGCTCTCAGCGCTGACGGTCCGCTCAACCTCCTCAATGCCGTACGCATTGCTGCGGATCCGAAAGCCGCCGGCCGCGGCGTTCTCGTGGCACTCAACGACGTGATCCTTTCGGCTCGGGACGCCATGAAAATCAGCCTGACGAACGCAGCCGCTTTTGGTCCAAATGTTCAAGGTCCGCTTGGACTGATTGCCGGTGCGGAAATCTTATGGCTCGGTCGTCCGGAACGGGCTTTCGGTTCTGAGACGCCCTTTTCCATTCCCAAGCTTGCTGCGCTGGAGATTCCTCGCGTCGACATCGTTTACTCTCATGCTGACGACGACGGCGTGATGGTGCGTGCGGCCTGCGATGCAGGCGCACGTGCAATTGTGCATGCCGGCACCGGCAATGGCTCGATCCACTGCTGCACCGATGAAGCATTGGCAGATGCCGCAGATGCGGGCGTGCTGATTATCCGCGCCAGCCGTGTGACGACCGGCGCAGTAACAACTGGACTCGCCGAGTGGCAGGAGCGCGGTTATGTCCCGGCCGGGACGCTCACTCCGCAGAAAGCTCGCGTGCTTGCACAGCTTGTCGTTGCCGAATACGGCCAAGTGCAGTCAGCTTTGGCCGAAGCCTTTTCCAAATACTGAAATTTTCAGCGGCGCTCGAGTTCGCAGCAGTCCTTAGGGAGCGGCTGATCCGGCGTTGGTTCAGCCTTCAGCCGTTCGCCTTCAACGATGAAGGTGAGCCGCTTCGCGCCGTTCGTTGTCTTCAGAACAACCTTGCCGTCCTGAACGGTATAAAAACCCGTTTCAATGCCGGGATCGCGCTTGATGGAAAGTGCATAGCAGCCGTAGTGATCAAGCGTCAGTTCGGCTGAAGATTTTTCGCCCGTTTTGAGTGAAACCAGATCTCCGCCCCAGTGTCCCTCAAGGCCGGTATCTTCGCGGGCAGCGGCCGAACCGGAAGCAAGAACGGCAAAACCGCAAAAAGCGGCAAGAAGGAGTGCGGAGGTCTTAGTCTGCATGAGAGGTGCCTTTTATATTCAGCGCGAAGTAATCGGACGAACGCGTGACCGACCGTAATCAGCCGATCTGTTCTGATGCCGCATCATAAGAGCCGAAAACCTTCATCAGGCTTAACGCTCGGCGTGATACGGGAGTCTCCTGCCGCTACGGATGCTCGACGAGACGTCTTTCGACTGGCGCTTGAAAAGCATCACGCTTATTTATATGCATAACCAGCGCTTCTGCAGCACTAACGAACCTATGTAAACCTATTCCTCCCCGATTACTGAAAATTTAGCAATCCGGTATTCGGAAGTTCCGGTATGATCCGACTCACGGTTGAGCGGCAAGGTGTCGCTCGCCTCCCTCCAACGCGGGGCGGCCTCAGAATTGGCGGTTTTTTGCCGCCATGACAGTGCCGTGTGGCACTGCCAACAAGGCAAAGGCCCAATCCGCGGCAACGGAAAGGGCCTTGTCTTTTCTAGGAGGGTAGGTGATGCGTCCTCAAAAACCTTCACCAATCTCCGTAGAGATAGTAGCACGCTCGGGGAAGAAACTCATCCGAGGTCATGTGTGACCCGCACCACAACGAAAAAGCAGCGCGATATGCTCGCGCTGCTTGACCTAAAAACCCTGCCCCGGGTCCTGAAAATTAGGGATCAGCAAACCAGGCGTTCCGGAAACATGACAGGGACAGTCTCCGTTTCAGGGTAAGCAAAGGTGAGTTATGCCTTTTTCTCGGCGATTTCCTTGCCGACAAGACGGCCGAATGTCAGGCAGTCCGCAATGGCATTGCCGCCCAATCGATTGGCGCCGTGAATGCCGCCCGTCACTTCGCCGGCAGCATAAAGATTCGCAATGACCTCTCCGCGGCGGTCAATGACTTCAGCCGCCGTATTGATCACCACACCGCCCATCGTATGATGCACGCTCATGCCGACATAAGCTCCCCAGAAAGGCGGCTTTTCGATCGGGAAGAGATTACGCTGGTATTTGCCGAGCTTGTCTTTGCCGGCCTTGACCCCCGCATTGAATTCATCCACGGTCGCCTTCAGCGCTGCAGGCGGAAGCCCCATCTTTTTAGCGAGCTCTTCAATCGTGTCTGCCTTCCAGGCATCACCCGTTTCAAGCCCCTTGTAGGCAGCATCCTTCTGACCTTGATTGATCATGTCAAAGCGCGTCTGATCAAGGATGCCCCAAGCGGTTGCCTTAGGCTGAATCAGCACAGCGTCGCGGATCACGTCGCGGCGTTCATCTTCACGAATGAAGCGTTTGCCGTTGCGGTCAACAATGATGAAGCGGCCGCCCTGATGCAGCGGTACGCGGTGCGTACGTCCCGGAGGGCAGCCGGGGTTGCATTGGATGAAGTCCATTCCGGTCAAATCCGCCCCGACATCAACCATCAGCGGCAGCAGGTCACCTGTTGCTCCCGGATGATTTGTGGTCGTGAGGTCTGCGAGACGCGGATCATGCAGCGCCCTCATCTTCTTATTCGCGCCGAATCCGCCGGCCGCCACCACTACGGCTTTAGTCGCGCGAACCGTGATGAGCTTGCCGCCTTTTTCATACTCCACGCCAAGAACCTTGCCCTTAAGCGGAGTCTCACGAATGATGCGTACGACTCTAGCCTGTTTCTCAATAGGAATGCCGTATTTCTTGCACTGGTCCACCAAAACCTTGATGTAGTCCTGTCCAAGCGAACCGAGCGGCGCATGTCCGCGCGGATAAAGCGACCCGTAGACCTGATAGACCTTGTCTTTAAACTTCATGCCTATCGATTCGAGCCAAGTCACCGTTTCCGGCGCATTCTCGACGAGTTCCTTCACCAAAGCAGGATTGGCACGATAGTCACCGCCCTTGAGCGTCTGCTCATAATGATTCTCGATGGAATCTTCAATGCCCTGGGCTTTTTGACGTGCAGGATCGACAGCATTCATGCCGCCGCCGGAAATGGCCGTATTGCCGCCGATATAAGCCATCTTTTCAAGAATGAGCGTGTCTGTGAGACCGTTCTGCGCAGCGGACACGGCAGCCGTCAGCCCAGCGCCGCCGGCACCCACGATAAGGAGCTTTACCGTGCGGTCCCACTTTTTGGGAACATTGTCCGAAAGGCTCGGATCTTGGGCAGCGTGTGCGGCAGGCCCCGCAGCGGCGGCAGCCCCTGCGGCGACGAGCAGTTTCCGGCGAGATAGTTCCATCATATTGGTCCTCCTTTTCTGGGCCTCCCCTAAGAGACCCGGTCCGTTGGTATTGACTGGAATCAATTGTGCGACAGGCGAGTACTCCGGTATTGCAGGGGTAGATCAAGCAAACAGTTCGCCCATCTTCCCTAATGCGCTAAGGTATTTATCGACTGAATCCTTTGACAATCCTGCATGCTTTTTATCCGCACGACCTTCACTGCTTTGGCGCTGGGCTTCATGCTTTCTGCCGCTGCTGCGCCGTCGCCTTCAGAGCCGGTACTGCGCGTGAGTGTCCTGAAGCTCACGCTCTCGGACATGCACAGTGAGGTCATTTCCGAAACACTGGAGGTGCTCAGACGCAGGCTTTCAAACTATCGGCTGATCGTCTCCAGCGACGACCTTGAAGCGCAGCATCTTGCCGCTCAGCGCGGTACTGCAGATCTCTTCATAGGTACTGCGGGGTTTTATTGGGAAATTCATCAAAAAGGGTTCACAGCCCTGGGAACACTCGCCTCCCCCATGGCGCCCAACCCCAATGAAGGCATGGCCGGCGCGATCATCGTCCGCAGATCCGATGCGCAGATTAAAACGCTCGAGGACCTGAAAGGAAAAAGCGCCGCCGTTACACGCAAAGATGCGTTTATGAATGCTCAGACGGCCTTGGGAGAAATCAGTGCGCGTGGTTGGGATCCTGACAACTTCTTCTCCCGCATTGAAGAAGTCGGCCGGCCGATGGAACGCGTCGTTGAAGCCGTAGCGACGGGAAGAGTTGATGCCGGTCTCGTCAAGGCGGGCCTTATGGAGCTCATGCTCGCTGTAGGGAGCCCTTTTGCAAAAGAAATCCGCGTGCTCGAACCGCGTTCCGGCGACAGTATGAAATACCTCCATACTTCCAGCGCCTACCCTGGCTGGACAGTCATCGCCTCCGCCGGACTGCCTCCTGAGACACTGCGCAATGTGACAATGGCGCTCTATGCCATTTCACCCGAAGAGATTTGGCACAGTCAGTGGCTTCCCGCCACCGA
>ULVY01050868.1_pt1 | contig 12166 bp, 8 predicted proteins | sample 1959861 | NCBI WGS metagenome assembly ULVY01 (sample SAMEA4835798, study PRJEB28245) | human gut metagenome | biome: gut microbiome; material: fecal sample | place: Denmark | collected 2008
CATCTTCCGCTAACTGTGCATCCAAGATTTTTCCGACCGTGATCACCGGTTTTGTTGTTATTTCTTTAATTGCCCGAGCTTCTTTTAAGTTCGTAAATTCTTCTTCTCCATGACACGGAATAATCTTATTACAACGCTCATATTGTGTTCCGCCGCTGATTTCAAAACAATCAACGCCATGTTTTTCCAAGTAAGGGATCAAACGTTTCATATCTTCTAACGTATTTCCCTGCGGATCTCTTTCACTTCCGGACATTCTTAAAACGATCGGAAAATCTTCTCCACAAGCTTCTTTGATCGCATCCAATACTTCAAACAACAAACGGGCGCGATTCAGCAAACTTCCGCCGTATTCATCTGTACGTTTGTTGCGTAAAGGTGACAAGAACGATCCGAGCAGCATATATGCATGGGCACAATGCAGTTCGATTCCGTCAAATCCAGCCTCTTTCGCATTTTTAGACGCTTTGGCATAAAGAGCGACAATACCCGGAAGTTCTTCTTTTGCCAGCTCTCTTGTCATCTGCCCCATAGAGTTCGGATATGAACTGCTGGCTACTGGCGCTACTCCGAAAAATGCACTGATACTTTCCGGACCCGGATGCGTAATCTGCGGAATGATCTTACAGCCATAAGAATGAACTTTGTCTGTAAAGCTTTTGTATTTTTTGATACTTTCTTCATCCCGAAAACAAAGTGTATTTCCAAGATACGGAACATTCGGATCAACACTTGTAGCGTCTACGATGATACATCCCACACCGCCTTGCGCACGCCTGAGCCAGTAAGCTTCCATTTTCTCATTCACAGTACCATCCTGACTTTCATATCCCAGCGACATCGGAGCCATAAAAGTTCTGTTTTTCACTTCCATTCCCGCAATCTTAAGCGGGGTAAACATTGTTCTCATACGCTTTATCCTCCTATATTTCTACAGTGTTCTTGCCGCTTCAAATCCTTCCGCGATCGCATCCAGAGCACGTCTTGCGGATTTTGCGTCTCCGATCACGCGGCACGGAATCTGCCTTTTTTCACATTCTTCCACAAGTAAATGTGAATCATTTGAAGCAAATCCAACAGCAAATACCGCGCAATTACACGGCACAAGAGTTTCATCTTCCAGCACAATTCCTTCTTCCGTAAATTTACACACTTTGCTGTTTGGAAGCATTTTCACCTGCATCTGCTGCAATTTCATCATAACGGCAATCTTACGAAGGCTGCCCAGATCGCTTCCGATCTCATCTTTCATTTCCAAAACAGTTACATCACATCCGTCTGTCGCAAGAGTATCCGCTGTTTCCAGTCCTACCAGACCGCCTCCGATAACAGCGACTTTTCCTTTCGGACACACTTCATGCCTGAGAACTTCCGGTGCTGATGCATGCTGCAACTTATCCATACCTTCTAACTTAATCGTAATCGGAGAAGAACCGATTGCCAAAATAACAGCGTCCACATCTGCATCCTTCAACATTTGTGCATCTACTTTTGTATTCTTATATACCTTTACAAGTTTTTCTACCTGTTCGGCCATCTCAAACGCCGCCGCCTTCATCTCAGCCTTGCCCGGCGCTTCTCCGGCAAGAAGAAATTCTCCTCCTAATGTGTCAGAAGCTTCAAACAGCGAAACTTCATGTCCTCTTTCGTGCAGGATCTTCGCAGCCTCCATTCCGGCAACACCTCCGCCGACAACCCATACTTTCTTCGGAGTTTCCGTTTTACTTAAATCGTACTCTGATTCATGACCGATCATCGGATTTCTCATACAAGTAATATGAGGACGGTTTGCAACATCGGTAAAGCCATCATAGCAGCCCTGATTACATCCTACGCAATGTACAATATCGCCGATTCTGCCTTCGTGCGCCTTATTCGCGAATTCCGGATCTGCAAGCTGCGCCCTTCCCATAACAACCATATCTACTTTGTCCTGAGATATGATCTCTTCTGCCAGCGCCGCCGTATTGATCCTTCCTACTCCGACAGTCAACATCCCTGTCTCTTTTCGGATTCTCGCCGCATTGTCAATATTAAATCCATTTGGCACATCAATAGGCGGAACTTCATACATAGACGCCGCCGTAATGATATTTCCTCTGGATACATCTAGAACATCAACGCCATGCTCTTTTGCAATCTTACAAAATCGAATCACATCTTCAATCGTAAGACCGTTTTCCAACATGTCGTCCTGAGCGTCAATTCTGATAAACAACGGCATCCCTTCCGGCATATTTTTGCGAATTTCATCAATTACTTCCAACGGGAATCGACATCTGTTCTCAAAACTTCCTCCATATTCATTTTCCCTGTGATTGAAGCCCGCACTCAGAAATGAATGAGGAAGGTAATTGTGCGCCAGATGAAATTCCAAGCAGTCATATCCGGCTTCTACCGCTCTGGCAGCCGCTTTTCCATAGCATGCGATTACTTCCTGAATCTGTTCTTTTGTAATGGCTTTGATCATATAAGCGCCAAAATTCATATCCGAAACAACCAGCATCTGCGCCTTCGGATCCATGCATGCGGCAATAGATCCCTGCCAAAGCTGAATTCCTGCTTTCCCGCCGTTTTCATGGATTGCATCTGTCAGTTTTTTATGTCCTTCAATCAAGTAATCTTCACTGATAGATACAAAATGCGCCGGCGCACTTGGCGTATGTACGGCGGCTACTTCTACAATATTCAGTGCGCATCCGCCTTTTGCTCTTGCAGCGTGGTAAGCAATCAATTTATCTGTCACTGCCCCGTTTTCCGCCGCCATTCTCGTTCCCATAGCCGGCAAAATAATTCTGTTTTTCAGCTCCATATCACGAATCTTAATTGGAGCAAATAAATGTTCAAACATCTTTCTGTCACCTCCGGTATTTTGATTTCATTATAAGGCGAAGTACAGAAAATAGATATTCAGATATTTTAAAATTATTATCAATTATTTACTTTTCATACTACATCTGAATTGACTTGGCGTTTGATTCATATATTTAAAAAAACTGCGCTGAAAAGATGAAATACTTCCAAATCCAACGTCACTGCTGATCTGTGTAACAGTCCGGTCTGTAGCAACAAGATAACTGCAGGAAATCTGAATTCTTACTTCCTCCAACAATTCCAAAACACTTCGTCCAAACACCTCCCGCGCTCTTCTTTCAAGCAAATGCGCATTCTTTTTCAACACTTTCTCCATTTCTTTCATCTGAAACGGATCATGAAAATTAAGTATAAGATAAACCAAAATCTGCAGTGCCTCTTCCTCCGAATGCATTTGCATACCGTTTCCTACATTTTGTTTCTGGTATTCTCTGACGCTCACGTTCATATAACGTTTAAATACTCTGTAAAAATCTTCGATATTAGTAAATCCGAGATAATCACTGATGTATTGGATATTCAAATCCGGAAAATGCAGAAGGGCACAGGCATTAAATATCTTTCCCATTTTCTGAAGCTGAAAAAAAGTATAACCACACCGCCGCACAATTTTACGATTCAATGTTACCGTTGTCATCCCTGCCGCTTTGGCATACTCTTCCATTGGTACTGTTTTGCTTGTATCCAACAGCACCCTTTGAATAACATCCCATACACAGTCTTTTTCGGAATCCTCTTTTTTCTTTCTCTCCATAGCGTATCTGCAGTACAATGCATGTAACTGCATGGCAAGGTAGATATTCATATTATACAGCAGAAATTTTTCTTCCTGCTCTTCAGCCAACAAGTCGTCTAAAACACGAAGAACCCTCTGTTTTTCTTGCGCATTCAAAACAAATAAAGGGGGAACGCCATACATCAGCACCTCATTTTCATTTTCTTTGTGCTGTTCAAAACACAAAAACATAAACAGACCGATATGAAAAGAAACCTTTACGCAGCGCAAAGGTTTTCTGATCTGTTCGATTCTATAAAAATGATGCATGTAAAGGCAGCAGAAAACGCCCTCTTTCATTTGATATTTATCTCCGTTGATCCAAATATCGGCGTCACCGCTCTTAACATAATATATCTCTGTCCTTTCATGAAATTTTTGTTCGAGCGGCTTTTTAATCTCGATCTCTTCTGCATGAATCTGTTTTTCTTTTAAATTATAGTAATCACTTCCTGTAAACCAATCCTTCTGATACCACATTTTGATTTCCTCACCGTTTCTTTTTTCAGATCTGGTTTTCTTCGATCACTCCTGATCGCATTTTATATTATAATCCTTTAGCGTCAGATGATCCCAAACGGCAATTACTTCCTCAGCGCTTCCATCATGCTTTCCTGATATGCCGATCTTCGTTTCTTATACATCGCTTCCCTTATTTCCTGCAGTTCTTGAACAGACACCTGCTCCAGCTTTTTCATCCGCCTGTCGCTTAGTTCTACTTCCGATAAATATGTTTCATACAAATCCGCCTCATACTTCCAAAGTTTCAGCCGCTCTCCATATCGGATCTTTAATTTCTGTGCGATCAAAAGCCCCTCCGGATCAAAATCCCCCGCATACCAAAAAACAGTGTCGCACGAAAATTTATCCATAAGAATAAGTACCGCCAGACGTAATTGCCCATTCCCGCAGATCACAGTCCGCTGCGGATACTCCCTTATCAATACAGAAAATACTGCCGGATTTTCCACAACGTATACCTGACTACTCTGTCCACAGACCTTCTCTAATCTTCCAATCGTCTGTAACGTCAATTTTACAGGCTCTCTATTCTCAAGAAAACCTTCAATGCCTTCATGTAAACCGCCGTCCGGTTTCCATCCGTGAATCCCATATGCCAGCGCATCATTCGATACTTCATCTTTCAAAATCCCTGCCTCATAATAGATTCTGTTTTTATACTCTGCTCTGGAAAGTCCTTCTTGTTTTAAATCGAAATTCCTTTCTCCAAGATAATTAAAGAGTAGTTTTTCCCCTGTCTTCCCTTCATCAAAATAATGGGGATTTCCTGTGACATTTGCCGAAAACACAGCTAACAATTCTTTCTGCTTTTTATCTTGAAACACTTTCAATTTTGCAATCCCTGTCGTTACATACGTTAGAATGCTCCTCAATTCCTCCGGGCTTTCTTTGTATAACTGCGTAATAAGCAAATATCCCTCTTTCTTTTCCTCCAATATGCTGCGCAGCCATTCTCGTCCGCTTTCATCCGAAATACTTTCCAGTATCTCCGCAAAATAATCTTCTCGCCTTTTCGACTCTGCCAGTTCGATTTCCTTTTTTACCTGCAGCGGCTCTCCAAAATAAGTTTCCAGAATCAATTCCCAGGTTAATCCCGCAAATTTACTGGATTCCAAACATTTTTTCATTAAATCCGCAGAAATTGTTATTGTCTTATTACTTGTATAATCCCTTTGAAAAAATCCTCCTAATTGACTTTTCTCTTCTCTGCTCAGCGACGTAAGCATCGCCGTTCCCCCAAAGTGGCCAAGACCGGCATATTTATCCCGCATTTTCAGAAATAGTTTTTTATATACCGGACGCGCCTTGAAATACAGCATGCATTCTTCTAACAGATCGTTTGTTTCTGTTTTATCCATGACTCAAGTCCTTTTCTGTTACCATACTTTTTATATTTCCATTCCAGACATACCGAATAACCGTAACATATTTCGCATTCTCCGGGCGGACAAGCTGATAGATTGCCAAAGCCGGAACCGTATCATAATCTCCCCAGAGAATCTGTGAGTTGATCATAAAATTAAAGTCAAACTTCACCATCAGCCGGAACATGTCCCGAATATTCATTTCATCTACTCCCGCGAATGCCTCGTCCAAGGAAATCAAATACGGAGCATCCTGTCTTGCCCCTGCATATTTTGCTACTACTGCCGAAAATAGCGGCACGTACATCGACATCGCCTTTTCTCCGCCGCTAAAAGTAAAGAATACGCGGTCTGTCAGTTCCCTTTTCTTCTCTCCTGTTTTTTGACATTCCAATTGAAACTCAAACCATTGACGATAATCCAGCACATTTCTCATAATCGCATGAAAAGACTGCACATTTCCCAGATCATTTGCAGATTTTCTTGCCTCTTCGATCTTAGATCGAAAATGTCCGGATAACTGCTGCGCCTCTTCCGGACGCATAATTTCGGCATCTTTTTGCAGAAGTTCTACAAGTTCCCTCGTATCCAGCTGTTCTTCTTTCTCCGCCCGCTTATTTTTCCAACGCAGACTCAGCGTAAGTCCGCTGGAAGTCTTCATAGACTCCATCAATGTGTTCATTTTCTCAACCCATCGCTTACTGGCCTGAATTTTTCCGCGAATTTTCTTACTGATCGTATTGGCAAGAATATCTTCAAATAACTCTCTGTCCTTATCACTCAAAAGCCGACGCTGTACCTCTGCATCTTCTTTCATTCTGGCAATCAGTTCTTTAAACTTGATCGTGATTCCTCTATACTTAGCAGAAATATCGATTCGTCTCATACTTGTGTCGAAAACTCCGCTCTCCTCATCCAGTTCTTCAAATAATGACTGCAGCGTAACCTGATATTCCAACAGATATCCCCTATTCATATGATATACATTTTGCAGATTCTCCAAAATCTCACTGTGCCTTTTATTTCCGAATCTCCCCATAAACATCCTGCATATCTTCTCCGCCCGTTCTTCCGCATCGTCGCTTACCGCAAACGGACACTCTACATATCCAAGCTGATATTCCATTTCAAAAGCAGTGCAAAATCTGTCTTTCTGCTGTCTGTACTTTCCAACTGAAACTTCTATATCTCCCAGTTTTTCTATAAATTGTTTTTCTTTTGTTTCCAAATGAGAGCTTTGTGTAACACTCGCCTCAATCTCTGACGGCAGTTTCTCCAATCGCTCTATGCAATGTTCCAATCGCTCCCTGATTTCCTCATAATCCGTCAAAGCAAGCTGTTCCATCACTGAATTCAGACTTCCCCGCTTTTCCCGTTCATTTCGTATCATATGATTCAAATCGTAGCGGATATCATCCAAATCGGCGTCAATTCCTTCCAAATATTCCTTCTGCACCTTTGCAGAACTAATTCCATTCCTATAATTTCCATAGGAAATCTGTACTTTCATCAACTCTTCTTTATACTCGGTCAAGGATTCTTCTGCTTCCGTAAACACATCCAGACGCGGGGGCAGATAACACTTCTGACATACTTCCTGCACCCGCAGCCGAACTGCATCCAGACTTTTTCGTTCTTTTTCTACAATACCTTTCTGGATCTGTACTTTACACTCTATTTCTTCCAGAATATTCGTTTTCTTTTCTAATTCTTTTGCTGCCACTTTCAGATCCTGTTCTTTCGGAAATGATTTCCACTCTGTTTCCAGACAGCTTTTCCTTTGCTTTAATTGTGTAATTTCGTCTTCCGCTATTTGAATGGTATCTTCCAGCCTCCGACACTCTGCTTCTAGTTCCTGTATCTTCTTTATGCGATACTGCTCTCTTGCATAAGCTCCTATAAAACATGGCGTATAATTTTTCGTAACCGTTCCTTCTATGATTCCGATTCCATAATTTCCTCTTTTATCGATCCATGTCCTGTTTTTTTCTATAGACTCACTTATCGTCTCTTCGTCCTGTTCCTTCCAGCCGATTGCTGTTAATATACGGGAAACATTCTGGTACAGAAGAATATCTCCCTCTTCGTTGTCTACATCCAGAAAATCCATAATGTTATTTCTTACATATGCGGCATCACTGAAAATATAACGGTCACATACCCCCGCATCCAACGCCAGCGCCTGTTCTCTATATTCTTCAGGCACAATCAGCGCATCCAGTATGCCCATATGCAATAGCGCTTCTTCCAGATATGCCCGCTGTGTTTCATCCAATTTTCCGTCAAAATCAATTACTTTATATAACTGCAAATATGGAATTCCTTTTTCTTTCAAAAGCCGTCGATTCTTTTCCACTGCTTCACTGCGTTCCGGCTCCGGCTCCTTTTGATTCTTCCACTGTTCCAGTTCTTCGCAAATTCCGTCTTTCTCCAATCGTCTGTCGGACAATTCTCTGCTCTGCTGTAATACTTTTCCCGAAAGTTCCTGACTTTTCCGCTCAAATTCACCATTTGCCAATCCGCGGATATTCCAATAATCGGTTTCCGTTGTATACTTCTCAATTTCCCTTGCCATTTCCTGCAATAGATCTGACTGCAGATGCAGCTCCGCATTCTCCTTTTCCCAACGATATACCGATTCTATTGTCTCCTGTTTTACTTCATGAAACTGATTTTCATATTGAAGGACTTCTCGTTCCGCTTTGTTCTTTTCTTCCTGATAGGAATCCAATTCCTGCAAAAATCTACTGTATCTTTCCTGACAACCCTTTTCTTCTTCCAGCGTCGTTTTTCCAAGACGGACCTTTGTCATATAATCCTTTAATAATTCTGAATGAGCCTGAAAAGAATACTGCTCTCCTTTCTGCTCTGTCAGCTCTTTCTTCATAAATGCAAATTCATCGAAAGGAACCCCCGCCATCTCTTCTTCCATATACTCCAGACTGTTTTCAATTTCTTCCCAAAGCATTTCATTTTTCTGAAATTGAAGTTGTATTTTCTGCTCTGTTTCCTGATATTTTTCTTTTTTCTCCTCTTCCTGCCTCTGTTTTCCTGTAATATTCTTTTTTAATCCTTCTAGTTGACTTTTAATTTCAACTTCCCTCTGCTTTAATTTGACCGTATCGCTGTCAGACAATGATTCCTTTTCCGCCTGATCTTCCGGCGTCGTATATCCCATAATATCCTGTGTGAAATTTTTCATAAAATATCTGGAGACACCTGTATTTTCATAGAGTACTTCACTCGTATCATCCCTCGCAAAATTCTCTTCACTTCCATCATTCAAATTCAGGATTCCACAGTTCACACAATACTTGATCACCTTGATCAAATGTCTTCGATACTGATATACTGTCCAGTCAATCTGCTCCTCCCTGTACTGCCCCTGTATATATTCTGTCAGCTCTGAAAGTACAAATTGCTCTTCGGCTTCTTTTTCTTCCAGAAACATTAAAATCATACAGAAAAAAACATATTCTATTTTCCGGGTAAATTCTTGAATTCCCATCCAGTTCTCCGGTGTCGCCGGCATCTTTTCCACTTTTACAAGATAAGGATTCACGATTACCTGATACCCCAGCTTTTCCATCAAGAATTTCTTAACCGTTCCTAATTCATCCTTTATCTGATAATATAATTCTTTTTCCCGACTCTTCAAAATCCAACGCCGTTCCAGCAGAATTTCCAATGCTCTCATGACTTCTTTTTAAATTCCCTTCACTCATTTTTCTCGAATACAATCACATATGCCGGCATTTGCAGATTACCGTCCGATGATTTCAAAATGCAGATTTCCTCTGTATCCGACTTTTCCACACGATAAACCTGCCCATCCTCTGTTTTCCCCTGAAGACTTTTATTCTCCAATGCTTTGGAAAGCCATGTCAGAAATACATCTCTTACATGCGGCTCTATCTCGGGAAGCTTTGCAAACTCCAGACGATTATCCTGAATATAACTTTTCAAGATCCTGCGTTCTTCCTCTAATCGCTGAATCGTAGCAAGCCGCATTTCTTCTTTTTCTTTCGAGCGGTCAACAATCCCGCTTCGTTTTGCTTTTTCTTTATATGTACGAATCCTCGGCGTCACAGTCACGATATACGGTTCTTCCTCGAACACGCCGCTGTTGATACTCTCGGTCTGACGCCACGGAAGCCCTTTTAAATGCAGCGGCTTTTCAATGCCAAATACAACAGCGGCCAATCTGCGCGCCTCAAAAATATTCTTACATTTTGAAAACATCACCGCAACCTTATGATACTCTTCCCGCCGATTCGCCCCCGCATTGCTCATTTCACTGATTCTTGCCGCATACCTTGTAATCTTTCGTATGATCTCATTCGTTGTGTCAAATACCTTTGCCGCCTCAGAATCCTTTCCGTCTGTTCCGGTAAACCATTCCTCCAGACTCTGCCAACGGCCATATACTTTATCTGCAATCAAATCTTCCTTCACTTCCACATCGATTCTCGGAATCAACAATTCATACTGTATAATTTTTTCCAGCAAACACCTCAAAACCTGCCTGTCCGTATTCTTCAGACATTGTTCTATAAATGCGGCATTGACCTGCAGACTCCTCACGAAACTTCTCAAATACTCGATCAAACGGTCTTTGAACACAAGAAACTCTGTCGTTTTCATCATTTCTTCCGCTTTTACACTGTTCAACTCCCGCATATAATCCTGATAATTCTGATTCAATCGTATAAAATCATTATTCAAATCATTCCACCATGCATAGATATGCTCCTGATCTGCTTCTGTAATCTCAGAAATCTTGCGCAGATTGATGCGAAGTCTCTCCAATAATGTAGGTTCCAACGAAGAACTTTCAATAAACAGATTCTCTACCCGGATAACCATTCGCTCAATTTCTACCGTAGCTTCAGACAACTGATACCGGAACTTTTTATTCTTAAACTCCTCGATAGTCGCAACCTTTCTCGTATCCTGAATTGTTACCAGATTCCCCCATGCAGTCAAAGCCGCCAAGTCCTGCTGACACTGCTCAGGCGTATATTCTCTAAAGTATGCATCTTCCTTTAATTCTTCATATACCTCTTCCTGATACAGCCAATACTTCAGCTTTTCATATTTCAAATAAAAAAGCCGGATGATCGGACGATACCTGTCTGTATTATCCACATTCAGATATTTTGCTTCCGTCATCGGCTGCCTCACCGTCTCCTGTATTCTCATAACTTGTCGTGCTCCTTTGAAATATGATGATTCACTGCGCCTTAGTTATCAGCGTGCTACCATATATGTATTATATCAAAGACGAGAATAAAATCGAAGATTTTATTTATAATTTTCCTTAATAATAACTCATTTTTAAAAACTCCCCAGAACCGGAGTCCTGAGGAGTTGTAAATTCTTTTGAAATTGTACGTTCCAAAAACGTATGATTAACGTTTAGGTAACTGGGAACACTTGATTTTACTGGGTTCTTGGAATGTGGTGTTGCAAACACGTTACAAACGCAGGGCTTCTCATTACTCCTCAGAGCACCTCATAGACTTCAATTAAGAAATCTGACAGCAAGTTCCTGAATAGCAAGTATTGGACCTTGTGCATATGTTTCTTGGAGATACATTCTTTCCAGACGTTCTGTTTCTTTCGTCAAAAAAGAAAGCATTTCTACATCTCCTCGAAATCCAATTACTAAGCACAACATAGATTTGAAATATTCATTCCAAATATTAGAGTATTCTTTCATAAGCCAATTGCAACAGTTTTCTTCACAGTACAAGAAAAAATAAAGCGTATTTTCTCTAAAGATATCCTGCCCGTTTTTCATAGTTTTTTCTTTTATCCATGGCATCAGCACTATTTCGTATTCCAGTAATTTTCCTCTTAATCTGCTTCAGTTCCCTCCTGATAAAGGCTTTCGCTGAAATCGCATTGGCATATTCAACAGCTTCAGACTCAAGATATGAACTATATTCAAATTCAGCTGCCGAGAAAGGTATATCTGGGTGTTTATCTAAAAATTTATGTACTTCTTTTTTACTAATGGTTGCCATAATGTTTCACAACCTCCTCCAGCAATGGCAAATCACAACATCTTTCCTTTATTTTCTTGTCATTGCCATTCAATTCTTCATCTTTCTTAAAAAGAGTATCTCTTAATCTTTTTGCTGTCAACTGAATTTGTTCCCGATCAGCTTTAATACACTTATATTGATTTTGAAGCAAACGCTGATATTTTGAATCTTCCATTGCATCAATATCAATAAGAAGTAATGCCGATTCCACAACCGGTATCATATTATTAAAGTTGATTGCACCATATATTCCCTGATTAATTTTCCTAAAATCTTTTGTGTTCTTCATTTTACGATGCTTTTCTTTGGGCGATGTAAATGGTGTATAATATTTTATTCCATCAATCTCAAGCACCACGCCTACATACGGCCGCTTTCCCTTTTTATTATCTACAACTTTTGCATCATATTTTTTCAAATAATTAATGTATTCATCTTTGATATTATAAAATTTCATTTTTCCTCATCTGTCAAAAAAAGAGACGACTTCACTCGCCTCTTTTTCAGGTTCTCTCTTTATGGTGGAGACTCACCGCTTTTTTAGGTTCTCTCTTTATGGTGGAGACTCACCTGCTTTTTTA
>ULVY01034010.1_pt1 | contig 12009 bp, 10 predicted proteins | sample 1959861 | NCBI WGS metagenome assembly ULVY01 (sample SAMEA4835798, study PRJEB28245) | human gut metagenome | biome: gut microbiome; material: fecal sample | place: Denmark | collected 2008
GTGATCCCGGGGCTCTGGGCTGCGGGTGAAGTGACGGGCGTCACGCACGGCACAAACCGTCTGGGCGGCAATGCCTATACGGACATCATCGTGTTCGGCCGTATTGCCGGCAAGGCTGCAGCTGAAGCTGCGAAGTAATGTTTTCACCCGTATCGAATTCTATCGATGCGGGTGAAAATCACTCCGTTCACGACGGCCTGTGACCTTTACTAAGTCGCAGGTCGTCCGCGTTATCCGAGACACTCGACAGCCCTACAATGGCTCCTACTATGGATTTTCCTCTGTGCATTTCTTCCCCAAATGGCCAGTGATAAAGCAATAAAAACCAGACAGTCCATCCTCGATGCGGCGAAAGCCATCATCATTGAGGAAGGTATTGGTGCGCTCACTATGGAGCGTGCGGCAACTAAAGCCGGCATCAGTAAAGGCGCCTGCATGTACCACTTCAAGAGCAAGCGGGCACTGCAAGCAGCACTGGTAGAGGAGTACGCCGCACACCTTTCCTCGGAACTCGCTCGGCACGAAGCGCTTTTTGACGGACCTCCCGAGGAAACGCTCGTTCCGGGCTTCATCGAATGGTTCCGCAGCTTTGATCATGACAACCACGGCTGGTCGACGGTTGGGCTCGCCATCCATTCCAATTTCGTGCACGACGAAGAACTCATGCGTCCTGTCAGACTCTGGTACGAGAGACTGCATGCTCGAATTGCGGCTTTACCCGAAGATGTTCGAACACCAGCACTTGTGGCCATCATGGCTATCGAGGGATTCTTTTATTCGCATAAATTCGAAGTTGACCTCGTCTCACCCAAGCTGAAAATTCAGGCCTGGCACTTCATTCTCGAAAATCTCGTTCACAACCACGCAGCTGCTCAAACCGAGCACTGATTGGAATCGGCATTTTTCAGCAAGCAGTATGAGCAGCACCGTTTTCCAACCTTATCGTCTCAGTGCAGCCGCTGCAGGAACGCCATTCCTCGACGGCTATTCAACGGGATCCGCTGCGTTCCTGATCCTGATGATCCCGGGGCTTACCGCCTGGGAGATGGGCGCATTTGCAAGCCTCTATCTCCTCACTTTTTCTGTTGGGGCGATAGTTTTCGGCTGGCTTGCTGATCATTTTGGCCGACGCAGGCTCTTTGCAGGCTCGATGCTTTGTTTTGCACTCGTCACACTTTTCTGCGCAGCCTTCTTGTCGTTGAAAAACGGGCCTGATGCAGCACTTGGATACGCACCAATTCTCGCTTTGCTGGCACTCAGAGGCGTAACGGGACTGTTGCTTGGAGGCGATTACCCGGTCGGTCAGGCGCTTGTCGCCGAACTCATACCCGCGAAAGATCGTGCACGTCACCTTTCGCTCCTGATGTTCGGTTGGTACGCAGGGGCACTCTTTGCTGTATTGATTTCCTGGCCTTTACGTGCCTTTAATCTTCCTTGGCTCTCATTTCTCTGGATTCAAGCACTGCTTGCGATCTTTTTTTGGTTTGGCCGCCGCAGCGTTCCTGAGTCTGCTGCCTGGAGCGAAGCCAGGTGCGCGGCCAACAGCTCCAACAGGAAGGCGGCTCATGGCATTTTTGCAGAAGAAGGAACACTCACAGCTTTTCTTTTTTGTACGGTTTTCTGGCTCTGCCAAACGATCCCCGCAACCGTCTTGATGTTTTACTCGACGAAGATTCTCTCGGGCTTTCTGGATACGGAGAGTACTTTTATTCAGGTACTGCTGCTCTATGGGTGCTTCTTTATCGGCGTACTCCCCTCAACGCACCCTGCCCTTGCCAAACGTCCCAAGGCCGTCCTTATCGGCACTTTCTTTCTGATGGCCTTTGCGCTCGGCATCATAGCGCTGGGGCAGGATATTCATTCGTCTGTTCTCATGGGCTCCGCCTTCATTCTCTTTGCGCTTGCGTACGGTCTTCAAACTCCGCTGGATTTTGTTTTCCCGAACATGCTCTTTCCTGCCGGCAGTCGCGCCCGTCTCGTAGGTCTGACGACAACGATCTCGCGAATTGGTTCCATGGGAGCAGCCTTTGCCTTCCCGCTGCTTTCGGAATCCTTCTCCGTTGAAAGCCTCTTCTGGGCTGGCTGTGCCTTTCTTCTTTTCGGTGCAGCTTTCTCCTGGAAAAACGCTCCGCAGGATGCCTACTAATCAAGATCAACTGCAACGCTCTAATCCGAGTCACAGAAGTCTTAAACACAGCGTATTCACGTTGGTACCGACAACTTCCGCCGTACCGTGCGGACCCGCTATACGACCTTTCATTTGTTCAAGAAGCCTGGCGAAATAGCGCCGCTACATGTCATTAAGGGATTCAACCGCATTAGTTGAGCTCTGATAGTTTCGTTAAGCGATTTCATTTGCACGCTCTGAACGGTTACGCCAAGCATTTCGTCGTCATGAGTGCAGACAAATTGCTCACTTACGGTCGGCTTGGGCTGGGCAGTTCTTTGACTTCTGCCTTGTATCTATAAATCACATAGAGAAACGATGGCGGAAGTCAAAAGTTATTCATTGAGAATCTCTCTCCGTTCGCGCCATAACAGACTCCATTTGACTCAGCGTCGTGAAACAACCAAAAGAATAAGGAAGTACCCTGCGCCGATAATCGACGCCAATGTACCCGCTGGGATCTGTGCGGGAGCAATCAGCACCTGACCGAGCCAATCAGCCCAGGAAACGAGTGCAGCCCCTAAAAGCGTTGCCGTGCAGAGTTCCGTTTTTACCGTTCGTGCACCAATCATGACGGCCATGTGCGGCGCCACAAGTCCCACAAAGGCTACAGGCCCCATGGCAGCAGTAGCTGAGGCGCAAAGGAGCGCACAAAGCGTGAGCAGCCCCAGCGCAGAACGCGTGAGCGACAGCCCGCGGGACTGCGCAAAGTCTCGGCTGATCGAGAGCAGCGTCATGCTTCTCGAAGCGGCAAAAGCAATGCTGATAAGTACGAGAACAACCCCCAAGAGCATTGCGGCGGCAAGAGGGGTGGTCCGGTAGGTTGAGCCTGAAAGCCACTGGAGAATAAAGTAGTTTTCCATGGTTCCGCGCGAAAGCGCGAGCGTGACGGCGGAATCCAGGAAAGCCGAGATCGCAATACCCATCAGGACGACGACATCAGGCGAAAAACGAGACGATTTTGAGAGGCCAAGCAGCACCAAGAGCACCACAAAGCTGCCCCCAGCAGCCGTCAGCGACCCCAGAGATCCCACGGCGCCGCCAAAATAAAGTGCACTCACGACCATCGCGAAAGCTGCGCCGGACGAAACGCCAAGAATGTCCGGACTGGCGAGCGGATTGCGGATCAGACGCTGCAAAATGGCGCCCGCAGCCGCTAAGCCGGCACCGGCTGCAGCGGCAGTAATAAACCGAGGAATACGCAGGAGCAGTTCAAACTTATCTGCCAGTGCAAATGTCCATATGCCCTCTCGATTAATGAACGTAAAGTTGAGGACGATAAGGAGCAGCATTGCTGCGGCAAGCATGATGAGCCCAGGAATGGAGAGTTTCTTAAGCGACGACCGCACCATGCCGGATGCCTGACCGGGCTGCGCACCGCCGCGCGCAAGCGCAGAGAGGCTTTTCCGGGCAATCCAGATGAAAATCGGTGTTCCGATAATGGCTGACACGACGCCGGTGGGCACGATGTTGCCGGTAAGCGAGGTGAGTCCCTGAGCCGCTGCGTCGGTGGCGCAAAGGAGAGCCGCCCCAATCAGCATGCTTACACAGAGCTGAGTGCGCGGATTGACGAACCCAACTCTTCTCGCGATATTGGGTGCAATGAGTCCCGTGAAATTGATGACGCCGGCCGCTGCAATAAAGGCCGATGAGAGCCAGATGCCCAGAGCCGCCAACACACCGAAGACGGGCACGATAGGCAAGCCTCGAGCCCGAGCACCTTCGTCTCCGAGCGAAATGAGTGCGAGTGCGCGCGGCGCAAAAATCAATAAAAGAATCACCACCGGAACCGTCTGCGGCAAAAGCGCAGTGATGCCGCCCCAGCCGTTTTGCGCGAGGTCGCCGGCCCCCCAGAGGAAGACATTTTCAACAAACTGAGCACGCAGCAGCACAACCGCCGTCGCAATGGCCCCAAAAAGAAGGTTCACAACCATGCCGGCGATAATCAGCGCGACCCCCGTCATGCCGCGCGGACCGGCAATAAGCAGGATGAGTCCGAAGGCAGCGAGCGCCCCAGCAAAAGCCCCCAATGAAAGCCATGCGCCGGCCGCCGCGGGAAAGAAGGCGGAAATCAATACAACTGCAAGCCAGCCGCCCGATGACGTACCCAGCGTCAAGGGAGAAGTCATGGGATTTTGCGTGAGCTGCTGCAGGAGGCTCCCCACCAAACCGAGCAGTGCGCCGCCAATGGCCGCAGCGGCAAATCGCGGAAGCGTTCCAAAAGCAAAGTAGTATGCGTCAAAACTCTCTGCTGACGCCGGATCGAAGATGAGATTGACGCGGTCAGTCCAGGAAAGCGCATTGTCTAACGTAAAGGTGCAGAGAATGGAAAGACCCAGCGCAGCCGCCGCAGCAATGAGTGCACCTATGGAGAAAGTCTTCATTTTGAAGTTCCCTCCTGCTCCGTTCTGCCGGCATAAGAAGGAGCCAGCGTCAAAAGTGCTTCGGTAACGCGTTTTGCAGTGGTCAGAATCGAGGGCGCTCCGCCATGGCTCCAGTAGGGTTCCGCAGGTGCCACATGATGTTTGCGGGCAAATGGTGTGGCACACCATAGGATGGAATTCATCACCTTGGCTTCTTGAGCGAAAGGACGGATGTAGATGACATAGGCATCCGTTAAATTTTTGAGGTCGCGAATCCTCACCTGCGTGAGGCCATAGGCGCTTGCAGGCCGAGTGAGCGGCTGCGCCATTCCCATGCGCCGCACAACCCAGTCCGCAATAGAGTTAGGCGTATAAACAAAAAGCGTTGTGAGACTGGAAAAGCGGATAACTTGAATTTGAGGAGCAAAACCAAAAGCTTTGCGGATGGCGTCGCCATAAGCGTCAATTTGCGCAAACCATCGAGCAATTTCAGCTTCAGCAACGGCTTCGCGCTGAAAGAGTTTTGCTAATTCCCGGAACTGCTTGAGAGCCGTCTCAGCTTCATTTTCAGGTGCATCGGCGCGGTAGTTGCTAAAGAGCAGTACCGGCGCAATGGTGGCAAGCACCGGCATCAGATCGAGCTGAGTGGGACCGATGAGAATAACGTCAGGTTTAAGTTTGGCAATGCGTTCAAGATTCGGTTCAGCTCGGGTACCGAGATCCTCAATGCCGGCAGGCAGCGCGGGCTCACGTACCCAGGTGTCCCAGCTGGAAATGTCGCAGGCGCCCGCGGGTTTGACGCCAAGACCAACCAAGTTTTCCAACAGATCCCATTGAAGCACGGCAGGGCGCTGCGGGATGGTTTGAAAGACGTGCTCACCCAAGTCATCGCGAATGGTGATGCCCGAGACTGCAGCCAACTTTTCATTCGAAGCAAAGTTCGGCAGCGATGCCGCGCCGAGCGAACCGGCCGCGAAGTGCTTCAGCACCTCTCGGCGGCTTAAGCGTATGGAGAATGGAGGAAGAAGGTTCATTCGCACACCACGGCAACATCAAGCGGGAGCTGCTTCTTGCCGCCGGTATAGGCTGCCGGCGGATCCGGATGCAGCATGAGTTTGACCGGCGCCTCAAAGAGTGTCCTGAGATTTTCTTCACTATGAAGAAGTTCTGCTCCGCCCGAGAAGAGAACCTTCCCATCCTTCAAAGCCACGATATGTGTAGCAAACCGCAGTGCCAGATTGATGTCGTGAATGATCGCAATAACGCCGCGCCCCGTTTCACGATTAAGGCGCTCCAGAAGCGCCAGTGTCCCGTATTGGTGACGAACGTCCAGCGCGGAAGTCGGTTCGTCGAGAATCATTACGGGTGAAGCTTGCGCGAGAAGCATCGATATCCAAACGCGCTGCCGTTCGCCCCCGGAAAGATCATCGACGTAGCTTTGTGCATAGTGCGCCGTGCCGGTAGCCGCGAGTGCCTCGTCAACAGCCGCCTCATCTTCAGCGCGCCATCGGCCAAAAAGCCCGCGCCAGGGAAAGCGCCCCAGACGCACGAGTTCACGGCATGTCAGCCCTTCCGATGCCGGAAGTTTTTGCGGCAGAAACGCAGCTCTCTGAGCGCGTTCACGCTCTGAAAGCGTAAAGAGGTCGCACCCTTCGAGTTTCGTTGTCCCGGCATCGGGCTTAACCAGTCCGGAAATGATCGAAGCTAAGGTCGATTTTCCCGAACCGTTGTGACCCAAAATGAGTGTGAGCTCATGCGTCGGAATTTCGAGATGGTCGATCGAAAGAATCGTTCGGTCATTGCGAACCATGCGGATGCCGTTTAATTCGTACATGGCGAGGACGTTTGAAAAATGATGCTTGTGAATGCGTTCAACCGTCCGGTGCCGCATAGGCGATGCCGGACGGTTGAATGTGATGGATCGTTTGAATGAATATTCAAACGAGAATCAAGGCGTTACCAAGCGTAAGTCAAAGTCGCGCGAGCAACTCGCCCTTCGCCGTAGTAAGCAGTGCCCCAGTCGGCAGCCTGAACATATTCTTTGTCAGCGATATTGGTGATCGTGCCTTGAATTCTCCAGTGCTTATCAAAGACATAACCCACAGCAGCATCCCAAAGCGTGACATCAGGCACTTGTTCGTTCGCTAAATGACCGACAGAACTGCCAATGTACCGAACACCGGCGCCCAGCGTCAGGCCGGAAAGACCAAGATCGGCAAAGTTATAGGAGACCCACCCCGATGCCATGTGCTTAGGCGTCATGACAGTGCGGACTTCATCATCACCATCCGTCTTATCCAGATACGTGTAGCTCACGTCAAATGTCAGATGTTTGAAAACGGAGGCACGCGCCTGAACCTCGATACCGTTTGCCTTCTGAATGTTCACCGGTACCCAAGCAGGTGCCCCATTCACCAGACTCGGCGTCATGGCGTTGTCCTGCTTGAGATTGAAGAACGCAATGTTCACAAAGCCATCAAGCCAATTCGGTGTCAACTTAAGGCCGTACTCGATCTGCTTGGTATTCGTGGGCTCGGTAAGTCCATAAACACCTCCGCTGTATGCCAAAGAAGCATTTGCAAAGAATGCTTCTGAATAATTCACATACGGCGAGATGCCATAGTCATTCAAAAGCATGATCCCGGCATTCCAGGAAAAATGCGTGTCATCAAGCTGACCCTTGGTGATGGTAATACGGGAATCATCCGAACCAGAATCGATACTGACCTTATCCCAACGCGCGCCGACTTTTAAAAGCAGGAATTCGTTGACAATCGTTTGAGCCTGTCCATAGATGCCGAACTGCCACTTATTGCGCCAATAGTCTGCAAGCTCATAGGCAGAGGCATCCCCCGGCGTAAAGATAGAGGGATTAAAGGGATCAACAGTACCCCAGTTCAGCCCTGACGGCGTGTTGGCACCCCAAGAATTCTTGAACCATTGATAATCGAAACCCAATTGGAACAGATTATCAAATAACCCTGATGTATTCGTGTACGTCAGGTTATTGTCGAAAGTTACGGCTTTTTCAATGCCGTCGTTGATCAGCACATTCCTCGGCAGCATGGGTTGGGGATTCAAAGTGGGAAAATAATCCCCCGAACCATAAACGGATGCGACGTTCAGATACATATCCGTATAGGAAAAATTCGCGCTCTGCTTGTACTTCAAGTTGTCGTTGAACTCATGCGAAAGTTCCCAGCCGAAATTCACCTGATCCTTGTCCAAGTCATCAGTGGGGAGTGCATAGCTGGTACTCGGAGAAATATATTGACCATTGCGGGCATGAAGAGTACCCATGGTCGGGAAGAAAGCACTGTTGGGCTTGCCCTTCTCCTTCAGGTAGTTCGCCAAGAACGTCAAACTGGTTCTGTCGCTCACATCAATCGTGAAGCTCGGCGCAAGGTAGACGCGGTGCTTATCAACGCCGTCAAGGAACGAATCCTCTCGATTGACCATCGCTACGATGCGATAACGCTTCGTCCCGTCTTCAGTAGCGTTATCTGCAAAATCAAAGCCGCCCTGAACATACTTGTTAGAGCCGCCGGAAATCGAAACGCTGTGCTGCGGCGTTTTGGTCGGTTTCTTCGTCACGAGATTAACGACACCGCCCGGCTGTGAATCACCAAAAAGGGAGGAAGATGGTCCCTGAATAATTTCAACGGATTCCAACCCAAAGGGTTCAACAGAAGTCTGGAAGAAGCCTTCGGAGAACTGACGATGACCATCAACCAGCGTCGTCACACTGAAGCCGCGCATTTTCATCCAGTCGGTGTCATAGTCCGCGCCGTACTGACTGAAAAATCCCGGCGTATAGCGCATAGAGTCATCCAGCTTGCGGATATTCCCTTCTTCAAGCGTCTTACTGCTGATGACCGATACGGACTGCGGCGTTTCCTGCGTAGAGACATCAATCTTCAGAGCCTGAGCCGTCACGCCGACGCCGTCAATCGTTTGATAGTCATCTGCGGCGGCTGCGGTCTGAGACAGCGAGAGCGTCCCCAAGCCGGAAAACACCAGAGACAATGCAATGGCTAAGCGCTTGCGTGCGAGGCGCTTTGTGGAAATGCAAGAGAGTGGTCTGCGAGTATTCATTGCGAATCTTATTGCAAATGCAACTAAAAATGAGAATAGTTCGCAGTATAAGTACTAGTAAAACCACCTAAAATGTTTACTTAGATATGCAGGCGTATTTGTTGTTTTTTAGTCAAAATCTCGACAGACAAGTCCTCAAAGCAGCGTACTGACGGACGCCTCTGGACTTCTTAATCGTTTGCCAAATCAGGCAAACGCTCATATGTCCATAGGGTTGTGAAACATCAGAGCGGCCTAATTGGGCACTCACGATTGAATAACCTTGCTTGGACCGCGGGAGACACACGAATAAATGGATTCTTCCTCTCACAACTGTCATGTGATAGGCAAACGGAAGCCGCTCCCTGATCTCACGCCGGACTTCAGATGATTCGCCCAAGCTGATGACGCTCAGCAGGTTTTGCTTTTGATGCGGCCAAACGTGCAGTCGTCAATAGCAGTGAAGAAGGCTAACCATGCATCTTTGATAACAGGCGTATTCCGACCTGCAAGAGGACCTGCGAAACCGCCCATTCGTTTTTGTTCAATGATGCTCCGTTCGCCTCGCGGCAAACTGCAGGCGCTTTAGCGCACGATGCGAGGCGGCTTAGCGAGCTTAGCCATGGACGATCCGTCGCTGTAGGGGTCCGCCGACTCCCCGTCGGCAGCCTCATAAGGCGTATCGTCATCGTCGTCCTCCGAAACGATCTTGTCGGCAAGCCGCAGGAATGGCGGAACGAGCGAAGCGGAACCATCGTCCTCCATGCTTTCAAGCTCGGCCTCTGAGGGTTCATGAACATCCAAAACCTTGACGGCAAACTGCAGTCCGACGCCGGCGAGCGGATGATTGGCTTCCAGAACGGCCATGCCGTCGGCCATATCCGTCACGCGCCAGGAGCGGCCGTCAGGCGCTTCGCCGGGCACTTCGTCCACGAGCTCTCCCACTTCCAGACGTTCGGGATGCGCAAAGTTCTCCACGGGTATGCACCGAATCGCATCGGCATCGTATTCGCCAAAAGCTTCTTCAGGTTCGAGATGAATGGTGAAGCCCTCGCCGGCAAAATGCCCTTCGAGCGCTTTTTCCAGACGCGGAAAAATATCGCCTTCGCCATGAAGATAAACCATGCCTTCGGGCGGGGTCTCTTCAAGCGTTCGGCCCGTCATATCAGCCATCACGAGGGAGATCGTTACCAGCATGCCCTTGCGGATTGCATCAGCCATTGCGTTTGTCTCTCAAATAGAAATATCTAGTGCAGTGCGCTATTTTGCCGCACCTGCCTTCATTGGGGTGGTTATTCGTTTCGGCAGACCGTTTGATGCGTGCCGTGGAAAAGTTCGGCCGCATCATCGGCCCTGGGCCATGCCAGGCCCTCTGGACGCCCCGGCAGACAGAGGCATGCAAGCAGAAAGAGGATATTGATCCCGGCTGCAGAGAGCAGCAGTGCCCAGGCGCCCGAAAGCCCAAAATCGTGCGCTCTTCTTGCACAAAGCACGGTTACGCCGATGCTCCAGAGGCCCGCTGCCCAGCCGTAGATCTTGGCAATCACCAAAATCGCACTGTCGGAAATCCATGCCGCGTCAGCTATCGGATCCATCAAGGCATAAGCGGCAGCAGCCGCAAGCAGCCAGCCGACAAGCCCAATTGCGAATCCCCTGCGGTCAATCCGCACCTGCGGATTAAAGAGCGTCAGAACGACGCTGCCGAGCAATGCCAAGAGGCGCAGCCCCATACCTGCAGAAGGATCATTCCATGCCGCATTATTCGAGCAATTCGGCTGAATAGACTCTGTCGACATGAGTGCAATTCCCCGAAGCGCCTGATGCGTTAAAGCATCATGATGCGGCGCTTCCAAATTTCAAACTCCTCTTGAGTGAGAAGCGAGCGCTCAACCATCTTTTGGAGTTTGACAACGGTTTGAGCCTTGACTTGTACCTGCAGTGATACCGGCATCACCGCAAGATCTTCAGCAGTACGGCGGTACAGCACGCCGGCAGGCGAATGATCAAGAGCCGCCGGCGAATTCGGAACCTCCGGCACTGCCGGCTGAGCGCCGCTCTCGAGTGCACTTTTTCGGCGTGCCGCAGCCAGTTCGGCCTCCGTATGGAGACCGACGGCATTGAGGCACTTAACGAAAAAGTTCATCTCGAAACCGAATCAGCGAAGCTGCTCCGCCAACAGGCTGAGAATGTTCGGCGCAACGCCAGTCTTGTCTTCGCCGCCCTCGGCATCCTGAACCGTGAGGCGGGTCTTGGCGCCTTCATCACCCAAGTGCAGACGATAGGTGGGCGCTTCAATCGCTTCGTCAGAACCGAAGACATTGGCAAAGAAGCCGCGGGATTCCTTCACCTTGGCTTCATAGGCAGGATCCAGATAACGGACGAGATACCAGCCAGCCGTGCGGTCACGGTCGACGAGCTCAAAGCCCATGCGGTCGATCACCAGACCGAGGCGGCGCCAAGCCTGATCAAACCCTTCGTCAAGCACCACTGCGGCAGCCTTGCCGTCGCTGCCGTTTTCAATGGCTGCCTTAGGGGCAACAGGCTTGATTTCCAGATCCTTGGCGATCTGCTGCGCGTTAGCTTCCTGCTCTTGACCGGAGGCCTCGGGATTAAATTCGGCATCAATGCGAAGCGCAAGGCGCTGGAGCATTTCTGCTTCCATCGTCGGGTCCGTAGGACCAGGCTGCCAGACGCTGCTTTCATTGTCGCGGCCGGTCATGACTTCAACCATCGAACGGTGCGAGATATAGATATCGGTCGTATCGTCGTCGTTGCGCTCCAGGCGAACGCGGTACTGATCCTGCTCACCCGTGGAGTAAGCAAAGTCAATAATCTTGCCGACCGTGCGGCGAATAATGTCCTGCGGAAGCTTGGCGCGGTTCTCCGCCCATTCCGTTTCCATATAGCCCGTCTTCGGATTCTGCTCGCGAACGACGAGACCGACGGAAGGCCAGAAGTCCTGCACGACCGGCCAGAGTTTTTCCGGCGCTGCGTTGACGCGCAGCCAGCGATCCTGACCGTCCTTCATTACCTTAGCCGACACCGTCAGCGGCACAATTCGGCTCGATGCGGCCGAAGGATCCTGACCTGACGCAGCCTGAGCACGCTGAGCTTCGGCATTGGCGCTCACCACACCGGTGCGCGACGGCACGGCAAAGCGATTGTCATTTTGGATCGGCGTCAGATCCGGCGGAACCTCAAGGTTCGCGCGCGAGTTGGAGGACTCGTACTGAACCTTCTCGTCATTGAAATCGATTCCGAGGAAGGTGCAGCCGGAAAGGGAGGCAATCGCCGCGCAGGCGGCAGCGAGTCGAAACGCGCGCAAGGACATTTACTCTATGTTTCCGCAAAGTGAATCGGACCCGACAAGGTGTTGCCTCAGGTGCCCGTCACAATCGGGCGCCG
>ULVY01056956.1_pt1 | contig 11988 bp, 9 predicted proteins | sample 1959861 | NCBI WGS metagenome assembly ULVY01 (sample SAMEA4835798, study PRJEB28245) | human gut metagenome | biome: gut microbiome; material: fecal sample | place: Denmark | collected 2008
CCGGCCCCGTCAGCGGCTCCGGCGACTGGAGGAAATGCTCCGCTGGTACCAGCGGTATCTCAATAAACAGGAGGCATAATTATGGAACGCATCAAAGCAGATGACTTGTACGCATACCGATTCCTCTCCGAGGTGGCGGTCGCACCCGACGGGGCTCACGCAGCTTTTGTGTCCCGCCGGGCCAGAGATGATGGAAAAGGCTATTACGCCTGCATCCATCTGCTGGACACCGCAACCGGCGCCGTTCGCCCCCTGACCGGCAACGGCGACGAGGCCGCTTTTCGCTGGCTGGATTCAAATACGCTGATCTTCCCCTCCTGCCGGGCCGGGGATCAGCCTGGTAAAACCGCCTTTTACCGGCTGGACATCCGGGGAAGCGAAGCAGAACGGGCTTTCACCATTCCCCTGTCGGTAAAGCAGTTTCACCCCCTGCCCGACGGAAGATGGTTCGTCCTTACCCGGCGGCCCATGACCCCTCCGGAGGACCTGCCTGCGGACCAGCCTCAGCCCGGCCGTGACTATACGGTTTTTGACGAACTGCCCTTCTGGGCCGACGGTCTGGGGATGATTAACGGCACCCGGATGAGCGGATGGATTTTCGATCCTGCCGACGGCTCCGTAAACCAGATCACCCCTCCCACCTATGACATGGAAGGAGCGGCAGTCTCTCCGGAAGGCTCTCGGATCCTCTATTGGGGTGTGAGCTTTGAGGGAATCCGGCCCGACTACCGGCAGCTGATGCTCTACGATCTGGCCACCGGCCAAACCCGGTCACTGGTCCCCGATGGGAAATATCGGATCACCCAGGTGGGCTGGTGGGGCACGGATATCTGGTTCGAGGGCGGCGACCCGCACACCAGCGTCTCCCGAAGCCCCAAGCTCTATCTGCTGAATCCGGCCACCGGGGACTGCCGGACCTTCTGCGCCCCGGACGGTTTTTTGGGTACCTCCGCCATCGGGGATATGTCTTTGGGCGGCGGCAAGGTCTGTGCCGTCCAGGGAGACAGTCTCTATGCCGTCCGTCTCCAGCGCGACGTCACCGCCCTGCTGCGCTTCGACAAGGCGGGAAACTTTGCTCCTGTGGCCTCCTATGAGGGGATTGCCTGCTTTGATATCATTGGAGAGAACGCCTATCTGGCAGCTTTCCGGGATCACCGGCCTCAGGAGCTGTACCGCCAGCCCCTCTCCGGCGGGGAACCGGAGAGGCTCACCCAATTCCACGACGCCTTTCTGGAGACCCGCCAGATCTCACGTCCGGAGCACATCACGTTCCGCAGCCGGGACGGTCAGGAGGTGGATGGCTGGGTCATCCGCCCCTCCGGATACGAGCCGGGGAAGAAGTATCCCGGCGTATTGAACATTCACGGCGGCCCCAAGGCAGCCTACGGTGTCCAGTACTACCATGAGATGCAACTGCTGGCCGCCGGCGGTCGGTTCGTGTTCTATACCAATCCCCACGGCAGCGACGGTCGGGGGCAGGATTACTTCGATCTGGTAGGTCGGTGGGGCACCATCGATTACCAGGATCTGATGGACTTCACCGATGAGGTGCTTCGCCGTTATCCGGACGTGGACGCGGATCGGCTGGGCGTGTGCGGCGGGTCCTATGGCGGCTACATGACCAACTGGATCATCGGCCACACCCAGCGGTTCAAGGCTGCCTGTGCCATGCGGAGCATTTCCAACTTTGTCACCTCCATCTCCACCTGTGACAAGGGGTATCTGTTCCTGCTGGAGCACATGGGTCTCAATGCCCTGGAACGGAAAGGCGTCATCTGGGACGAGAGCCAGATCCTCTGGGACAAGTCTCCCCTGAAGTACGTCCGCAATGTCACCACTCCCACCCTGTTTATCCACTCCAACACCGACTACCGCTGCTGGATGGACGAGCCCCTGCAGATGTTCACCAGTCTGCGTCAGCAGGGTGTTCCTTCCAAGGTGGTCCTGATTCATCAGGAGGGCCACGAGCTCAACCGGTCCGGGCGGCCGGTCAACCGTCTGATCCGGCTCAACGCTCTGTGCGACTGGTTCGACCAGTATCTCTAAAAGGCTGCGCCGGGCGGCCCTTTCAATAAACAGATAGAGAAAGGATGAATGACAAGTGTTTGATATGTTGCTGTGGTTCGCAGTGGTGATGGTTCTCTTCGCTGTCGGCGACGTAGTGGCCAAGCTGACCAAAGCCCGGATCTCCTCGGTGTTCGCCACGCTGATGCTGTTCCTGGTCCTGTTCGTCACCGGCGTATTGCCCGCCGACATCATCGAAAAGGCCGGTCTCAGCGCCGCTTCCAGCTGGAGCGTGCCAATGCTGCTCTTCGCCATGGGGTCCATGATTAACCTGCGCCAGTTCATGGATGAGTGGCGGACTGTGGTCACTTGCTGGTTCGGTATGCTGGCGGTAATCATCGGCGTCTCACTGACCATCCCTATCATCGGCAAGGAGATGGCCCTCAGCGCCATCCCGGTAGTCAACGGCGCTCTGCCCGCAACGCAGATCATGACGGAGGCTGCCACCAAGGCTGGCTATCCTCTGGCCGCCGCGCTGGCTGCCATTACCTTCGCCGTGCAGAAGTTCGTGGGTACGCCCTTTGCCTCCAGCGCCAGTCTCCGCTATGCCATCGGCGAATACCGGAAGGCCAAATCCAGCGGCACCCTGGACGAGTTTATGGCCGCCGCGGGCAAATCCGAGAATCGGAACAGCGAGGCAAAGACAGCGTCCAAGAGGATAACATTGGCCGAGAAATTTGACGGCTTTTATTCCAGCAATGTGTGCATTTTGCTGGCAGTAGTCGGCGGCCTGCTCTCTGTATGGCTGGGTGAGCTGACCCACATCAACTACGCCATCCTGGGGCTGGTGCTGGGCGTGATCTTCACCCAGCTGGGTGTGGTGCCCAAGAACCTCCTCCAGAAAGCCCAAGCCAGCGGTTTTATCAACATGGTGGTGTTCGCTGCCATCATTCCCGCCCTGGCCAACATCTCCATATCCGACCTCATCGACCTGATCCTCCCGCTGGTGGTTGTGTTCGCGGTGTCGGTACTTTCCATCTTTGTTATGATGAAAGTCCTGCCGGTGTGGAAGATTCTGGGGGATAAGTCCATGGCCTTCGGCGTAGGCTTCTGCCAGATGCTGGGGTTCCCCTCCACTTACCTAATCTCTGTGGAGGTATGCAATGCTGTGGCGGAGGATGAGGATGAAAAGGCCTTTCTGATGAGCCGGGTCATGCCTCGCCTGGTAGTGGGCGGTATGGCCGCAATGGTCTCTATTTTGGTGGCCGGTGTGATGGCCGGTATGCTGTAAATTGCAGCCGATCAGATCCTAAAAACTCGGATTCCCTTTAAGATGTTTTCGGGTGAGGACATGGCGGATCACTTCTAAACTCGAAAAGCGACTCATTCCCGCTTGATTGAAGTCCTCAAAATTCGTGACACCTCCCTGAAATTTGTTATAGCAATATAAGCGTCAAACAGGAAACCGCCAAGCATCAAAAGAGGCTTGACGGTTTCTTGTTTGCTGCTCACTCTAAAGGGCTGGAAAGCCAAAAACTTCTAAAGCCCCGCCCGGCAGAGCCGAAAAGCAAATCACAGCAGAAATCTTTTAAGAGAATAAACAGAAGATCTGCCAGCGTGCCGGTCAGGAGACGTTCCAATCGGCTCTTGCGAAATGCAGTCTGTTTTATGGGGGAGATGACACCTTCTCGACGCCATGCATTTACATAAAGGAACAGGAAAGATTGCTTCATGCAAGCTTTAGCGCAACTGCTTAAAAAACCGAAGAAGATGTCTTTGAGCCAATTCGCCGTAGTTCTCCCCCAGCTATGCACTACGGGTCAGCTTTGGTTTATTCATTGTCAGTCAAAACAAGATATCCACCATCATGCGGTTTATCAATAGAATATTCACTGTGGAGAAAGGGAACGGATCACAGCCCGTTCCCTTTCCTCACATAACGATATCGTCAAATATTAGTTTACGATTGCAGGAATCCAATCATTTGTTGCCAAAGAGCTGCCCAAAACCGCGTTCCGCTCTGTAGCGGATAAAGTTAGCGTACCATCGTCTGCAACATATACATTTGCGCCATAACGGAAATGAACTCCCATCATACCAGCCATTCCTCCAACACTGACCATGTGAATCTGCTGAAGTGCTTCTCCAATGGTCCATGTTTCCGTATTCAACTGGTACAGGTACGCATAATCCGCAAATATCACACCCTCGCTTGGCGACCAAAGCCCTATCATATAAATATCATTTGTCCCATCCTCAGTAATCAAGCCAAAACCTTGAAAGTCCTTATCAGATTCAAAACTTCCAACTTCGGAGAACCGGGCGTTTTCAATGCCATTTGATGCCAATGCACGATAGACATGGTACACAGTATTCTCGCCATCTAAATGGGCAACTATCATCACGTAATACTCAATGCCGTTTTTATCCTCATAAGAAGTAATCCCCAAAGCACCAGCCTTATGGCTTACAGCTAAGTCAAATGTCTCAACTCTTCTTAGTTCTTTTACGGCCAATGAACGCAAATCATATAAAGCTATATGCGCGGAAGCATCTTGTTCAGAGGGAACCAACAGATAATCTCCCATTACTTGAACGCCACCAGGATGTCTCCAATTCTGAAGGTATGTTTTGAACCCCCACTTGTCACTGCCCGTTTTGGGGCCGGCGACAATATGCGCATAGGGCGCAGTTCCTACACTATGCGTCAGAATAGAATATCGAGTATGATCGCAACTATCATACTGCGCATATCCCTGGATATGATTTACGGTAGGGTCATAGCTGCCGGGGAAACCTTCCAAATTGCTTTGAACGCCGTCAATCGGAAGCGCAGCAAATTTATTTTTAACATCGACAACTTTATTCGCACTATCCGCAGCAGCTTCTACCACGTGAATGGCTTCCAGAGAAATCTCATTAACCTCGTTGCCGCCTCTCAAAAACGATGCATAAACTGTTCTTCCCTCTGTCGTACTTCCAATTGCCAATACAGTGTCGGGGCCGTCACTATCTCTTGTATGCTGGCCAGAGCGTTGACCAAACCACCAATTATTTCTAAACAAGGTGCTCCCCTGAGCAATAACAACATCAGGAAATGTAACACTTAGACCCTGCGGATCATCGGCAGTATCCACAACCAAATTCAAATCACCGACAAAGGCAAAATTCAAATCATCAGCAGTCTGGTCAAATGTTGTTCTATCTCCGTTCACAGAAGGATCATTATATCCTGAGATCTTTGAATTGAACCATGATGCAACGCTTTCAGAGGCACTGCGCCCAACGCTGAATGTAAATTCCCCATTTTCAAGTGTATGCACCTGTCCAACATAGTTGCGACCATCAGGATCTTGCCCGTTTGTAATACTGAGATCCTTTATTACGAATGTTCCACTTACGATGCCAAGTCCGTCAGCTGCTGATATTGTAACGGCATTTGACCGGTAAGCCATATAAGTGGAGGTTCCTTCTGCCCCCGCAGTACTCATTAACATCACAACAGCGATAGCCAAGCAGAAAAGCCTTTTCAAAATTTTCTTCATCTCAAACACCGTCGCTCTTCAAATTGTATGAATTTGGCAATGCTCAAATAAGGAGATGTCTCAGTACTTGCGCAGATCTGTATTATTTCTGTGTGTTTTTTACCTTTGCCTTGTGATTTTTCCAGGCAAACAGCAAAATAGAACCTACAGCAATCAAGATAAAGGCACAGCTGATAGGACGGGTAAAGAAAATGTCTAGACTCCCGTCAGACAGCACCAGTGCCCGGCGGAAGTTTTTCTCAGCCAAAGGCCCCAGCACAATGCCGAGCAAAATGGGAACCAACTGAAAATCCATCCGGCGCAGGAAATACGCTACAATGCCGAAGATCAGGATAATGTAGATATCATACATCCGGTTATTGGTGGAATACGCACCCGCAATGCAAAAGGTCAATACAATAGCCGCCAAAATCTCGTAGGGAATACGGGTGATATGCGCGTAAAAACGGGTAAAGCCACTGCCCAGAATATACATAAACACATTGACCACGATCAGGCCCAGCATAATGGCATATAGAATATTGCCCTGCTCTTCGAACAGCGTGGGGCCGGGGATCATGCCGTGGATCATGAATGCACCCATCAAGATAGCGGTGGCGCCGTCCCCTGGGACCCCCAGCGTCAGCATGGGGATCATCGTTGCGCCGCAGGCGCCATTGTTGGCGGACTCGGAGGCGGCCACACCCTCGATCTCGCCGTGGCCAAAAGTCTCGGGATGGCTGGAGGACTGCTTCACCTGGTTATAAGAGATGAACGCCGCCAAACCACCGCCAGTTCCAGGGGTTGCGCCGATAATGACGCCGATCAGGGAGCCAATGCCGATTGGTTTGCGGCATCGCCGATACTCGTCCTTCGTGATTTTATCTCTGGTGATGGCTGAAGAACTGATAGTCTTGTGGTCGGTCCTTGGATCATACTGGGACTTCATCATAATCTCAGAGATAGCAAACAGTCCAATGAGGGCGATGATCAGGTCGATACCACTCATGAGCCGATTGCTTCCAAAGGTAAAGCGGGCGGTGCCGCTGATATTGTCCATGCCGATGGTAGCCATGAACAAGCCGATGCAAGCGCCGATCAGTCCCTTGAAAATACTGTTGTTAGAGACGCCCGCAATCACGGATAGTCCAAAAACTGCCAAAGCAAAATATTCGGCAGGGCCAAACAGCAGTGTGATTTTTGCGATCTGGGGAGCCAGAAACAGTAGGGCAAATGCGCTTATAAGGCCACCGATGGTTGATGCGTACAGTGCCATTTGCAGTGCCTTGAACGCTTGTCCTCTTTGGGTCATGGGATAACCGTCAAACAGCGTTGCCGCATTGGCCGAGGTACCCGGGGTGTTGATGAGAATCGCAGTGATGGAACCGCCGTAGGTACCGCCGCAGTAGATGGCCAGCAGCATTAAAATAGCCATCGTGGGATCCATGCCATAGGTCAAGGGTATACAAAGGATGAGACCTAAATCGGAGGTCAGTCCGGGGATAGCACCCACAATAATGCCGATTGCCAGCCCCACCGGAATAATCAAAAAGTTCTGCCACTGCAGCAGAACTTGCAGTCCGCCTAAAAATTGTTCCATAAGTATTCTCCTTTTCGATCAGGGCAGGGAAATATGAAGAAGCACCTTGAATACGTAGTACACGATGCCCACCATCCCCAGAGGAATCGCATAGTAGTACCACTTTCTGGCTTTATAGAACATCATGACCGCCAGTACCAGCAGGATTGTGGAGACAATATAGCCCAGATGTCCAATCAGGAAACAGTAGGCGATCAAAAGCAATGCGAACACTACGGAACGCATTTCTTTTTTAAAGGCATTGGAGCGAAAACTCTCTTTCGTCACATACAACTCCTGCTTCTCCCGGACGAAGATCCCCTCCAGCAGCAGACCGACAGAGCAGAGGAACATACCACCAATGGCGATACGGGGGAAGGTCTGTGCGTTGATTGGCGTTTTCTCCAGCGTCTGGACCTGTACGGGAATCAGGAACCACAGCACTGCGCTCAGAACCACAAAAATAGCGCCCGATATTATTTCTCTGTTATATCTGATTTTCATAATTCAATACCTCTTTTTAAAATGGGTGCCCCATATCTCGGCGATATGGGGCACCGCAGAGTGTCACTGCACCAGAGGAATATACTCGGTCATCGCCTCGGTCTGAGCTTCTACCATATCAACGATCTCGCTCTCAGTGGCCTCCCAGGCTTCCATGCCCATGCCTTTCATAAATTCCTGGAACTCGGGATCAGCATAAACCTCCGCGATGAAGTTGGTCAAAACCTCCTTCTTGCTGTCATCCACAGAGGAGCGGACCGCAAAGTAGTCCATGCCGGTGAAGTCCACGTCGACTCCCTGATCCCTAAAGGAACTGATGTGGCCAATGCCTTCCACGTCCAGCCCCTCGGGAATGAAGGTTCCCAGGCAGTTCAATTCGCCGTTGATCACATAATCGCGGTAAGTCGGGGGAGAACCGATAGCCACGTCAACATGGCCGCCCACCAACGCATTGATGGCCTCCTGGCCGCCGTCGTAGGGAACAGGCTCAGCGGGGATGTCCAATAACTTGAACAGGACGGAAATCATAGTATAGCTGTCGTTGCCAGGGCCGCCTGTGGTAGCGTACTTGATTGTGTTCCCCTCTGCGGCATAGGCTTTCAGCTCGTCGATATTGGTGATGCCGCTCTTAGAGTTAGTCAGAACAACGAACTCCGTGATACGCATACCAATCAGAGGCGTAATATCATCCAGTGTGTAGTTGACATTAATGAAGCTGGGAGTCAGTGAGAACAAGGGGCCGTTGGCAACCACCATGGTATAACCGTCATCCTCCGCCTGCAATGCATCGTTCATGGCGATAGTTCCGGAACCACCGGTATGGTTTTCCACAATCACGGGCACACCCAGATACTTCTCACCATAGGAGGCAACCTGGCGGGCAATGGTATCGGGTCCGCCGCCAAGGCTCCAGGGCATAATAATAGTGATCTGCTTTTCAGGGAAAGCGCCGTCCGAAGTCGCGGGAGTTTCCTGCTGGGAATCGCCTGCGCTGTCAGGTGACGTTCCCGTGGTTTTGCCGCCGCAGGCAGCCAAACTCAGAATCATAGCGAGTGCGAGGACCAGCGACATGAGTTTTTTCATTGTTTTCTCTCCTCTTTTCATTGAATTCTAATAAACTCCGGTATAACCATCCCGGAATCCATTACAAGTTTGATAGCCTGAAAGCCTTCGGGCTGTGAGAAATAAGGCGGATACTCTCGCTCATCCGAAAACAAAAAGTGTGGTGGATGCTCCGCCGGAAAGATTGCGGCCAGCTTCTGATATACCGCCTGATTCGCGCTATGATACCGTCTATCAGATGCCGAGGTCGTAATAATATACTCCAACGGCATATTTTTCATAAAAGATTCCGAAATTGAATCTATTTGTCCATGATGTGGCAATTTGAGAACGTTTACATTTTTGAAAAAAATTTCAGGCACCTCATCCCATTCAGATGGACAGCTATCCGCCGCGCTGAGAAAAACGATGTCTCCCAGTTCGAAGCGCAACAGCATACTGGTGTGATTGGATGTAGCGTCCAACCGGATCAGGCACTCAGTCACGGCATTTGTATCCGCCTCAAGACTGTATGCCCGTTCCACGATCTCCATATATGCATCTACAACACAGCTTTTGGGTGCCAGTATCCGCATCTTCGTGTCTATTCCAAATTTCAGTACCTGTCCTGCTTTCAACACGGTAACAGGAATGCCTTTTTCCTTCGCATGAAGCAAAATCCTCCGATACGCATTCAAGGCCGCAACATATAGCGGTACACTGCGGGGAGCGTTACTGGCTGGAGTCAGTTCACAGCCTTTTAAGAAAGGCTCTACCGGGTACGGAACATAGAGATGATCTACCACTGTCTGCTGTAATACCGCCTCCAGCCCGCATACATGATCTTCATGGATATGCGAAATAATCACAGCATTCAAATGCTCAATCTGCTGTCTGGCAAGATAATCTGCTGACCGAATGCGATAAGAATCGCCTTCAAATTCTGACTCCAGGGCACTTCCTCCATCCAGCAGTGCAGTATACCCATTCTTTAACTGAAAGAGGATTGCGTCTCCGTAACCGACATTGATGACTGTAACACACATGGCATCACATCCTTCCGCACTTTGACTTCACCGTTTAAAACGCTCTATCAGGAGCGTGTCAAATTTCTACATAGCATCAAGCGGTTCCCCGCACTATAAGCTCCGTAGGAATTTGAATATGCGCCTTTTCTACCGGCATCCCCGCAATTAAGTCAAATAACGTTTGCATGGCAAGGCATCCCATCTTAGCAGCATCAATTCGAACAGTGGTCAACTCGGGTTCCACCACACGGCTGATATAGCTGTCATCAAACCCTATGATCGCTATATCTTCCGGCACTCTCAGCCCTGCCCGGGTAACTGCCTTCATGGCGCCTGCGGCAATGGTGTCATTGGTGCAGAAAAAAGCTGTGGGGCGATCCACCTCCCGCAGCATCCGGGTCATGATTTCCTCGCCATCTTCCAGCGCCGGCTCAATATCAGCAATAAAACGATCATCAACGGGAATATCATACTTAGCAAGAGTTTTAACGAAGCCCTCTATACGAGCTTCACTAACTTGTGGTGAAAACCGGCCGGACAACAGGCCGATTTTACAATGTCCCAGCTTGCAAAGATATTCCGTAGCCTGCACAGCACCGCCATAGTGATCTGCCGAAATGCACACTAAGCCATCCATATCCAAATAGTTGTTTACCAACACTACCGGAATGCTCTGTTTACGAAACTCTTCAATGACCCGGATATCAACCTCGCCAGCAAAAATCACTCCATCCATGTGCTTTTTGATATAAATATCTCCATTGGGCAGGTGGATATCCTGACTGGTCGTTACGAACAGGCTGTAATTCCTTCGGGTTCCCTCCTGCATGGCTGCTTCCAGCATCGGAGAATAAAAAGGATTCAAAATAGCGGGATACTGCTTTTCGTGGATAATAAATGCAATATTTTCTGTCTGTTGCCGAACCATCGCCCTTGCGATGGCATTAGGCGCATAGTTCAACTGCTTCGCTGCCGCATATATCTTTTCACGCGCCTTCTCACTGACTGCTTCCGGAGACGCATATGCTCTGGAAACTGTTGCCTTTGAGTAACCACATAACCGTGCGACGTCAATGATTGTTGCTGCCATGTATGTATCCCACGCCCTCTTGAAAACGTTCTCATTTTTAAGGTCAAAAAAACACTGGCACTCTATTGTGAAAAATAAACAACCAGTATCGCCGCGTCCTCTTTTCTTAACATGTTTTTAACATAAAGCCGCCATCAAAAAAAGTCAACACTTTTTTTGACAAACCACACCATTTTGGAATCATTCCCAAATTTTGCATGTCTTTTTTTGCAATTTTGACTTAAGCAGTAGGCCCCTGTTATTGCTGCACAAACAAACTCATTCCCAAATAGCATTATATGGATTTGGCGCGCTTTAGCGGCAGTATCAGGAGCTGACACAGGATCTCCGAAGAAAACGAGCCGTACATATTACGGGCTCTCTTCCCTGCCCCGCACAGATGAACCACGGGAATGCTTTACAGAGGTCTCATTCGTCTGCCTGTGGAATGATGGGACATTTGTACGCTCTGGGGGCAGCTACGGCGTGCAGACGAGCCAACATCACATTCGATAATATCCAGGCCCTTCACTTTCATGTCCTTCGCCACACTTTCACAAGCAACATAATTTATGGCGTGGCGTCTTTAAAGATGTCCGAGAGCTGCTGGGCCTTTCCAGCGTGAACACCACCATGAACATCTACGCCCATGCAAAGAAAGAAACCACAGGTTCTTCCGCCCGGTTTCTGGATAAGGGGGCGTGTGAAAGCTGAGAGCTTTCCCTTACAGACATCTCGTAAGGAAAAAAGCAAGGGAAATGGCCAAGAAAATATCCCCGGAAACCTTGAAAACACAAGGATTTCCGGGGAGCGCGGCCCAAATGTATTAGAAAAATGACAGGAGGAATTCAAAATGCGCAGAACCCAAAAAGGTGGTCATCCTGAAAATCCGTTCGAGCAAGCCGGGAGAAAGCCGGATACACCCAAGCGGCCGCAGCAAAGCACGTACACTTGTTGTATGAGGCAGGGACTTCTGCCCCTCCATTTGGCATCGTGTGCCGCATGGCCGATCTGTACCATTGCAGTCCAGCTGACTTCCGTCTTATGGAATACAGGCCGAAGTGATGGATGGAGTCTGTACCGATGTGACATTGATTTCAGCCGTTTCCTGCGACAGGGACTTCGTTGATTCACTTGCCAGCGTTATGACAGAGGGCAGCTTAACCCTATGCATCTGTTCGATGTGGTGTTGGATGCGCTGTCCTGATATTTTCCGCCGCTGGAGGGCGTGGCAGAGCC
>ULVY01012856.1_pt1 | contig 11841 bp, 5 predicted proteins | sample 1959861 | NCBI WGS metagenome assembly ULVY01 (sample SAMEA4835798, study PRJEB28245) | human gut metagenome | biome: gut microbiome; material: fecal sample | place: Denmark | collected 2008
ATAAACTTGCCCCATGACTGAATCATAATTTCTTTTCCGGCAGCTAAACATTTTAAAATAGTTTTATAGTAGCAACGCAAAATCTGATCTGCACATTCCATGTTGCAGTATTTGCGGGGCATAAATCCCGCATTTTTCAATTCTTGCGAAAAAATTTTTGTAAATTCATGTTTTGTAATCGTTTCCATCTTCTATTCTCCTGGTGGGACATCCCCACCTCTAACTAGACGCCACTGAAAAACTATTTTTATACACATTATATAGTAGATTAAAACAAATAAAAACACTTTATATTGTACTGCTTTATGCAAAATAAAGACTTTTTCAGTGGCGTCCTAACTAAAGTGGTGTGCCATTGCAGAATCAAGAATATTTTGAAATTCTGCTTCTGATCGTTTCCAAAAGCCAGATTTACCAAGTGTATGATATGATCCGCTTTCTGCCGCTTCGAAAATTTCAGGCGTTGTAAAATAACTGGCAAATCCCCTTGAAGTAAATGCCGAGTTGGGAACTTCATATGATGTACCCTCATCTAAATAAACTTCAAAAGAAAGAAATTCGCCCGATCCTTGCAATGCAGTAGTCTGGGGAGAATTTCCGAGTGCTCCGGTACGTTCATATATAGTCGGATTTCCCTGGCTATAATATCCCTGAGTTTCTTCTTTCGTTTTCTTGAGCATTTTGGTTTGAGCTTCTTTCATAGCGGCTTTTGCTTCCTGTTGTATAGCTCTTTTTAAAGCTGCCATACTACTAAATGTTGCCATTTGTCTCATCTCCAACGAACATGGAAGTAAATACATCTTCGTCACTCTGACCTTGCAAAAACGGATTTTCGACACGGAATTTCTCCATTTCCGCCCGGTACATTTCAGAATATTTATTTTTAAGTTTTAACATTGCGGATAGGTGACCGATAAAATAAACTTGTACGTATTTCACAATTCCATCAACGTCCTGATACCCTGGAGGACACTGGCATACTGGTTTATAATCTTCCAACATCTTTATCATAACACCAACCGGCTTTTCACCCTCTTTACTGCTGCTATCTTCTTGAAGCGGCTGTAAATTAGCTGATCTCATTGTACTGAGATACGCGTTCATAAGCTTTACATAAATATCAACATCGGCTTCTTTAATAGCAGTGTTCATTTGCAATTTAATGATACAAAGTTCTCTAACGAGAGCTTCTTTCGCCTTATCAATAACCACCCTTGCACGCCAGTCATCATACATATCATTCAGAATGGCATATTCTTCAGGAGAAAATCCATATCCCCAAACCGATACAGCTTTTCTTACATTTTGGGAGTCATCGTGTTTTTGCACATCTTCTACTGTATCAATCGTTTCTGGAGTGTTCTCAACAATAGTATCACTGTAAGTTTTCCCACTGTATTGAAAAAGCTGCATCTTTTTAATATATGCAGCCATAATATTTTCTGTATTTTTCTCCAATACTTTTTCAAACGCTGCAACATCATAGTATATATCAAAGATTTGACACATACGTTCCATTGCTTTATATGAATTTCCAAACTGCTGCACGTATCGGCTATAAAGCTTTTCCGTGCATTCTTTGCAAATCCTGAAGAATCCTCTATTTCCGGCATATATCGGGGAATCCGAATAAAAAAAGTTGCCTGACTGTTGCTCATACTCTTTACCACAACAAGAACACAATGGATTATCTTTCAACTTTTTTCGCGTTTCTATCCTTATATCTTCCATGATATCACCTCAATAATAATCTTGCCAGTTTATGTCTGAATTTGTTTCCCCAAGTTGCTCTTATAACCTCTTCTCGCATTATTTTCATCTCTGCAATCAAATTTTCATATTTTTGACGTAAGCCCTGAGTTTCTTTGAGAAGTTGTTTCCACTGCTGCGCATCCTTTATAATCTCTTTAGATGTTCTTTCGTTTAAAGTTTCTTGAACCACTTCAATAAATCTCTCATCATCTTTCAATTTTTCGATAATATCTTTATAATTTTCCATGATAATCTCCTTTCATAGAAGCGGGATTATATACCGAAAGTACATAATCCGCTTCTCAATAATCTAAAATTTATGTTTAAATTTATTTAAACTGCCACTACCATTAAGTCGATTAATGGTCATATCACAAACCATTTTCTCAAATTTTCTGTCACGCTGCGCTTCACGCATGAAATCACTATAGTTTTGCACGTTTGGAAAACTAAACTTTACTTTTTGATTATACGTAGTATTGCCTTGCTGTAACCTTTCTTTCCTAGAGATAGTCTGAGATATATCTGGCATAGCTCCATTGATAAATCCAGATGGATCATTCATCATATCCCAGAGATTCTTTGTCGCATCAGCATCAAGAACCATGTCGCCACGTTCAAACGGTGTAACAATAGCACCATCCCTTTTGCGGATAAGAGACTCTGTTCCAAGTTCCTGAGTCCAACCATATTGGTCACTTGGAATACTCTTTGATCCAGAAGCATATCCTTTAAGCTGACTAAGTTTTACCCAACCAAGTTCAGTGCCATCTGAGGCATCAATACAATAAGGATATTTAGAACCCTTATTAATACGAGTAATCTTAACCTTTTTACCAAGGTAATAATTACCAGTTCTTCCAGACCCATCGGAAGCGGCATGATATACACCAGAAGCATAAGTAACCTTGTCACCTACTTCAGCTTTATTGTTGCCTGTTTTTGTTTTGTTTGGTTTCTTCTTTGGTTCGTCAGGATCAACCAACACAGCGTCCTTAATAGAATCCTTATCACTGACTTTTGGCGGGTCTGGTGTAGGGTTTCCTTCTGCAACTTTATTTTTATCAGGTTTTTGCTCTACTTCTTCGAGTTCACCAGTCACAGGATCTTCCGTTTCTTCTTGTACTTTTTGAACTAATTTCCCAGCCATAGAATCAATGGCGTTAATCATTTCTTGCTGTCTCTTGTAAATGTTATCAATTGCAGAACTAACTCCAGTCATAGTGGAAGAGAAGTTACTATCATATGCGGCGATTACGCCATTCACGCCATTTGTAGCATTCCATACATTCTGCATTTCAGTAGACAGATCATAACCAACACTTGCGGCTTCTGTTTTCAGTGTGTCTGAAATTTGAGATGCATTACTATTTATTTCTGAGATCATATCGGAAAGCAGACCATCAATATTATCCAGTCGCTTATTAAGAATTTCTTCATACTCATTTTTAAGATTATCAAGTAATTCCTTCTGATCCGAAATAAATTTCTCATACTGTGTCTCTTCTAAGTCCTCTTGCGCATCTTTAAGACTGTTTTTTAACTCTTGTAGTTTAGCTTTGTTTTCTTCTGAGTTATCGCCCTGTAATGAAGCAAGCTGTTTCTGGAGAGATGCGATCTCCTCTGTTTTTTCACGAATTTTCTTCTGATAATCATAGAGGTCTTTCTGTGCCTGGATTGCGTCAAGATACTTGTCAATCAAGTCTTGAAGAGAATCTAACTCATTTTCGATACCATCTTTAATCAGATCCTTCATGGCATCTTTTTCATTCTCAGCAGAAAGAATAGATTTTTGCTGTGCATCTACCAGCTCATTTTTACGGTCAATGAGTTTCTGATTATACGGATCTTTTGCAAGTTCCTCGCTGATTCGCAGCATTTCTTCCTTATACTTATCAGCTTGTGCCATGTAGGTATTATAATTAACACCATGTAATCCGAGAGTGGCAAGTCCCTGTTCAGTCATCTTACCATCATCATCGAACATATCTTTGTGACTCATAAGGTCAATTAGGAAGTCTGACTCACTGGTGATTCTACTGATAGAATCCTGTAATTGGTCAAACTGTTCCCATTTGAGGTCACGAATAGAAGCTTGCAGTTCAAAAACTTTATTTTCAGCTTCGGCAAGGCTGTTTGCCACTTGGTCAACAGAATCTTTCATTTCGTAATATTCTTGAGTGCCTTTTGTAATGTCTCCATTCTGTACGGCAGCTTCAAAATTACGTTTCATTGCCTTATATTTCTCAGAGAGATTATCGACAATAGATTGTTCCTGTTGAATCTGTGCTTCATAGAATTTTGTACTCAGGTTATACCCTTGTGTTTGCATTCTATCCATATATGTTTCAATCATGGAATTTCTGTTTTCCCATTGAGACATAAATGAATCATAGTAAGCGGCAATATTATCAAGTTTCTTTTTGGCATTCTCTACGATTGCCTGTGCGTATTCGGCTTCGGCATTAGCCGCTTCTTTTGTAGCATCAGCCAAAGCATCCTCTTGAATTTTAAGCTTCTTACTCAAATCAGTCGCATTGGCAACCTTTTTATTATAAGCCTCAATTTTTTTCAAAACTTTAGGATCAGAGATACCAGTAGTGCTTACTTTCTTTCCGGCTTCGAGTGCCGCTTTTTGCTTTTTAGTCAATTTGGAAGTAACTGATTTGTCGGAAAGCAGTTTCTTCTGTGCTGATTCTTTACTTGCATTGGCAGAGTTAGATTTTTTCAGCACATCATTATAGTTTTTATTTACCTGTTTCAAGGCTGACTGACGCTGTTTGTTCTGTTCTTTAAGATTTCTTGTTTCCTGTGTAAGAAGCATATTTTGATAAACATAAGCTTTCTTACCATTTGTAGTAGCAAGAATCTGTTGCTCTTTTGTAGAACCTGAATATGCTTTATTCTTAGTATCTTGCGCAGTATTCAGCTTTTTCAATGCCTTTTCGTCTGCTTTTTTGGCTTTATCATATTCTTTCTGCGCTTCGTTCTTTTCTTTTGCATCCGTATTATATTTCTTGGCTTTAGCTTTCAAGGTACTTGTCATACCAGACGTACTGACTGTTTTCCCAGCTTTCACTTTAGATGCAATAGTATTTCCCTGTTTCAGAGATTTATTATATGATTTAGCATATTTCAGTGCTTCGCCTTTTAAGCCTTTTGTGCTAATTGGCTTCCCTTCACGAATCGCACGTGCTATTGTATTATATGTCGCCTTATCTGTTGTAGATTTCGCAGCTTTTTTCAATTTTTTCGCGATGGAAGAGGTCTGTTTCTTATTCGCATTGATAAGATTTGTACCAGTTTTCTCAACATCAGTTGTTGCAGATTTTAAATTCTTGCTTGCTTTTGAACGTGTTGACTTTGTTTTGTTTCTGGCAGTTGTAGCCTTATCCAAATTTTTCTGAGCATTTGCAAGTGTCGGATTATCTTTTTTAATCTGATCCTGTAAATGACCAAGAGTAGATCCACCGCCAGTGATAGCACCATAAACATTATCTAATGATTCATATTTAGATTTTAATTTGTCGATTGCTTTCTCAGCTTTTTCAATCGGCATATTCGCCAGAGTATCATATAATTCAAGCAGCTTATTATTTAATTCTTGAATTGTATTTTTGCATTCGATGGCAGACTCATAATAACTCTGGAAGTCTTTGATATTCTCTGACAACGTTTTGCCGGAGTCAGTAGAAGTATCAATATCCTCGATTTTAAGCGCACCATTTTTTACTAACTTTTTATATTCTTCGCTAAGTCCAACAGAATTAGCTTTCTTCATATAAGTATCATATGCTTCTTGATTTGCAGTAAGTTGCTTATCAATAATCTTCATCTGTTTCTTTAATACAGCAGTTTTAAAGGCAGAAGATACGTAGTCAGTAATTTGGTTTGCTGCATATTCAAAAGTATTTGCAAGTCTGTCTAACTTGATTTTTACGAAATCAATTGTACTCTTAGATTCTTTTGCTGATTTTGTGTTAGAATCTGTAGCGGATGTATTTGCATTTACAGAGTTAGTGTTAGCCCTGTATGCGGCGGTGCTGCCACCACTTGAAGAACCGCCAGAAGATGAGCTGCCTGAAGATGAACTGCCTGAACTAGATGAATTGAGTTTATTCCAAGGGTTTCGTCCAGTTCCAGAAAATCCAGTGCTGAAAGCATTTGCAAGTGGAGATAGGTCACTAAGACTTCCTTGTGCATAGGCTCTAGCATGACCAGGTATAGCACCATATTTTAGCAAGGCTTCTGTTTGTGCGGCGGAGAATATCATATCTCCCTTTTTAAGATTTGCAATATGTGCGCCACCAGGAATCATAGACCAAATTCCATTACGAACAATGGATTCAGAATGACCATTAATAATTTGCTCATTTACCAATGCTTTTTGATCTGCTGGAATGGTAACACGACCATCACCATAAGCCGGGAAATCACTAAGGCTTCCTTGTGCAAGTGCTCTAGCATGGCTCATTGCTAACATAGTTCCATCAGCAGCAGGCTTAATATTATTGGTAGAGTTATTTACAATATTGTTTGTAATTGAAGTGACAGTAACGGTTTTGCTATGTACACTATCAATAGCAGTAGCCAATGCGTTTACCGAATCCGTACCAAGAACAACTGCAGATACAGTAACGGTTTTTCCATATAGCTTAGCAATAGCAGAGAATAAATCATTTACATCCGGCGTGCCATTTACAGTAGCAGTCACATCGACGCTTTTACTATTAACTTTCTTGATGGAATTAGCTAAAGCTTGCACTTGATCTGGAGAGCCACCAACAGAAGCATTAACTTGAGCATCTTTGCTTTCTACCTTTTTAATAGAAGAACCAAGTTGTTGAATCTTATCAACATCACCTGTTGCAGTAACATTTACAGTTACATCTTTGGTTTCATCTAATGAATCTAGCTTTGATTTAAGATTATCTAATGCCGAATCATCTACAGTTACATCAATATTTTGATCTTTATTTGAAAGCTCTTTGAATTGACTATCATCCAATTTCACAGTGATCGGAATATCTCCGTCCGCCTCTTTTAAAGCCTCTAATTGAGATCTGGCTTCTTCTACTTGGCTTGAATCAATTTTAAGTGTTTTCTGCAAATCCGCATCTGACATTCCGAGAAGTTGATCTACAGTAGCACCACCTTCTAACTGTGCACCAATAGAAAGCATGATTTTCTGAGATTGTAATGATTCAATTTCACTGTCAAGTGCGGAAATAGCCTGTTGTCCCTCTTCTGTATTGGCACTAACACTGATTTCCTCACGTTTTCCAGTTAATTCAGAAATTTTAGAATCCAATTGGTCAATTGACATAGAAGCTTTGTCATAATCAAGATCTATTCCAGATAATAAACCACCGCCAGATTCTCCACTTGTTGAACTTTGCAGTTCTTTTAATTTGTCCTGAGTAGCCGTAGAAGTTTCTTGAAGCTGTTTTAACTGTTCGTTATAATTTTGTACATCTGAAGAATCAAACTTAACCTGAACGTCTGAATCGGCAAGTGCCTTTCCTAAAAGTTCTACGAAATCTGTAGTTGTTCCAAATGCATCTGCCACTTGCTGTATTTTGTCACCAGTCAAGTCGAAAGCATATGTTCCGTCTTCACCAATTTTTACAAAATCATCACCCAATTTTGATGCAACATCATCCATAAAGTCCCATGCACCTTTAGATGTAAAGTTTCCATCTTCATCAAAAGTCATATAATCTTTAAGACTATGGCTTGTTCCTTCGATGGTTTTATCAAGCTGTGCATAAGCATCTATAGAATCTTGGATTCTGTCAGTTCCAAGAAGTAAATCAAGATAGCTGGTTACAGAATCGTCAGTTACCCAACCTTCCTGAATTAATTTACCGATGCTATCATAACTTTTTGCAACATTCTCAAATGAATCACGTTCGTTTGCAGAAGATGTGGCGTTAACAAATTTATTATATGAAGATGTTATACCATCATATTCGTTAGCAAGTAATTTTAACGATTGAAGTTCTGATTGAAGTCCGTTGATTACATCTTGAGATTTGTTATTGGCTTGTGCCTCATTAATTTCTTTTTGTTTATCGGCAATAGCTTCTGCAAAATTATTCTTGGTTTGAAGTTCTAATTCTTCATTATACTCTTTTAAAGCTTCGGTATTCAAATGAACGCCTGTTGCTGTTTCTTCGAAAATTGATGCTGGATCAAAATTATCAAGGTCTTTGAAAGCAGCAGTAACATTATCAATATCTTCTGTTGTAAGACCTGTTGCGGAACGTGAGTCACTAAGCGCACTAAGAAGATTTGTCTGTTTTTCTTTAGCCGCATCGAGTGCGGTGGTCATTGTATCTACCGCTGAAGCTGTTTCTGTCGCTGAGTTACTAACTTCTTCGCCAGTAGTAGATGCTACTATACCCAAACCAGACAGTGTATCAGCAAGCTTTTGTACTTCTCCGCTTGAAGTATCAGAAATCAATCCGCATTCTACTGCGGCATCAACCAATGCATTAACTTGGTCTTTACCTTTTTCAACACCATCAGTCTCAAATGTATATCTGAAATCTGTATCTGTCAGTCCAAGGTCTTTTAGAGCATCCGCATTTTTCTTGACTTCTTTTCCAAATTTGGAAGTATCATTTCCAGATATAGCCTCATTAAATTTGTTTGCGGAAACAGCAGATTCGTTTAATTGATCTTTTACCTCTGCAAACTGATCTGCAAACTGAGACATGTCAGAGTTTTTTAACAATGATTGTACTGCACTGTCAACAGCCTCGAATTGTGTGGATGCTTGTGCGATTGCATCTGGATTTCCATTAGACAATGCGTCATTATAATTTTCTACTGCTTTTGTATAATCATTCAGCCACTTAACTGCAGTTTGCTCTTTCCCTGATGGTGCTTTAAATAAATCTTCATCAGCTACCAATTTTGCTTGTTGAGCCTGTTTATATAAATCACCATATTCGGTTAAAACATCATTTGCCTTTTCCAACCCGACAGATGCATTGTCACTCATAAGGTCAAGTATATCGGATTCCCCATACTTTTTCTCAATGTCCGAAACATCTGTCATAAAGTCATTTAAAGCTTCTTTTGCAGTAGAAGCATCAGCATTGAAATGGACATCCATTGTAATTCCATCTGATTCTAATTCCGTCTTAAATACATCAGCACCATATTTATCCTGTAAATCTTTAATGGACTTCTTGATAGCTTCGGATTCTTTGGAACCATTATCATAGAACTGACCTAAATATGTATGCCTATCTTTTTCTATCTCTTTTTTGGCTTTTTCAATGCCCTTTTTGTTCTCATTCTGAAATTGTTCCGCTTGTTTCGCAGAAACTTGATCTAATAAAGCAATCTGTTCTGTCAAAGAACCATTTACAAGATCAATCCCAGCTACTTGACTTCCATATGAATCTGTTAGAGACTCCTGTATAGAGAGTAATTCACTTTTCGCGCTGGCAGCTTCTTGTTCGGATAATGTACCGGAATCTAAAGCAGTTCTAAGTTCTGTAATCTTATCAATCTGTCCTTGAAGATTTTCGTTGCTACTCTCCCACTCGTCACCCGCCTGTTTCGCAGACTGAATCATCTCTTCTACAGATTTTCGGTACGCGGATATTGCCGCTACTGCCCCACCGACGGCAAAAGATGCAATTCCTACCGGTGATGTAAATGCAGTTAGTAACTTACTCCAATTACTTGCAATCAAACTAAAAACTTGTGATCCACCCGCTACTCCCAGTGCTGCAATTGCTCCCTGCAGAAGTCCAAGATTATCTACCACACTTGCGATAGATGTGGCAAAATCCAACATTCCCTCAAGTGCTTCTTCTGGAAGCGCATCAGAATAAAGTTTTGTCATTGTGGCAGACAACTTTTCGAGTTTGCCATTGATGGAATCAGCACGTTTATCATTTATCTCCATTGCCGTTCCATTGGAGTCAAGAGCATCCTGTTCAAGTTGCAGAGCTTTATTATAATTATCCATCATTGCTCTAAAAATGTTACCCTGTCTAACCCCGGCTGCCTGCTCCGAGACATATGATTTTTGGGATTTATTGAGAGTTCCCCACACCTTGTTGAGATCATCCAGTGTATCACTTACGTCTCGTAAATCACCATCTGCCCCACGAACAGAAACACCTACGCTTTTAAACGCTTCTTCTGCATCGGACATTTCCGCATCTGTGGTAAGTCCATCTTTTGAACGACTGATACGGCTGAAAATTGTTTTCATCGCATTACCAATAACAGATCCAGACTGTCTAGTATTCTCTGCCACTGCAGCTACAATAGACGCATATTTTTCAAAATCCATTCCAGCTTCATCAACCACTGAACCTGAGACAGAAACGGCATCAGCAATTTTGTTACAACCCTCTGAAAAATCCAGTGCTATTTCTGTACTCAGTTTTTCAGTTACATCAGCAACATGCATTGCTTGATCTTCTGCCATACTAAACTGATTCAGGATACCTTGAATAGCATCGGAAGCGGCACTTGCTTTCATGCCAGAAGCGGCAGAAAGTAAGACTGTCGGCTGTGCTTTTGCTAACATAGATGCGGCACTTTCGTTCTCATTTGCATAAATTGTAACAGCATCTGTTACCGTCTTTGTGTATGTACTCAGTTCTTTTGCCATATCTATAGACTGTTGTTTCAGGGAATTAAGAGAAGCATCTGTCATGTTACTCATAGTCATACCAACCAGAGTCATAGCCTGATTTAGATCTGTGACAGCTTTTACGGCACTTTCAGCCTGAGTCTTGATGGCATTAATCGCATCATATTTAAGTTTTGCTCCTGCAATCTCTTTAAAGCTAGCTGAAAGCCCACTTGCGCTTCTTTGCGCTTGCTGCATACTATTATTCAGATTATCAACGCCATTTCCGTTGACGTTCGTCTGAATATTTACTTTTCTCTCTTTTGTAAGGGCGTTAAGCTGCGCTTCTGCCTTAGAAGTATCAATACTCGCGGTAATCTTCGCATTAAATTCACTCATATTTCATACCCTCTTTTTATTGTTTTATCAGCTTGTAAACTGTAATTTTTGTTTTATCCAATATCATTTCAACCTCTTTTATATTTTTCTCTAACTATTCGGAACTCCAAATCTACAGGCATTCCGCCATAATTTATTAAACAATCGTAGTATTTATAATCATCCTCTACCGCATCTGGCTCTTGTCTGAGTACATCCGCCAATGCATAAGGATCAATTCCCATACTGAATGCAGCAGAAACAAAGTCCATATCTTCATACAACCCACGGTGACATACACCAATTTCGCGCACTGCATCTACTGTTTTATGTATTGTTTTTGGTAAATAGGTTAAATTTGTGGCAAAATCTGTCCCATACTCCCTTTTTTTATGATTAACTTTTCTCTTATGATGCACTTCAATAATTTCATTTTCACGAATCCAATTCGGTACATTTACAAAAGCAGTTGCGACTAAATTATGAATCATGAACATCTTCGGCTTTCTGCTACCGCTCAATGTACTGTATGTTACAACCGTTTCATAGCCATTTATAAAGAATGTTCTAATTAGCACTGCTGTCCCATTTCTTCTTTTACTTGCTAATCTTGCATAGTTAGAAATAAACCAACCCGGCTGTGCTTTAACAGAAACAAATCTTTCATCTGGTGAAATAAGTCCACCAATAGTTGCTACATCCTTTTTAGTAAATTTTTTATAGTTTTTCTGCATATTTTCTCCAAAATAAAGGCGGTATCACAATGACACCGCCACAAAATTCCTCTTTTATTTAATTTAGTTTAAATACGTAATGTCAATTCCCATTTGCTTTCTCATACGTGCTGTATTCTCATCACACATTTCATATTGTCTAGTGTCTTTTTCTTCCAACACTTTAAGTTCAAGGATTTCTTCTATTTGTTCAATGCGCCTTATGGAATAATTTTTTATGTATTCTCCCTTTGCAATATAATATCCAATTGCCCTTTTATAGCTGCTATTCCATGCGATATCTCGTAAATTTTCTTCAAAAAGTACATCGTCAGAAATATTTAGAGTGTTTATAATCATTTCATTTGATAATGTTTTTGGCAATTCTGCTGC
>ULVY01002755.1_pt1 | contig 11789 bp, 9 predicted proteins | sample 1959861 | NCBI WGS metagenome assembly ULVY01 (sample SAMEA4835798, study PRJEB28245) | human gut metagenome | biome: gut microbiome; material: fecal sample | place: Denmark | collected 2008
AGTCGTTATGTTGTGAATGCACTATTTGCCCCCAACATCATCATATTAAAATTCAGAAAATTATCAGAAAGGCCGGATATGAGAGAAAAAACATACAGTTTCACGATAGAAGAGATCCCGATCATTGTGACGAAAAAACGCATGAAAAATATGTATCTGCGTATCAGTAAAGAGGATGGCAGTGTGCGCATTTCGGCGCCGCATCAGATGAGCGACGAGCGGATTTACCGTTTTGCAAAGGAGCGGATCGACTGGATCCGGGTTTACAGGGAAAAATATCTGCGTGCGAAAGAGGGACGCAGGGAAGTAAGACAATTAAGCGAAGCGGAATTAAAACAGCAGAAACTGCTTTTGAAAAAAGACGTGGAAAAATTGATTGCAAAATGGGAACCCGTCATGGGCGTAAAGGCATCCGGTGTTACGATACGCCAGATGAAAACACGCTGGGGTTCCTGCAATGTGAGGACACACCACATCAATATCAATCTCGCACTGGCGAAAAAGCCGCCGGAGTGCCTGGAGTATGTGGTCGTGCATGAGCTGACACATATTTTAGAACCGAGTCATAATGCCGTGTTCTGGGGCTATATGACACAGTTTTATCCGAATTGGAAGCGTGTCAGAAAATATCTGAATGATGAAGTACCGGAATAAATGTTATACAAACTGATTTTGGGTTTCGTCATATTCGTAATCGATCATTTTTAATTTTTCAGTGATCGCATCGGCATCTGCATGAAATGCGGCAACAAGCTCAGAAAAAGACGCATAATTGTCGCGGAGCTGTGTATTGACGAAACTTAAAAGCATAGCAGGATCGTTTGGAAGATTTTGATATTCAGTCATAATAAACCTCGTTTCTTCTATATTATGGTAAACGGTTTGCCCGTGTAGTGGGTTGCCCATGATTACCGCAGATATGCGGTCTTTTCTGTGAACGGTTTCTATGCTAAAATAACATGGGAACGCAAAAAATGCAAGGAGACGATAACAGCATGGAACAAAAGATTGACAAAGAAGTGTTTGATAAATTTTTTACGGAGAGTTACTGCCCGGTTGACTATACAACGGTAAAGGAAGAGTTCGAACAGATCGCATCGGTGGGAAATGATATTTTTACCGGAAGTTATGAGGCAAGAAATTTAAACCGCGGGAATTTCATCCTATACCTGACCAGTGAGGCGTATTGTGATTTTGAGGCTGCCGTGCAGGAGGCGATGGATGATCTGAACCCGGAGATCTTAGATGCAGTTATGGATGTGACGGAAAACACACCGGACGGAGACGAGATCACTGAGAAATACTGGGATACCCAGCGCACACTTTTGAAAGAATTTTTAGAACAGCTTTATGACGAAGTGATCTCAACATGGAGATAATGTTCTGCGGAAGAGTCGGAAGTGAAAGATAAGCAGCAGACAGGATATGGAAAATACGGCAATAAGAATTGGAGGATGTTATGGCGAGCTGTGACAGTTGTGTATACAATGTATACGATGAAGATGATGAGGAATATTACTGCGAAGTGGATATGGACGAGGATGATGCTGCGCGCCTGATGCAGGGACATTATAAAGAGTGTCCGTACTACCAGCTGGATGATGAGTATGCGGTGGTAAGGCATCAGATGTAATATTGAAGACAGATAATAAGCAAAAAGAATGGAGAAATATATGAGTTTTGGCAATATAAAAAAGAAGAAAAGATTACTGGTGTTATTGTTATGTACGATACTGGCGGGGGCGTCTTTTATGACGGGATGTGGCAGCAAAGCGGATGAAAACGGATCTGCCCAGGTGTCTGCTGAAGAGAAAAATGTCACAGAAACACAAGAACAGACAGAGGCAGAGTCGGAGCAGATCATGACAGAAGCGACAGAAACTGCACAGACAAAAACACAGGAAACAGAGCAGACGGAAGAAACAGAGCCGGCAGAACTGGCACCAACGGAGACCCGGGAAACAGAAGAAATCATTACAACAGAGGTGATTAAGGGAGAAGCAGATTCGGAGCAGGAGAGTGCATCATCACAGACTGCGGACACAGAGCAGTCTGCTGAGGCTGGAAATCCCCAGACTGGCACAGAGCAGTCTGCTGAGATGGAAAATACGCAGACAGATACAGTCCAGACAAACATTTCCGGTAATCTGGTTGTGATCGACGCCGGACATCAGGCAAAAGGAAATAACGAAAAAGAGCCGATCGGGCCAGGCGCATCTGAGACAAAAGCGAAAGTTGCTTCCGGTACAACAGGTGTGGCGAGCGGGCTTGCGGAATACGAACTGACACTTCAGGTATCTTTAAAGCTGCAGCAGGAACTTACGGCGCGCGGCTATCAGGTGTTGATGATCCGGACGACCAATGATGTCAATATCAGCAATTCCGAGCGTGCGGCAGTTGCCAATAATAATCATGCGGCAGCATTTATCCGCATTCATGCAAATGGAAGTACCAACTCTGCGGCAAACGGAGCGATGACGATCTGTCCGACCGCAGCAAACCCGTACTGCTCCAATATTTATCAGAACTCAAGAAAACTTTCCGACTGCATCATAGGTTCCCTGTGTGCGGCAACCGGTGCAAAAAGTGAGGGTGTCTGGGAGACAGATACGATGAGCGGTATCAACTGGTGTCAGGTTCCGGTCACGATCGTTGAGATGGGGTACATGACCAATGCGGATGAGGATCTTAAAATGGCGACTGACGATTATCAGCAGAAGATCGCATCGGGAATCGCCGATGGAGTGGATGCTTACTTTGGAAAATAAATAACAGAATGCACGTTGCACGAACATTTTATTATTATTAAAAAAGCTGACTGCCGGGCAAACCGGCAAGTCAGCTTTTTGCGTTTAAAATTTATTTCATGCTGTTCTTTACAGCAGCTTCCACAAAACCTTTGAATAACGGATGTGGACGGTTCGGTCTGGATTTGAATTCCGGATGAGCCTGTGTTGCAAGGAACCACGGGTGATCCGGAATTTCAATCATCTCAACGATTCTTCCATCCGGGGAGGTACCGCAGAGTTTCATGCCGCCCTCGGTAAGTGCTGCACGGAAATCATTGTTGACTTCGTAACGGTGACGGTGTCTCTCATGGATCTCTTCAGAACCGTAAAGCTCGCGGGCTTTAGAGGTTGGATCTAACACACATGGGTAAGAGCCAAGTCTTAAGGTACCGCCGATATCCTCCACACCATTCTGATCCGGCATCAGTGCGATGACAGGATGTGTGGTGTTCGGGTCAAGCTCCACACTGTGTGCATCATGGAATCCGCAGACATGTCTTGCAAATTCAATGATGGCTACCTGCATACCAAGGCAGAGACCAAGGTATGGAACGTTGTTTTCTCTTGCGTATTTTGCTGCGGAGATCATACCCTCGACACCGCGGGAACCAAATCCTCCCGGAACAATGATACCTGCCATATCGCCGAGCAGTTCTTTTGCATTGTCATCATTTAATGTCTCAGAATCGATCCAGTGGAGATCGACGGTAGCACGCTCAGCAATTCCGCCGTGTTTTAATGCCTCCACAACAGAGATGTATGCATCATGCAGTGCAATATATTTTCCGACCAAAGCAATTTTTACTTCTTTGTTCGGGTGGCGGAGAGAATCTACCATTGCTTCCCAGTCTTTTAAATTCGGTTCCGGGCAATCTAAATGCAGGGCCTTACATGCAACCTTGGCAAGATTTTCCTTTTCCATGGCAAGAGGTGCCTCGTAAAGATACTCAACGTCAAGGTTCTGGAGTACGTTGCCGTTTGGTACGTTACAGAACAGGGCAATCTTGTCTTTTAAACTCTGGTCGAGTTCATGTTCGGAACGGCAGACGATAATATCCGGCTGGATACCCATTCCCTGAAGTTCTTTTACACTTGCCTGTGTCGGTTTTGTCTTAAGCTCACCGGAAGCCTTAATATAAGGGATCAGTGTGACATGGATCAGGATCGCGTTTTCGTGTCCGACCTCATGCTGGAACTGACGGATCGCCTCTAAGAACGGCTGGCTCTCGATATCTCCGACGGTACCACCGACTTCGATGATAGCGATATGTGTCTCATCGGAAGTGAAATTGCGGTAAAACCGGCTCTTGATCTCATTGGTGATGTGCGGGATCACCTGAACAGTTCCTCCGCCGAAATCGCCGCGGCGCTCTTTCTGGAGCACAGACCAGTAAACCTTACCGGTGGTCACATTGGAATTTTTTGTTAGGCTTTCATCGATAAAACGTTCATAATGTCCTAAGTCCAGGTCTGTTTCTGCACCGTCATCGGTAACGAATACTTCACCATGCTGGATCGGGTTCATGGTTCCGGGATCGATATTGATATACGGATCGAATTTCTGCATGGTCACTTTGTATCCACGGGCTTTTAATAATCTTCCAAGAGAAGCAGCCGTGATACCTTTACCAAGACCGGAAACGACACCGCCGGTGACAAAGACATATTTTACAGGCATAGGTTTTTCCTCCTCATAATTATAGTAAATTTAAAAAATATTTCACGTATTTTATAACCCATATAGTATACAACTAAGTTTACGCAAAATCCAGAAAAACTTAAAAAAGATAAAAGTGAATTTAGAAATAATTTAGAAAACACATCAAAAGTTCATGAACTGTGTATTGCTTTTGCGTGTTGTTTTCAATATAATAAAGAAGATATTGACGAATATCAGATAAAATCCAGATGCAGCAGATACTGCAGATGTTTGGAAAGGATAGATTATGGATAACCAGGGACCAAATAATTACAATAATGGAAATAATAATTATAATAATAACGGCGGCAATGGCGGCGGTGGCAATGGAAATAATGGCGGCAATGGCGGCAGGGATAATCACAATGGACAGCTTATCATGGCATTTGTTCTGGTTTCTCTCATCGTGTTATTTATCATGAGCATGGTGTCGAACCGCTTTTCACAGATGAGCACCCAGGAGATTTCCTATTCGCAATTTCTGGAAAAAGTGGAAGCAGGTGAAGTCAAATCCGTAGAGATCGGATCGTATGAGATCGACATCACACCGGTGACAAAGGACAAGAGTCCGTACCAGCCGACCTATTACTGCGGACGCGTGGCGGATGAGGATCTGATCCCGCTTTTAAAAGAAAAAGGCGTAGAAATTTACGGAGTAATCCCGGACAACACTTCCACCTGGATTTACAGTATTTTAAGTTATCTGATCCCGTTAGTACTGATCTGGGTACTGCTCGGATTTTTGATGAAGCGTATGGGCGGCGGTGCCATGGGTGTTGGCAAGAGCAATGCGAAAGTTTACGTGGAAAAACAGACGGGTGTTACATTTAAGGATGTAGCCGGACAGGACGAGGCAAAAGAATCCTTACAGGAGGTTGTTGATTTCCTGCATAACCCGAAGAAATATTCCGAGATCGGTGCAAAACTGCCGAAGGGTGCACTTTTAGTCGGACCTCCTGGTACCGGTAAGACACTGCTTGCAAAAGCAGTTGCAGGTGAGGCGAAGGTTCCGTTCTTCTCACTGGCAGGTTCTGATTTTGTGGAGATGTTTGTCGGTGTCGGAGCATCCCGTGTGCGTGACCTGTTTAAAGAAGCACAGAAACAGGCACCATGTATCATCTTTATCGATGAGATCGATGCGATCGGTAAGAGCCGTGATACCCGTTACGGCGGCAATGACGAGCGTGAGCAGACGTTAAACCAGTTACTGGCAGAGATGGATGGATTTGATACATCCAAGGGACTTCTGATCTTAGCAGCGACCAACCGTCCGGAGGTACTTGATAAAGCGTTACTCCGTCCGGGACGTTTTGACCGTCGTATCATTGTCGATAAACCGGACTTAAAGGGACGTTTAGAGACATTAAAGGTTCATTCCAAAGATGTCATGATGGATGAGACCGTAGACCTTGATGCACTTGCGCTTGCAACGGCAGGACTTGTAGGTTCCGATCTTGCCAATATGATTAATGAGGCTGCCATCAACGCAGTAAAAAATGGCAGAAAGTTTGTAAACCAGTCCGATCTGTTTGATGCATTTGAGCTTGTTGCGGTCGGTGGAAAAGAGAAGAAAGACCGCATCATGAGCGATAAGGAGCGCAAGATCGTATCTTATCACGAAGTCGGTCATGCAATGGTAACTGCACTGCAGAAAAATACCGAGCCGGTACAGAAGATCACAATCGTACCGCGTACCATGGGCGCACTTGGATATACATTACAGACACCGGAAGAAGAAAAATACCTGCAGACCAAGGATGAACTGCTTGCAAAGATCACAACCTACATGGCAGGCCGTGCGGCAGAGATGCTGGTATTTGGTTCTGCGACGAGCGGTGCAGCCAACGATATCGAGAGTGCGACTTCGATCGCGAGAGCGATGGTCACACAGTACGGTATGTCCGATAAATTTGGTATGATGTGTCTGGCAACGGTTGAGAACCAGTACTTAGACAACCGTGCAGGACTGATCTGTGGTGAGGAGACTGCAGCACAGATCGATCAGGAAGTACTTTCCATCATCAACAACAGCTACGATGAAGCATACCGCATGCTTGAGGAAAACAGGGAGGTTCTCGACAAGATCTCAGAATATCTCTACGAGCATGAGACGATCACCGGAAAAGAATTCATGAAGATTTTCCGCGAGTTAAAAGGAATCCCGGAGCCGGAAGAAGAGGAGAAAAAAACATTCTTCGAACAGGCAGAGGATGCTAAAAATGCGTTAGAGCAGGCGAAAACAGAAGAACATGCAAAAACGGAAGGACAGACAGAAATAAAAAAGCAGGCAGAAGCAGAAACTTTACGTGCAGCGGAAGATCAGAATACTGTATCCTTGAAAAAGGGCAGTTTTATTGATCAGGTCGTAGACGATCAGACAGCAGCACATGAGGAACACCAGAAATAACGCAGCAGAGGCTTCGCTGCAGAAGTATCAGAAATAAAAGCTGAAAAATAAGATAAATATCAGCAGAATAAGTATAAACAGAACGATCAGAGCAGGAATGAGGTTTCATGTTTCATATCGCAGAAGAATTAAAAAAACTCCCGGATCAGCCGGGAGTTTATATTATGCATGACAGCCACGATGCGATCATCTATATCGGTAAGGCTGTCAGTTTACGAAAGAGAGTACACCAGTATTTCCAGCCGAGTCATGATGAGGGCATCAAAAAGGCACAGATGGTAAAACAGATCGCACGTTTCGAGTATATTATTACGGACTCGGAATTAGAGGCGCTTGTGTTGGAGTGCAACCTGATCAAGGAACATTGTCCAAAATACAATACCATGCTGCGCGATGACAAGACTTATCCCTATATCCGTGTGACGGTCGGTGAGGATTTCCCACGGGTACTCTTTTCACGTCAGCAGAAAAAAGACAAATCGAGATATTTTGGGCCATACACCAGTGCGGGGGCAGTAAAAGATACGATCGAGCTGATCAATAAGCTTTACCAGCTTCGTACCTGTAACCGTGTACTGCCGAGAGATACCGGCAAAGAGCGCCCGTGTTTAAATTACCATATCCATCAGTGCCAGGCACCCTGTCAGGGTTATATCAGCAGGGAAGAATACCGGGAAAGAATCGATGCTGCCGTCGAATTTTTAAATGGAAACTATGCACCGATCTTAAAATCCTTAGAAGAAAAAATGAACGAGGCATCCGAAAATCTGGAATTTGAAAAGGCAATTGAATACCGGGAGCTTTTAGGCAGTGTGCGCCAGATCGCGCAGAAACAGAAGATCACGCATACTGACGGTGAGGATAAAGACATCATCGCGCTTGCATCGGATGACAGGGATGCCGTGGTGCAGGTATTTTTCATCCGTGACGGAAAGCTGATCGGCAGGGATCATTTTTATGTCAGGGTCGGGACAGAGGATACCAAAAGCCAGATTTTAACAACTTTTTTAAAACAGTTTTATTCGGGAACGCCGTTTATTCCAAGGGAGATCATGCTGCCGGAGGAGATCGAGGATCACGAGGTCTTAGCCGAGTGGTTAACCGAAAAAAGAGGAGCCAGGGTTTATATCCGTGTTCCGCAAAAAGGTATGAAGGAAAAATTGGTAGAGCTGGCGCAGAAAAATGCAGAGCTTGTACTTTCCCAGGATCGCGAGAAGATCAAACGCGAGGAGGGAAGAACCATCGGCGCGATGAAAGAGATCGAGCATCTTCTGGGGATGGAGGGACTTTCCCGCGTGGAGGCATTTGATATTTCCAACATCAACGGTTTTGAGACGGTAGGATCCATGATCGTCTACGAAAAGGGAAAACCAAAACGCAGTGATTATCGTAAATTCAAATTAAAAACCATCACAGGGCCGGACGATTACGCATCCATGCATGAGGTTTTGACCAGACGTTTTACGCACGGTATGCAGGAGAAAAAAGAACTTGCAGAACGGGAAATGTCAGAGGAATATGGAAGTTTCACAAGATTTCCGGATCTGATCATGATGGATGGCGGCCGCGGACAGGTAAACATTGCATTAAAAGTGCTTGATGAACTGAAAATAAATATTCCGGTCTGCGGTATGGTAAAGGATGATAATCACCGCACCAGAGGGTTATACTATCAGAATAAAGAGATACCGATCGACCGGACAAGCGAGGGCTTTAAACTGATCACGAGGATCCAGGATGAAGCGCACCGTTTTGCCATCGAGTATCACAGATCTTTAAGAAGCAAAGAACAGGTACATTCCGTACTTGACGATATTCCGGGCATCGGTCCGGCACGAAGAAAAGCCTTAATGCGCCGGTTCCAGTCACTTGAGGCGATCCGTGAGGCTTCGGAGGAAGAACTCGCAAAGACAGAGTCGATGAATGAGCAGGCGGCACGGGCAGTTTATTCTTTTTTTCGGGAAGATAAACACGGGTATTCAAGTTGAAGAATTCCGGTATCTATGGTAAAATGTCGTCAGAATCGTTACGAAAAATATGTTTAGGAGAGGACAAAGGATATGGAAGGTGTTGGAGTAGCAAAGATCGCGCAGATCATGGATTTATGTAATTTTCTGCCGGATATGGAATTAAAGGGACATCGCATTATGATCAGTGATGTAAACAGACCGGCGTTACAGCTCAGTGGTTATTTTAAACACTTTGAACAGTCGAGGGTTCAGATCATCGGTACGGTAGAGTACACATATCTGCAGCAGTTAGACGAGGAAAAACGTGAAAAGATTTACAGTGAATTTATGGGATATGATATTCCGTGTGTTATTTTCTGCAGGGATCTGCGGCCGGATGATTCTTTCCTGAAAATTGCAGAGGAGAAAAATATTCCGGTGCTTGGCACAAAACGCAGTACTTCCGAATTCATGGCAGAGCTTATTTATTGTCTGAATGAACAGCTTGCACCGTGTATTACGATCCATGGCGTTTTAGTAGATGTCTACGGCGAAGGACTTCTGATCATGGGTGAGAGTGGTATCGGAAAAAGTGAGGCTGCACTCGAACTGATCAAACGAGGACATCGTCTTGTAACGGATGATGTGGTGGAAATCCGCAAGATCAATGAGCATACACTCATCGGAACGTCACCGGATATCACACGTTACTTTATCGAACTTCGCGGTATCGGGATCATCGATGTGAAAACACTGTTTGGTGTAGAGTGTGTCAAGGAAAAACAGCAGATCGACCTTGTGATCAAGTTAGAGGACTGGAAGAAAGAAAATGAGTACGACCGTCTTGGATTAGAGGAAGAATATACAGAGTTTCTTGGCAACAAGGTAGTATGTCACTCACTCCCGATCCGTCCGGGACGTAACCTTGCCGTCATCTGTGAGGCGGCGGCTGTCAACCACAGACAGAAAAAGATGGGATACAATGCAGCACAGGAGCTTTACCGCCGTGTGCAGGAAAATCTCACAAAAAAATCTTCGGACGATGATGAGTAAAAGCCCGGAGTCAAAAGAATAGCATAAATGGAGGCAATATCAGTCATGGAAAGAAAAAACGCATGGGAGAAATACCCGGAAGGCAAAAAAAGAGAAGAGGTATTTCAGTTTGCAGAGGATTACAGAAAATTTATTTCTGAGTGCAAAACAGAGCGTGAATGTACCACAGAATTTGCAAAAAGAGCCGAGAAAGCAGGTTTTGTAAATCTGGATGAAGTATTAGAAAAAGGAACAAAATTAAAAGCAGGCGACCGTGTGTATGCGAATAACATGGGAAAAGGAATTGCCATGTTCGTGATCGGAAAGAAAGGCTTAGAGGCTGGAATGAACATCCTTGGCGCACATATCGATTCCCCGCGTATGGATTTAAAACAGGATCCGTTATATGAGGATACCGATTTCGCAATGTTAGACACCCATTATTATGGTGGAATCAAGAAATACCAGTGGGTGACACTTCCACTTGCACTGCACGGTGTGATCGCCAAAAAAGACGGTACCGTTGTAAAAGTTAATGTCGGAGACAAACCGGGCGATCCGGTATTTGGCGTCAGCGATCTTTTGATCCATTTATCCGGAGAGCAGCTTGAGAAAAAGGCAGCGAAGGTGATCGAGGGAGAGAACCTTGATCTGATCATCGGAAGTATTCCGGCAGAGGAAGCGGGCGATGACAAAGAGGCTGCAAAAGAAAAAGTAAAAGCAAATATCATGAAGATCCTTGCAAAAGAATATGATATAGAGGAAGAAGATTTCTTATCTGCAGAGATCGAGGTCGTTCCGGCAGGAGAGGCAAGAGATTACGGTTTTGACCGCAGCATCATCATGGGATATGGACATGATGACAGAGTATGTGCATACCCTTCCTTTATGGCAATGCTTGCAATGGAAAAACCGGAGATCACGAGTGTCTGCCTGCTTGTAGACAAAGAGGAAATCGGCAGTGTCGGGGCAAGCGGCATGCAGTCACGTTTCTTCGAAAATACCGTTGCAGAGGTCATGAATGCAGCAGAAGATTATTCGGAATTAAAATTAAGACGTGCCCTGAAAAACTCCAAAGTACTTTCATCGGATGTATCCGCTGCATTTGATCCGAATTATCCGTCTGTTATGACAAAACGCAATGCAGCATATTTCGGAAGAGGACTTGTATTTAACAAATACACCGGAGCGAGAGGAAAATCCGGCTCTAACGATGCCAATGCAGAGTATGTCGGATATTTAAGAAATATCATGGATAACAACAATGTGTCATTCCAGACAGCAGAGCTCGGAAAAGTAGATCAGGGTGGCGGTGGAACCATCGCATACATTCTGGCAAACTATGGAATGAGTGTTATCGACAGCGGTGTTGCAGTGTTAAACATGCATGCTCCGTGGGAACTCATCAGCAAAGTAGACTTATATGAAGCATATAACGGTTATGTCGCATTCTTAAAAGAAGCGTAAGACCACAGAATTGAGGAAAGCATGAATCAGCAGTTTTTGACAGAACTTAAAGCAGTCACAGCAGAAAACAGAATTTTTACGGACGAACCGATGAAAAAACATACGACATTCCGTGTGGGCGGCCCGGCAGATATTTTAGTGCAGCCAAAGGGAACAGAGCTTGCGGCGGTCATCCGTCTGTGCAGGAAGTATGATGTCCCGTATCAGGTCATCGGAAACGGGAGCAATCTTTTAGTGGGCGACCGCGGGATCAGGGGACTTGTGATCGAGATGCTGTCAAAAGAAGATGAGATTTGTGTGGAGGACGACTGTATCACCGTGGGTGCGGGAATGCTGCTGTCAAAGACAGCAAACCGTGCTGCGGAGCACGGACTGACCGGTATGGAATTCGCTGCCGGTATCCCGGGCAGCATCGGTGGTGCAGTTGTCATGAATGCGGGCGCTTA
>ULVY01031709.1_pt1 | contig 11764 bp, 8 predicted proteins | sample 1959861 | NCBI WGS metagenome assembly ULVY01 (sample SAMEA4835798, study PRJEB28245) | human gut metagenome | biome: gut microbiome; material: fecal sample | place: Denmark | collected 2008
CATAAGAGTTATTATACGACCCGTTTCCACTACAACCGTTTATCTTATAACCTGTTGTTGTTCCGCAGGTATGGCCACTGTCGGTTGTATAATACTTATATTGTCCAGAACCTTTCTCAGCTGAAGATATTACGCAGTCGCCACGCCTTACCGTTTCGTTTTTCAAACACGTTCTGCTACCACCACAACTTGTAGAGGTTGTAGAATATGTAAAGTAATTCTGACATTCAGACGTTACACTATATTTACATCCAGTTGCCCAATAACAATACCTTGTTCCGGCGGAACTATTTGCAGAGTCATAGTTTGTATTAAAGTATGATGTACTCGGTTGGCTACTACAATAGCTTCCAGCGCATCCTGTCGGATTATAGCACCGTTCTCCGCACCAGTCATCATAATCACAGCTAAAATATGAACTACAAGAACTTTCATATCTACAGCCGCTTCCGGTTGGGATGTAGCATGTCTGGCTATGGCCGCAACCACTCGTGCTGGTTGTTGTATAAGATGCAGAGGTAAAGTAGCTACCCGGCGTATCTGAACAGGCGTAACCATTACCACGACATCCACTCGGATAATATGCCGTAATAGTACCACCGTTAGAAGTTACATCTGTTGAAACTGGCGTATAAGTAAATCTTGTCGTATTAGAATTTGTACACTTGTCATCTGTAGCATACTCACAGGTTACACCGTTAGACGAACTGGTTGTCGTATCAAAGTACTGATCATGCGGTTTATTATTGTTGGCAACCGTATCGGCACGACAGGTCGACGCCCTGTAACAGGTTTTACCCGTACTGATAGAATTTACTCTGTTGAAGATATACTGATTCGGGTTATAAACACAGCTTTCTGCACGATAACATCTTGAACCACTGGCAAGTGAGCTTGACGTATGGAAGAAGTTTGTATTCGGGCTGAATGTGTAGGCACCACGGCTGAACGCACAGTTCTGACCACGATAGCAGCTGCGTCCTGTTGCAGACGACGTGATTACATCAAAGAACTGACTGTTCGGGCTGGATACATAAGCACCAGCATTGGTACGGCAGCTTTCACCGCGATAGCATCTTGAGCCGCTGCCTATAGAATGCGACGTATTAAAGAAACTTGTGTTCGGGTACGAAGAGTACGCTCCTCTGCCCAGAGCACAGTTTTGACTGCGATAACAGGTAATACCTGTCGCATACGACGTGATTACATCAAAGAACTGGCTGTTCGGGCTAGATACATAAGCACCAGCATTGACACGACAGCTTTCGCCACGATAGCAGGTTGAACCGCTGGCTATAGAATGTGACGTATTAAAGAAGCTTGTGTTCGGGTGCGAAGAGTAAGAACCACGTGTCGTCGCGCAGCTTCCGCCACGATAGCAAGTCGAATCCTGCTGAGCGTTAGTAGATGTCAGTACGTTGAAGAACGAGCTGTTCGGAGCCGACGTATAAGCACCGGCGTTAGTACGGCATCCGCCTTGTGCACGGTAACAGGTTGACCCGGAAGCGGAAGACTGTGTTGTTACAAAGAAGCTGGTATTGGTTATAGCCGCTGACGACTGGGCACACTTCGCCCCGCGGTAGCAGGTTGAACCGGAAGCATAAGACGTATGGACAACAAAGTATGTGCTGTTCGGCGTTGAAGTATAGGCGCCAACCGCAGCATCGGCTACCCTATCCGCACGGTATGACGTCGAACCGGAGGCCAAAGACTGGATATAGTGGAAGAATGATGTGTTCGGGTGCGAACTGTATGCACCGGCTGCGATATGTACCTTATCGGAACGATATGAGGTCGAACCGGATGCCAAAGAGTAAATCACATTAAAGAATGATGTGTTCGGCATAGAACTATACGCGCCGGCGGCAATATGCGAGCTTTCGCCACGATATGACGTCGAACCGGAAGCTAACGAGTAAATTACATAGAAGAACGATGTATTCGGTGTCGAGCTATAAGCACCCGCCGCAGTATGAATGCCTGATCCGCGATATGCCGTTGAACCGGACGCCAGGGAGCCGCCGTACAGGAAGAACGACGTATTCGGACGGGAAGTGTACGATCCGTTCGGGTTTGCGCTCTCGCCACGGTAGGAGATAGAACCGGAAGCCGAAGACTGAATAACGATAAAGTAGCTGGTGTTCGGCGTTGAGGTGTATGCGCCGGCAGCAATGTGCGAGCTTTCACCGCGGTATGATGTCGAGCCGGAAGCCAGCGAGCTGATGGTGATGAAGAAGCTCGTATTCGGATGCGACGAGTATGCACCGGCCGCAATGTGCGACTCCTGACCGCGATATGCCGTTGAACCAGATGCCAACGAGTTAATTACATAGAAGAAGCTCGTGTTCGGCGTTGACGTATAAGCACCGACCGCAGGATTCGTGCTCTCACCACGGTATGATGTCGAACCGGACGCCAGAGAGCTGATGGTGATAAAGAAGCTCGTATTCGGATGCGAAGAGTACGCACCGGCAGCAATGTGCGATTCCTGACCGCGATATGCCGTCGAGCCGGAAGCCGATGAACTGATTACATAGAAGAAACTCGTATTCGGCGTTGACGTATAAGCACCGGCCGCAGGATTTGTGCTTTCGCCACGGTATGATGTCGAGCCGGACGCCAACGAACTGATAGTGATAAAGAAGCTCGTATTCGGTTTGGAGCTATACGCACCGGCGGCAATGTGCGATTCTTCGCCACGATATGCCGTTGAACCGGTTGCCGAAGAACTAATCGTTATAAAGAACGACGTATTCGGCGAAGACGAGTATGCACCGGCAGCCGTATTACAGCTGGAACCGCGATAACATCCGGAACCGGAAGCAAAAGAGTTTATGGTATAGAAGAACGACGTATTCGGTTCCGAACTGTATGCGCCGGCGTTCAGGTCTTTACAGCCTTCGCCGCGGTAGCAAGTTGAACCAGATGCGATTGAGCTTTCTACATAGAACCATGCCGTATTCGGCGAAGACGAGTATGCACCACCGGCTATATAGCAATTTTGACCACGATAGCAGGTTGAACCCGATGCATAGGAATTAATAGTTACGAAGAACGACGTATTCGGAACCGATGTATAGGAACCTGTTGCCAGATAACATTCCTGACCGCGGAAACAGGTCAAACCGGTTGCCGTTGAACTGATGGTAACAAAGAACGACGTATTCGGACGAGAGCTGTAAGCACCAACGCTCGGCTCACAGGACGTTGCGCGGTAGCAGCGGGTCGCATCATTACAGAGCGCGCGAATATCGCCAAACCACGGATACCAGTCATTTTCTATCTCTTCATGGTCGCGAATATCTTCAAAGTTCGTTTCACAGCCAATCTTTTTATAACAGCCGGATGCATCATTACATTCATTGATTTCATACAAGCAAGCCGGATAAATTTCCTTATCTTGCAGACCGGTATAGAATTCATCCCAATACGGCGCGTTCAGCGAGCTCAGGTAAAGCTCCTGTTTGCCGGTTTTGTTATCAACATTAGACGCATTGATAAACGAACTGTAGAATCGGTTTTCTTCACTACAGGAAATCTTTTTCCAACACTGGTGCTGCGCATCATCCTGGTGGCAGTTTGTCGTAATATAGGTACAACCGTTGTTGGCGCTGGTTATGCGACACCCTATCCCTTTGATACAAGAGGAATTATTGACAGCATCGTAAGTGTTGCCGTTTTTGGTGTAAGTTCCGTAGCCGGGGTTAACATCCGCATAAAAAGCATCGTGATACGGATTGTTTTTAACATATTGGGCACTGTAGTTGTAGCCTTTCTGATTTTCAACAATTTCCATCCATTTCAGATAGGCCTCTTCCGAATCGTAAATTACGCCTTCGTTGACATGATTGCTGTACCATTTGCGGACATTGTTACATCCTGTCCACAAATAACAGTAGTTCGGCACGTCATTACAGTTCAAACCGTTACCGGTATCGTTACCGGAACCGTCCGACTGAGCATACGAACATACGATTTTGTTAGTCAAATTATAATCTTCCGTAACCAATCCGTTTCCGGTCGTATTCAGCGCCTTAATCAGCTGAACTGTTCCGGACGCGTCTTTTTCGTTGGTCATCTGGTCTTCGGAAAGATACGGAATAAAGTTGTCCCAGCCGCCTGCTAACTGAGCACTGTCGTTACGGTAATACTCCTTACCGGTATTTAATTCATCATGATTGCAGTCATATACCTGCATACAGCCGAAACCACCGCAACGGGTTTCCTGACGGTATTTACAGTATTCACCGGTATTTTCAAAAAAGAATCTTCTGTCTGTATTACACTGGGAGAAGCGGCACTTTCCTCCATAAAGTTTGCTGTCCCATGCGCACCGTGCCTCATACGGTACAAGATTTCCGTCCAAATTAACAATCGGATCGCCATTTCCATCTAAAAGCGCCTTATCGTCGGGGTCGTTTGTCCCGTCAACCTCGACAAAGCCGTATGAGCAGCCGCAGTATTGCCAGTATGTGATGTTGTCTGCAGCGCCTTTACATGACTTGCCATAGCCGACCAATGCGTCGTCAATTGAGCATTCCTGATATCCTTCATTTGCAACCAATGTGGAACAACAGTCGTTATCCTTGTACTTTGCCTCATCCCCGGCATAACAGAACGTTGCACCGGCACGAGGGTTCGCACACGTCTTGTAGGAAGAATCGCATTCTCCTTCTCCGACTCCATAAAAACCGTTAGTATCACAACTCAAATCTCCGAGTCGGCAAACCTTCGCCAATGAGGCCTCGGAGTACAGCAAGCCAAGCGCGGCAACTGTAATCAGTATCAGTTTTTTAGTCATCACATACCTACTTTTAAATAGAATAATACTCTTGGGAGAGTACCATATTTTTGGACAAATGTCAATCCTTTTTAATATGCGAATCGTAAAAAAAGCTTTAAAATGTGCAGTTTGAGATTAAATTTTATGTTTTATTTTATACTTTTTACTGTTTAATTTTTGTGCGCAGATTTTCTAAAAGCCCCTCTACCCCCTTAGGAGATTTTGCAATAAACGAGGTATATTCGTTGCGCGCCGTCTGAGCCAAACTTACATTTTCAATAATAATATCTATAATTTTAAGCTTGCCGTTATGATTGTAAACACGCCATTTCACGCTGACCGGCTTACCTTCCGGCATCGGGACTTTGGTATTTACAAAAATCTGGCTGGGATTGCTTGCCGGGCTCGTCCCTTCAAATACAAATTTCTTACCTTTGAATTCATCAAACCGCTTTGACCACGTCTGAACATTAAATTCCTTGTACAGGTTTATGAACTCCGCCTGCTGCTTTGCCGAAGCAGTCCGCCAATAGCGGCCAAGCACATATTTCCCGATAAAATCCAAATCCAGGTTCTCCGTAAACAACTGCTTGAATACTTTATTTTTTTCTGTCGGAGAAGCGTTTGAATTTATAATCTTTTCAATTCCTTCCCTGGTCAGATTTTCCACCATTTCCACCGCTTTGCCGCCATCTATCCCTGCAGACGCAGCCTGAGCAAAACCAAACATCAAGAATAAAAATGCCAGTATTTTTTTCATTTCGTCCCTCTTAAATTCTAAAAATCGTCGTTCATTTCGCCCATATCAAAATCATAATCAGGCACCGTATTTTCCTCATTCCGGCCGCAAGCCTTTATTTTGCCCCGGTTTTGCAGATATGCGGATTTTACGGCTTCATAATAGTCAATCGAGCCTTCTTCCAGACTTTCAAGGAATTTCAAGTTCTCAGCCATCAGATTCAGATACTTCAAACCGCTCGCCGTATAATATACGAGCCATGCGTCCTCCCCTCCGCTCTCCTGTGCAATCCAGTACCCGGGAGAAGAGTACCCGTCTACGGTAAACCCTACGGCAGCGCGCGGGGTGCTCGGGCCAACCACCGGCAAAACAATAAACGGGCCATCAGGCACGCACCATGTCGCCAGTGTTTCATCAAAACCGGTCTTATCCTTTTCCATCCCCATAGAAGACGCTACGTCGTATAAGCCGACAAGACCGAATGTCGTGTTAATAACAAAACGGCCAAGATTATTGCCGGAATCAGCAAGTTCCCCCTGAAGAATATGGTTTGCCGCAGATATCGGTTCATCAATATTACTAAAAAAATTTGTTACACGCTGGCGAAAGTACTCATTTGTTACCGCGCGGTAGCCTTTTGCCACAGGCCGGATGACGAATTTATCCAGTTTATTATTAAAAGAAAACATTGCCCGGTTATATGTTTCCAACGCCGTGTCATTCTCCGGCGAAACAGTTTCAGAGGCAGGCGCTCCGGCGCATCCGCCCAGTCCAAGCAATAATAATAATGCAGTATATGTAAAAAACTTTTTAGTCAATTTTCCCTCAAATCTCAAAAAATATTTTGGTTTAATATAGCGGCTTTATTTGATAAATCAACTATAAAATTCTTACTTGCTGTATGTAAACAGACATTTATGCCGCTGTTCTGGATTAAATGAAGGCATACCTATCTAAAAATGCAAAAATATTACAAATTGGAAATGTTTTGTGTTTTGCAAAACAAATTTCCCGCGCTAGTATTCATGTATGTCATAATTTTTGAGAGGAAGACACTGATGACTACATATAACGGAAAAATCAATCTTTTCGACTGCGCCACCGCGCAGAAAGTAATCGGCCAGGAAACATTTTTAAATGCATTCAAAACCGTTCTTGACCACGGCGCTTATTGTCAGGGACCGGAAACCAGAGAACTGGAAGAAAAACTCGCCCAATATTCGGGAACAAAATATTGTGCAACAAATGCTTCCGGTACAGATGCCCTGACGCTGGCTCTTATGGCCTGGGATGTCAAACCCGGCGATGCTGTTTTTGTTTCTTCGTTTACGTTTGTCGCTTCTGCAGAATGCGTCGTCTTGCTTGGCGCCACGCCGATTTTTGTTGATTCGGCACCGGACACGTTTACGATGGATCCTGCTGACTTGAAAAAAGCAATTGAAGAAGTCAAGAAAGAAGGGAAACTCAATCTGAAGGCCGTCATTGCGGTAGACATCTTCGGTTCGCCCTGCAATTATGACGAAATTATGAAGATTGCCCATGAAAACGGGATGAAAGTTTTGAGCGATGCCGCCCAAGCTTACGGCTCTACGTACAATGGCAAAAAAGCCGGTTCCATTGCAGATATGACTGCAACTTCATTTTATCCGACAAAGCCTTTGGCTTGTTACGGAGACGGCGGTGCAACTTTCACAAATTCCGAAGAAGAATACGAACTTTTAAAATCCTGCCGCGTTCACGGTATGAGCTCAACAGACCATTATGATAACGTTCGCCTCGGCGTTACGGGACGTATGGACTCTTTCCAAGGGGCTGTTTTATTACAAAAGCTTAAAATTTTTGATGATGAACTGGTAAAAAGGGAAAAAATTGCGCAGACGTACGATAAAGAGCTGAGCCCTTACTTTGGTAAACAAAGAGTTCTTGACAATGCCACTTCCGCCCGGGGGCTGTACACAATTACCTGCGAAAAAAGGGATGAGCTGATGGCGTTCCTAAAAGAAAACAACATCCCCTGCGGCGCATACTATCCGCGTCCGGTCAACACACAGACTGCTTACAAAAAGTGGAATACGAGAAGCCTTCCCGTATGCGAGAAACTTTCCAAAACAGCTTTAAGCATACCGATGCATCCGTATTTGGAACCGGAAGCGCAGGAATATGTCATCAGCAAGATGAACGAATTTGCCGCCAAGTACGCTCAAACCGCTGCATAATCCGTTTGTCCGACATTGCATCAACAGACGCCGAAAGGCGTCTGTTTTTTTGTATCTCGAAAGCCCCGGATAGACCGACGGGGTCTTTTTTGTCGGAGTTTATACACTGGGTTTACATACTGCATTATAGGCAATTGTACAGATGGTATCGCTATGGTTATTGATTTTTTAAGTAAATTATCCTATATTACAGTCAGAATCATAATTTTAGAAGAAGGGGAAACCAAATTATGTTAGAAAGTAAAGAATTTGCCGCATACAGCAACGGTCAGGTTATTGACGAAGGCTTAAGGAACTTTATGCTGAAGATTTACAACTATATGGCCGGCGGTTTATGCGCTACGGCTTTGGCCGCTTATATAATTGTCAGCAACACCTCATTGTTGCGCCTGTTTTTTAATGAATCAGGCTACTCGGCATTCGGCTGGCTGGCTTTATTTGCACCGCTGATTTTAGTATTTGCCTTTGGCTGGGTTTTACAGAGAGGAACATTGCAACAAGTTCAAGCCATGTTTTGGGGGTATTCCGTATTGATGGGCGTTTCTCTTGCACCGATTTTTCTGGTATATACCGGTGCCAGCATCGCCCGTGTCTTTTTAATCACGGCAGCGACGTTTGGCGCTCTCAGCCTGTACGGATATACGACTAAAAAAGACCTTAGCGGCTGGGGAAGCTTTTTGTATATTGGCGTATTCGGATTGATTATCGCCTCTATTGTCAATATCTTTATGAAAAGTTCCGGACTTGATTATGCCTTGTCCTACCTCACGGTATTTATCTTTGCCGGACTTACGGTTTACGATACGCAGAATATGAAGTCCCTGTACTATGCAAACGGCATGGACGGTGATATGGCAGCTAAAGGTGCTATTGCCGGTGCATTGTCATTGTATCTTGATTTTATCAATATGTTTATGGCGTTGTTAAGACTGCTTGGCGACAGAAGATAAGACAAAACAGCAGGCCGGTTTTAACAGCCGGCCTTGCTTTTATAATAAGAGGAAGAGAAGATGGATAACAATATTTTTGATTTGTATGCTAAAAGGCACAGTTTTTATAATATAACCAATGATTGCCCGCTAACCGCGGAAGAAATTGAGAACCTAGTTCAAAAATCCTTAGAACTGTATCCAAGCCCATTTAATTCGCAAAGCGCCAGAGTTATGGTTTTATTCGGCAAAAACCACAAAAATTTATGGGGCATTACTCAAACAGAGCTTTTAAAAGCTGCACCAAAAGAAAAGGTTCAGGCAATTTCGGATAAAATTGCAAGCTTTGCTAACGGGCACGGAACTATTTTATATTTTACAGATACTGACGTCACCCGTGCACTACAGAATAAATTTCCGCTTTATGCTGCAAATTTTGATAATTGGGCTTATCAGTGCAATGCTATTTTGCAATTTATGGTGTGGACCGCTTTGGCCAATTCCGATATTGGCGCCAACCTGCAACATTATAATCCTCTTATTGATGATGCTGTTCGTCAAGCTTTTAACATACCAAACAATTGGGAACTTGTTGCCCAAATGCCTTTTGGCGGCATTGGCGCAACTCCTCAAGCACACAGTGTTGAAAATATAAAAGAAAAATTTATTATTAAAACATAGATTACAAGGTGTGAACACAAGAGTCTGCCTTTTGTGTTCTCCCATCCTGTTTCAACAAGACTAATTGTTCTGTTTTGTGATATATTGAGGCGGGATAATACCATCTTTAACAACTATCAGATAATAGGGGACAACCGAAAAACGCAGCCCTAATTTTTCATTACATACAGACCAATCTACCGGAGATGTATCTATATCGGCAACTGAATCCAGTTTCACCAAACGTTCATCAACATCTTGTGGTAAATCTTTATCTAAATCCGGACGAATTGCCGGTGAAACATAAACGGCTTCTATCAGTCCGTCTTTCATCAGGCTATTCACATCAATTGCAAACAAATCGGCATTTTCAATAAACGGCTTAAACATATTAATACTTTTTTCAGTGTATTGTATTGGCTCAGAAAAAGCTCTGACAGCACGACTTCTTCCTTTAAAACACCGTTCCATCCACTGACATATCCCGTTATGTGTGGTTTCACCGGAGCGTTTGTAATAATAGCTTAAATCAGCATGAGGATTTTGGGCAAAGGATAATATTCCGTCTGTCAATACTGTATTTCCTTTGGCTACGTAATGATATAAAGGAACAGTAATAATCAATATTTTGTAGTAAATTAGAATTTGCACATACAAAATACAGTTTAACTTATAATTTATGATTTTATTTGACATTTAATTTATTAATTATAGCATTGAAATTAGATGTTCATTTTTTTAACAAGATTAAGTTATAGGAGACCTTATGTCGTTAATTAAATGTAAAGAATGTGGTAAAGAAATAAGTTCAGAAGCAGAAGTATGTCCTCATTGTGGCAAAAAAATTGATGAAGGTAATATGTTTTCAAAACTTGTTGGAATATTGGTTATTCTTGGGGCTATTGGAAGCATATTTGATAATGATAAACCTAAAAACGCATCTACTGTTAGCATACCAGCAGAACAAATTGTCTTTCAAAAAGTTAATATAGGAGTTATGGATAAACAGTTAAAAGAAAATGCCGCAAGAGCACAACAAAAATACCAAGGAATGTATGTTGAATTTCAAGGAGTGCTCGATATAATAGATGCTAATGGAAAATATTTTACTGTTAGCCTTAATGATTCTTTTTTAGCACCGAATATACTTTGTAATATTAGTGATGAACAACAAAAGCAAGTTCTCATAAGTAAAAGTAAAGGAAATATTATTTCAGTAAAAGGAAAGATTAAAAGAGTTGGAGAAATAGCAGGATTTCATCTTGATGTTATAGAATTAAAATAGTTGTTCAGTTCATTTAACCTATCCGAGATTGATAGATGAAGAATTATTCCGGATTGTCCAGGATACAATGGAAGGACGGAAACGGGCGCCAAGCAAATTATACTATGGCGATAAACAATATTTATTTAGCGGTTTAGTCAGATGTGGATGTTGCGGCAGTTTGATGACTTGTGAAACCAAAGTAAAAGATGACAAGCATTCCTATAATTATCTTAAATGTAATAAATTACGCTCAAAATGCAGTCAAAAACCGGTTAATGAAGCAAAAATCCTCGCTCAGCTTGAAAAAGAATTATCATTACCTCTTGCCATCAATGACGATATGTTAAAAAATATCAAATCAGAAGTCAAAAAACGTCTTAAAGAAGAAAATGTAAATACCGCTAATCTCAAACGGGACATCACAATCAAATTAAATAACTTGGATGAACAGATAAAAACCTTATTTCGTGGCTATATCCAAGGCGAATGCGATGAAAAGATGTATAACGAGTTAAAAACTGAAATTGAACTTGAAAAAGAAAAATTGCAAAAAGATATGGACAGATATCTTGAGATTGATACCGAAACCGATGAAATATTGGCAAATATCGCTGAAGTGGCTGCAAATGTTGGAAAATTCTTAAAAAGTCCGATTATTTCGTAAAAAAGAGATATTTTGAAATTAATATTATCGGACTGCAAAACTGATGGAAAAAGTCTTTGTTTTTCAATAACTAAACCGTTTGATAAGCTGCTAAAAACGCCTGAAATTGACAAATGGTGCCGCTAGTAAGAATCGGACTTACGACCCCGTCATTACCAATGACGTGCTCTACCACTGAGCTATAGCGGCATATACAAACTGATAACCAATGACATGCAGAAACTTTGTACTACAGTTTCATCGGTTAACGGTTGTCAGAATAACCAAACTTTTTATAAAATCAACATAAATTTTCAAAATTATTTATTTTTTTCGCATTTATATAAATTTTCAGGCTTAAACAAATAATTTATTTGAAAAAAATTTCATATAATGTTAAATACGGATTTGTCAGTAACTTTTAGGGATGTCTTGCAATATGCCCAATAAAAAACATATAAATAAGCCGGAGCGGCCTTTTAAAACAAAGCCAATGAATTTGGAAAAATTTCTATGGCTGCGCAAGA
>ULVY01042559.1_pt1 | contig 11757 bp, 20 predicted proteins | sample 1959861 | NCBI WGS metagenome assembly ULVY01 (sample SAMEA4835798, study PRJEB28245) | human gut metagenome | biome: gut microbiome; material: fecal sample | place: Denmark | collected 2008
CCGTCATTGTAACCAGGGTACAAATTGTACCCCAGTTCAAATTTAATTCTGGGTCTCTGGATTTCATCTTTTTAATATACTGTTTTACATCTGCACTATCGGTTAACGCCTCTACAACATCTTGGATTGAAAAATACCATTCCTCTTTTTCAGAATCCCAAGCTGTTCTGATTTCCTTACTTTCAAACAACTTGATTGCTGTCTTTTTATCTCCCATACAATTATCCTTTCTAGTTTCTCATCCTCGCCACCTCGGGCGGGGCTTTTATTTCCCCCAAAACCCAAACAACCCCTTCCTCCTCTTCTCTCTCCTGTCCAGCTCTTCGTTGATCTGCTCGGTCTGCTGGATGATATGCCGCAGCCCCTCCTCTGACATTCCTTTCCGGTGCGCCTGGGCGTACATCAGGAACGCACGAGCTTCAGCACAGAACGAGTCATCGTCCAGGGACTTGATTCTCTCTACGGTCCATGAGGTGATATTTTTTGGGGTGAGATGGTTCATCATTAGTATCCGACCTGCTTTGCACCATACTCCGCCTGTTCTTTTGTGAATCCTTCATAAAGAAGCTGCTCAATTAGACCATCCTTGGAAAATGCCTTTAAATCCATGTAAGATTCCGCAGCCTCGGCCGCTTCGGCATCCCAATCGGCATCACAATTATCAACAGCATACTGGACTTCAGTAGGCAAAAAACCTTCATGTGTCAGTTGCTCGTGAAGCCCGCTATATGAAAAGGATGAAAACTCCAGATAGCTCAACGCCTTATTAAGTGCTTGTTCATTCCAATCAGCATCACAATTGGCTACAGCGTATTGAGCTTCCTCAGTGGTGTATCCCTCATACTCTAATTGCTCAATCAATCCGTTAGCAGAAAAGCTTGAATACTCTAAATAGCTTTTTGCTTGACTGAGTGCGTTTCTCTCCCCGATGGTGGCATTATCTTCGACTGCCCCAACAGATGTCGTCTCTCCACTCAAGGAGGAGAAACCCGTGCTCTGTTGAGTTTGATTATCAAATTCAGCAGGGCTATTTTCTCGCCTATTACCTTCTGGGAGCGAAGAAAGCACCAGGGCCACAACAATAATCCCGGCCACACCTAAAATCCATGGATGTCTTCTAATCCAAGGCTTATTTTTCGTAAGGCTCGATCCATTAAGCAATTCGTTTTGACATTCCTGGATGGACTTCCAAAGACTTGCAGACAGACTCTGGGCAAGTTTTTTCTCCATACCAAGTCGAACAATTCCATTATTGTATTTGATTGTTAGAGCACCATCATTTTCAAAAATTTCATTTTCCACAGAGAAAATAGACTCAACGGGATACGTCTCTAAAGCATTTTCACACGCAACAATTAACTTAGAATTGGATAATGCGCAGGCACATAACTCTGGATTCCTGTCCTCACCAGAAAAAATTCGATAAGCAACAAAGGCCATGGTAACTTGTGGATCTGGAGCAACAGAGGCAGCTGCATGTTCAAATAATTTGCGGCTTTCACTTTCAGATACACCATTGAATGTATTGAAATAATGGCAATACTCCATCATCCCATCGGCAGTTATAAGGTCTTCGGATTTTAGATTAAATCCAGAATAGGCTGAAGAAATCTTCTTTTTCCCTTTCACACCGGATACCATTTTCCACGTTTTCATTTTTATCCCTCTCTCTATCCTTTAATGCTTCCGGCATTTTGGTATTTCAGTCACACACATCAAGTTTTAACATTTGCTTATAACATACAAAATGTCCAATAATTTGGACTTTCTGGAAGGTGCCATTGGAAAAAATCTGCACTAAAATTTAGGTAAAATATGTATTGCAAAAATAGAACATAAGTTCTATAATCGAGATACACTTGAATAGGGGAGGATAATAATGGTAAAAACAAACATTCAAAAACTTTCTGAGTACATCAATGCACAAACTGATCCAACACTCTTCATGAATATCTTACTTACGCTGTGCAAACCAAGCCCGGACAATCTCCCCGACAGAAATCAGGAACCGAAGGTCTGATTCCTTCAAGTCCTCTCCCTGATTGATATAGCCCATTTGAATCAACAGAGCCTCCAAGCGCTCTGGGTCTACTTTACCCCCTGTACTGCTATTCGGTGGTGCGGGGGGTAATTCTTTTTGTGAGATTTGATAGCACTCATCTATAATCTTATCGTCAACCAAATAGTCAAGTGAAACATTCAGGGCGGACGCAATTTTCCTTATTGTTGAAATTTTTGTATTTTCGTACCCTTTTTTATAAAACGCATCAATAGTAGTGTATGGAACCCCAGACAAGATAGAAAGTTTTCTTTTGTTTAAAGACAATTTTTCCATCATATAATCAAGCTTTTCCAAAAAGTTCAAGTGGTTCACCCCCTGTCCCAACTATACCATAAATCAACAGAACAAGCAAGAAAAATTTACAACAAGTCGTAAAAAAATACTTGACAAATCACAATGTGTCGTATATACCGAAGCCAGAATTTACGATACATTGTAATTTTTGGCTCATTGCTACAAGGAGGAGATTTTATTGATTCGTTTGCAACAGGCATTAAATGTAAAGGGAATTACTCAAAAGTCATGTGCAGAACTTCTTGGAATTACAGAAAAGACCCTTTACAACAAAATTTCCGGAAATAATGACTTTACTTATGGTGAGGTCAAAAAACTGAGGGCATTTCTCCCGGAGTACAACATTGATTATTTGCTGTCCGACCAATCTGACGATCAGGGAGCATGAGAAAGCCGGGAGTGCGGCTACACTCCCGGCGCGGGTTAAGCGTGGTGAAAAAATGAAACAACATTTCTCGAAGGAATTTCCAGATGACTTAGTAGTAGTCCTTGATGGAGCGCCACCCACAACGGCTCGAATGGTGAATTGGAAGGACGGTACTTCTCGTACAGTCAAGGTCATTCCAGGGTCTATGTGGGCAGATTACTTTAACCGCAGGATTGGGCATCCAAAGCCGCTAAAAGGCGGAGAATTGCGTTACATAGAAAACGTGTAATCAGAACCATCTTTCGTTGCTATGATGGAGAATTCGGTTCTGGTTTTGTCGGCGACAATAGCCACTAAAACAGAGCCGTCTCCATCTCGATCATATATCTCCAAGAGAGAGTATGGGCCGCTTGACATGGAGGATAAAAACTTCTTTAGTCCGTGGTATGCAGCGGAACTATATTCATGCAATTCATTCCATGATCCAATCAGAAACGTGTTCAAATGCCCATCCATTGAAGCGCACCATTAACCTTTCTTAGAGGTAATTTGTATTATTTTACCACATCGGGAAGAAAAGTTCAACCATAGAAAAAGAGGCCCGCCCCTGACGGGGCGGGGCACGAGAAAGGACTCGTGATGAAAGAAAAAGCAAAAGTATTTGTGATAGATGCTGTAGATATCATATGGGAGTGGCTGTTTGCTCATGACCTCTTGGTGTCAATCGTTTCTTCTATCATAGGGTCTGTATTCGGCGTTTGGCTCGCATTTGAGTTAATCCAAATCATAACTAAAACGTAGCCGCATCTGCGGCAAAAAGGAGACGTTATGACGCTGGCAGAAATCAAAGCCATGAACAAAGATGTCCTTCTTCCATCAGAAGCCGCGGGCCCACTTGGTTGTGATCCACACTATATCCGAGTGGCGGCGAAGAAGAGGCCGGAGCTACTTGGGTTCCCTGTAACACTGATTGGGAACCGGGTAAAGATCCCTCGCCTTGCTTTCATCCAGTACATGGAGGGGACCTTGGAAAATGAGGATGCCCCCGCCCGTGGTGGCACACGGGAGAGGGCAAGAACCGATGACCAGTGAAATCATCCTGTCCCTTGTATTGTAACACGAGGGCGGGAGGAATACAAGGAGGATCACATGACAATAGATGAAAAGGTAGAGGCGTATAGAATGTATCTTGAAGGCGCTTCGTGCGATGAAATCGGGAAGCATTTCGGAGTTTCCAGACAATGTATTCGACAACATCTTCCGGAACCAAAAATAAGCCGTATAGAAATGAGCGCAAATTCTTGCGTTTATAAGGGCGTTTCAAAATGGATGTTAGAAAATAAAATTTCTTGTTCAAAATTGGCCCGTTATTCAGGCGTTTCTGTTGCCTGCCTTTACAGATTTTTAACTGGGAAAGGTACGGCTAATAAGACCACAATAGATAAACTTTTGAATGTCACCAAAATGAGTTACGAAGAGGCATTTTCGGCCAAATAAAAGCGCCCCGGCCAGCGCACCACCGCCGACCGAGGCTGGCAAACCTAACTGAGTAGGCAATTAGGCTTGATGGATATATGATACTAGAACATTCGTTCTCTGTCAAGCCGGAAAGGAAAAAAATATGGCAGAGAAAGAGACAAAAATTGGACGCCTCAGCTCCATTAAGGAGCTCGGAGAGCTTGGTGGTGATGTCAAAGCACAAGTAGATTGGCTAACCACTCAAGTTTATGGATTTACGATGGAAGAGTTTATCCGTCAGAACTGGAGGCGTGACGATGACGCCGAATGAGGCCATCCGCCGCATTACCCAGCGAGCTATGGAGCGGCACCGGCTCTCACAAAGGGGCCTTGCCCATGAGATCGGATGCGGCGAAGGCTCTATTGCAAAGATCCTGGACGAGCAGGAGGTTCGTCTCACTCAGGAGCAGTGGTTTTATTTGATGACGTTGGGAGGGAAGCAGCTTGCGTGACTGGATGCTCGTGGGCGCATACGCCTGCATTATTGTAGCAATGGCGCTGATAATTTGGGACATATGGGATAGGAGAAGGAAGAAATGAGAACACGAGAAGAGCGCCGCCAGAGGGCCCGAGAGGTCCGGTGGATGATTGGAATAGGAGCAATGCTCTGCCTGACCTTCTGGGGCGGTATGGCATTTGCCTTTTGGGTCATGGGGTGATGAAATGGAGAACATCGAACATCCAGACATCACCGCTGCCATGCGGACGGGGTATCCATCGTGGGACAATCCCTATTTGATGGCGAAGTGTGATGAACTGTTAGATTACATCGAAGATGAGAAGTGGGGAGACAGAATCCCTGGAGGTTGGAATGGATAAGAAAATTATTTTGACCGTCCACCGACCAGAGCCGTCTTTCTGTGGTGTGGTCAAGCTAGACAGACAGGCGGAAGCGCTGGTAAAACAGCTTCAACGTGAAACTGGAATGACAGCAAAATACATTGTTTCTCAGATTATAATCCAGGGGTTTGACTTGGTAGAAATCAAGGAGGATAAAGAGTAATGATTGTAAAACCTGAAAACATGGATTTTTCCAACAAGAACATCATCATGATTATCAGCGGGTTGCCTGGAGTCGGCAAAACTACGCTGTCCCTATCCGCACCGGATGTGGTTCTGGTAGATGCTGATGAAGGTATGGCCCGTGTCAAGCCAGAGCATCGAAAGGACAGTTCTATGGTCAAGACCTACGAGGAGTTGCTGGATGACATCAGGAGTTTTGAAGGGCACTACAAGACGGTAGTCATCGATACCTGTGGGGCACTCATCGACTTGATGAAAGACTGGGCCATGAGAAATGAACCCTCTGCCAATAAGAAATCTGGAGGATTTTCCCAACAGGGTTATGGTTTTGTAAAGACTGAGTTCCTGCGTCTCTCCGCCGATCTTCGTAAAAAGTTCAATGTTATATTCCTCTTTCACGCCGCCAAGGATCGGCAAGGAGACGATATCTTCTATGACATCGTATGCGAAGGCTCTGCCAAGACATTGGTCTGGCAGCCCGCCGACCTGGGTGCTTACCTCCATATCGTCAACGGGGAGAGATATCTGGGGTTCACCCCAACCATGAACTATAACGCCAAGGCAGCCTATGGTATCAAGGGGCTTATCAAGGTCCCAGAGTTGAAGGATGGAGAGCCCAATGACTTCTTGACTCGTTTGTTCTCCCAGGTCAAAGCGAATATTGCAGCTGAAAAGGCGGCTCTTCAGCCCCAGCAGGAACAGTATGAGGAGACGATGGCGGCCGGCCGGCTCGCCATAGAGGCGATTGAAAAGCCGGAAGATGTGAGCGAAGCCATGAGTGCTATCAAGGGCTTGACCCACGCATTGACCAGCGAACGGGAACTAAAAGCGGCCCTTTCTGAGCGGCTGAAAGCACTTGGAATTGTTTACAGCAAGGAGAGCAAAACCTATGAGTGGGCAAAGCAATAAGTTCCTGCTGACGCAGAGCTTGTTGTCCTCATGGCAATATGCAATCAAGGGCGGGGGGATGGATGAATTTTTATCCACTCTCCGCCGGGAGAAAAAGCCCCAATCAAAGGCCATGCTGGACGGCATACGCTTTGAAAACATGGTCTACGCAGTTAGTGAAGGGGCTGAAATCGGACCGGAGCAGGAGTGGTACAAGCCGGTGCTGGAAATCTGCCAAATTATCGCCCAGGGTCAGTATCAAGTTAAGGCATCCCGCCCGCTGGTAGTGGACGGCGTAGAGTTTATCTGTTACGGAATCCTTGACTTTTTGAAGGCTGGGGTCATTTATGATACCAAGTTTAGCCGGACATACCATTTGGGGAAATATCTTGACAGCCCACAGCATCCTATGTATTTCTACCTCTGCCCGGAGGTCCAGCGCTTTGAGTACATTATCAGCGACGGGAACTATATATACCGAGAGGCGTACAGCCCGGAAGATACGGTCCCTATTGAAAACACTGTCCGGCAGTTTATGCGTTGGATGGATAAGACAAGTCTGGTGGACCTGTACTGCCAGAACTGGAGGAGCAGATATGCCTAAATTCATCATTCATTTCATCAAGAGCCGCAAAACATGTAAAGGGCTTTGTGTTATCTGTAAACATTATAAGAAGTGCAAGGAGGACTTGAGATATGAGTAACTGGGACAGCTATCAGCGTGAGGAGCGCACCCGTCTAACGCCCGGGGATTACCGGGTTGAGATCGTCAGCGTAGATGAAAAAGAGAGCAAAGCCGGAAACCCCATGCTGGTGATTGGGATTCGGCCCAATGGAAGCAGCATTACGATCAACCATTATATCGTGCAAGGGAATGAATGGACTAATAGGAATCTGACGGAGTTTTTTGACTCCTTTAATATCGATGATGGAGACTTCACCTTGCCTACCTGGATCGGGGCTGTTGGAGCTGCCCGGCTAAAAGAGGACGATAATGGGTATCTGAAAGTCCAGTATTTCATCAGCAAAGACCGTGCAGAAAAGCTCCCTCCTTGGGACGGGAAACTGCCAGAGCGGCAAGAACTGACCAGACTGTCCGATCTTGAAGATGAATCCGAACTGCCGTGGAACTGAGGTGGTTCAATGCTGACCCACTACACAGACGCGGAGATCAAGCAAAAGCTGAAAGATCTGGTAGTTATTACTGACAGCCGGGAACAGGTTCACCAGCACATTATTTCTTGGCTAGACAAGCACAACATCCAGCACAAGAGCCGGGCTTTGGAGACCGGAGACTACTCCGTTATGCTGGGTGACACTACTTTTGAGGACGAGGTTGTGGTGGAGCGCAAGGCTAATCTGGACGAGATTGCGGGGAACTTTACATCAGGCCGTGAGAGGTTCGAGCGGGAAATGATCCGGGCAAAGGCCGGAGGCATCAAGATCTTTCTGATCGTGGAGAACGCCTCCTGGACTGACATCTTCTTGCATAATTATCGGTCAGATCTAAAACCGCAGAGTTTCGCCGCTACGCTCCTGTCCTGGCAGGCCCGGTTCAACCTGACAATCACTTTCTGCAAGCCCTCTGAGACAGCTCAAATCCTTTACAGTACCCTCTATTACTGGGTCAGAGATCGTTTGAAGCGGGGGTGAGGGTATGGACATGGCCTCTGATATCCGCAGCATGCTTACCGCCCAGCAGGTGGCGGAGCACTATGGGTTTGAGGTCAACCGCTCTGGCTTTATGAAGTGCCCCTTCCACACAGGGGACCGCACCGCCAGTCTGAAACTGTACGATGGAGAGAGCGGATTTCATTGCTTTGGCTGCGGAGCACACGGCTCCATCATTGACTTCGTAATGCGCCTCTTTGACCTGAATTTCCGTCAGGCGGTGCTCCGGATCAACGCAGACTTTCACCTGGGCCTTACCTCCAGTAAGCCGGACCGTGCAGCCCGTTCAGCGGCCCTGGAGGCCCGGCGGGAGGAAAGGCGCAAAAAGGATCAGGCTGACGAGAACTTTCGCTACATGGCCTATGAACTGCACTACTGGAAGGATGTTCTGGAGATTTTCCCACCAGTCCGTCAAGGCGATGATGCTTACTATCATCCATTATATGTCGAGGCCGTCAAGCGCCTCCCGTATATCGAATACTGGCTTGACGACTTTATTGAGAAGGGAGGCAAGGAGCATTGGATGAAGTGCCCGCTTATACCCGCGATGACTATTTGACGACCACCAAGCCGTTTGAATATTTATACGCACACAAAGAAAATAAATTTGAGATGAAACAGCTCTTGGGCCGCATGTCCGCTCAGGCACAGACTGTTGGCATTCGCAATCTGGCCGCGCTGTTCAAGGCATACATGGAAACCGTCAGCGGTACAGTCACCCCAGGATACAACAAAACGGACTTTTCCGGTCAGGAAATGGAACTGGACTGCGGCGGGTGGTCAGCCTCGGACACCGGCATTTACGGCACCGACAAAATGGGCTTCGAGGTGGTGGCCTGCTATCACCCCATCATGCCGGTTCAGCGTCTTGTGAACATTGACACAGGTATCCACAAGGTTAAGCTAGCGTTCAGCCTGGGCCGCCGGTGGGGAAGTGTGATTGAAGATAGGAACGTGATTTCTGATAGCCGATCCATCATCGGCCTTTCTAAGTACGGAATTATGGTCAACAGCGAGACGAGTAAGCCGTTGGTTCGATATCTGGCCGACGTGGAACAGCTTAATTACGAACAAATCCCAGAGGTTTCCAGTGTTGGCCGGCTGGGATGGATCGATGACTATGGTTTTTCCCCTTACGTTGAAGACTTAGTTTTTGATGGAGAGGAGGAGTACCGGACCCGGTTTGAGAGCATCCAGGAGCACGGGAGACGTGACGTGTGGCTGGATATTGTCAAGGCGGTGCGTTCCGGAAAGACGCCGGGAAACGTGATTGCTCGGATCGTACTGGCTGCCTCTTTCGCCTCCGTTTTAGTAAAGCCTTGCAACTGCCTCCCATTTTTTGTCCACCTATGGGGCGGTACGGAAACGGGCAAGACCGTTGGTTTGTTATTGGCGGCCAGTGTATGGGCAGACCCGGAAGTCGGAAAGTACATCCAGACATTCAACGCAACAGAGGTTGGCAAAGAACTTGGGGCCGCTTTCTGCAACTCCATCCCGCTTATCATCGATGAACTGCAACTAATCAAGGACAACCGAAAAGACTTCGACCGGATGATTTACCAGTTGTCTGAAGGCGTGGGACGTGCCAGGGGACGGAAACAGGGTGGACTTCAGAAAACCCCGACTTGGCGCAACTGCATCATCACAACAGGTGAGTTCCCTATCATATCTCCCAACAGTGGAGCAGGGGCGGTGAACCGGACCATTGAGATCGATTGCCATGCAGAGCACTTGTTTGATGATCCTAAGCTGGTTGCGACCACACTTTACAGCAACTATGGATTTGCTGGAAAAGAGTTTGTGTCGTGGCTTATGGAGGATGGAGCTTTTGAGCGTGTACAAGCCCTTCAAAACGATATGCAGGAGCATCTTAAAACTGGAGACACGATGGACAAGCAGACGGCCTCCGCAGCTCTCATTTTGGCGGCTGACAGACTTACCGAGGAATTGATTTTCCAGGATGGCATTCTGCTCCGTCCAGAGGATATACAACCATATCTCGTTTCCAAAGAGACAGTCAACCAGAATGGGAGAGCCCTTCAATACCTCTATGATTTTATCAATATCAATCAATCCCGGTTCAGCCAGGACGCAGACCGGCAGGGCGAGGTATGGGGCAGCATTGATGATGATTATGTCTATATTATTCGGTCTAAATTCGATCAGATTATGTCTGAAGAAGGATACAATGCCTCCGCATTTCTAGGATGGGCGAGAAACACGGGTAACATCAAAGTCGGGAAGGACGGAAAGCCAACCATCGTAAAAAAGATAAATGGACACTCATGTCGCCTTGTTGCTATCAAATTGAATGAAAATGACAACATTTTTGAAGAATATAGCGATGAACTGCTTCCTTGAAAGGTTACCCGGTTACCCAAGTTACCCTATTTTTGATATGTTTTCTAAAAAAAATATTTTGCGAAAACAAAAAATATTTTTTCTAAGTGTAAATTTTTCGGGTAACCGGGTAACCGAACCTTGAAACAGTTGGGAGAGTAAGCGTTGAGCGGTTACCCTATGTTGGTAACCTTAGGTAACATGGGTAACGAGGAGGAGAAATGATGGTTTTCCCATATGAGACAGAAGCGGCTAACGGAGAGCCGATGCCTGATGGATTATCATTGGTGGATCAATGCGCATTTTATTTTCTCCAGACAATGTATCGAGGATTACGTACAGGATCAAAGGATAGAGATCAGGCTATCAAAGAGAAGGGACAAATGACTTATCAATATAACAAGGAAAAATGCATTATGGAAAGTTGGAGGAAGATGGGCGATTTCTGGGCAGAGACATACAGACAGGTTGAAGCCGCCCAAACTGCTTACCGAAAAAACCGTACATTAGCGAATGCTGACAGATTGATTGCAGCGCTGGATGGAGTACGGGTATGACCTGGAGGCAGATCAACGGCTATCAATACCCTTACCGCATTAACGAGGAGGCCCAGGTCCAGAAGTGGGACGGAAAACAGTGGATCGATATCAGGGCAAGAATCAGCGGAAACCGGGCGGTGGTCTACCTGCGGACAGTGGAAGGGAAACAGTACAAGGCGGCTCTTGTTCGGCTAATGGATGATGCCTTTTGGGAAGGCCGGGCAAAGCGGGATGGACTACATATCACACACCGAAACGGCGTCAAGCTGGACTGTGAGCTGAGAAATCTTGTTGCGGTCAAACCAGGACAGGCTGGGCGAAAATATCATGGACGGCCCCATAAAAGGCCCGTTATTCGCCTGGACCTGCACGGGAATGAAGTGATATATCCAAGCGTCACCGATGCGGCCAGGAAGAACAGCTTGTCTATATCCGCTATGGACAGGAGGCTATACCATGGTGTGCTAGACCCCAGAGGATATCGGTTCGAGCTTTTGAATCAGCGTAGAAAACGAAAGGAGAAAACAGCATGATCGAGGACGTTCGGGCTGCCCTCCTGGGCGACCACGAGGCAGCGAAGCGGCTGGCGGAGGCGGAGCGGTACGCCGCCCGGCTGGAGACCATGTGCAAGGGACAGGACAAGCAGCTGATGGAGGTCCAGGAGGGCGCGCGGGAGCTCCAGCTGGCCATGGACGGCGTGCTGATGGCCGCCGCACTGGAGCACGGGGAGGCAGTCAAAAACGACCAGACCGGCGAGATTGTGGGCTGGCGGCGAATTTTAAGCAGGGGGAGAGAGCCAAACATGAGCATTGGTCAAATTAACTTGCTCGACGAGATTATCGTGGACAACTTCGCCGGCGGCGGCGGGGCCTCTACCGGCATAGAGCTGGCGACTGGCCGGGTGGTGGATATTGCTATCAACCACGACCCGGATGCCATCCTGATGCACCGCACCAACCACCCGCACACCACCCACTACCAGGCTAGCGTCTGGGATGTGGACCCCGTGGAGGTCTGCCAGGGGCGCCCGGTGGGGCTGGCCTGGGTTTCCCCGG
>ULVY01030269.1_pt1 | contig 11539 bp, 12 predicted proteins | sample 1959861 | NCBI WGS metagenome assembly ULVY01 (sample SAMEA4835798, study PRJEB28245) | human gut metagenome | biome: gut microbiome; material: fecal sample | place: Denmark | collected 2008
ATCTAAGTAGTGGTACTTGGTCTCTGATGGGAGTGGAGACGGATGCTCCAGTCATTACTGCTGAAACAGAATCCTTGAATTTTACGAATGAAGGCGGTGTGGAAGGAACCATTCGTTTGTTAAAAAATATTTGTGGTATGTGGCTGCTTGAACGTTGCCGTACCGAATGGGGGGAAATCCCTTATTCCGAACTCATCGTTGAGGCTGGTACTTGTGAACCATTCCGTAGTCTAATTAATCCGGATGATGCTTTGTTTACCAATCCGGCGAATATGGAGCAAGCCATCAAGACCTATTGTTCCGATTATCGTCAGCCTATTCCCATGACACATGGACAGATAGTACGCTGTATCTTTGAGAGTCTTGCTTTGAGATACCGTCAGGTGCTGGATAGCCTGCGAAATCTTTCACCACGTCCGGTGGAGGCTTTACATGTTATCGGTGGCGGTAGCCGTAACGAACTGCTTAACCAGTGGACAGCCAATGCTGTCGGTATTCCCGTGATTGCCGGACCTTCCGAAGCTACTGCTATCGGTAACGTTATGGTTCAGGTATTGGCTGCCGGAGCAGCTAGAAACATTGCTTCCATGAGACAGCTCATCAACCGTTCCATACCATTAAAGACTTTCTATCCGCAGGATATGGAGGATTGGAATACCGCTTACCTGCACTTCAAGCAATTGACGATGACTAATTATAATGGATAATGATTACCAATAACTTATAACTCATAATCAAATCACGTATCATGAAAGAAGAATTGATAAACAAAGCGTATGAAATTGCTAAAGAGCGTTACGCAGCTCTCGGATTGGATGTAGAAAAAGTAATGGAGCAACTTCAGAAAGTGTCTATCTCCATGCATTGTTGGCAGGCCGATGATGTTCAGGGATTCGAATCTGCCGGCTCATTGACCGGTGGTATCCAGACAACAGGAAACTATCCCGGTAAAGCCCGTAATATGGAAGAACTGCGTTCCGATATTTTGAAAGCTGCTTCTTATATCCCCGGTAAGCACCGTTTGAATTTGCATGAGATTTACGGTGACTTTGGCGGTACCTTCGTAGATCGCGATCAGGTAGAGGTGAAACATTTCGAAAGCTGGATGCAATGGGCAGCCGAGAATGGTATAAAATTGGATTTTAATTCCACTTCTTTCTCTCATCCGAAGAGCGGTAATCTTTCTCTGGCTCATCCGGACCAAGGTATCCGTGACTTTTGGGTCGAACATACTAAACGTTGTCGTGCCATTGCCGAGGAAATGGGGCGCCGCCAGGGAGATCCCTGCATCATGAATCTTTGGGTGCATGATGGTAGCAAGGATATCACTGTAAACCGTATGAAGTATCGTGTGCTTTTCAAAGATTCTCTCGATCGTATTTTTGCTACGGAATACAAGCATATGAAGGACTGCCTTGAATCAAAGGTATTCGGTATCGGTTTGGAGAGTTATACGGTAGGCTCCAATGAATTCTGTATGGGTTACAGTGTACAGCATCAAAAACTCATCACTATTGATACAGGGCACTTCCATCCTACGGAAAGCGCTGCCGACAAGGTGTCCTCCATGTTGCTCTTTGTTCCTGAGCTGATGCTCCACGTAAGCCGTCCGGTACGTTGGGATTCTGACCATGTAACTATCATGGATGACCCCACTCTTGAACTTTTCCAAGAAATTGTCCGTTGCGATGCACTGGACCGTGTACACATTGGTCTTGATTATTTTGATGCTTCCATCAACCGTATCGGTGCTTATGTAATCGGTACCCGTGCGGCGCAGAAATGCATGTTGCGTGCGTTACTAGAACCATTGGCAAAGCTTCGCGAATATGAGGCCACCGGTCAAGGTTTCCAGCGCCTTGCTCTGCTCGAAGAGGCTAAGGCTTTGCCTTGGAACGCTGTTTGGGACATGTTCTGTCTGAAAAACAATGTTCCGGTAGGTGAGGAGTTCATCGCTGAAATAGAGAAGTATGAAGCTAATGTAACCTCTAAAAGAGGATAGGAAACCCTTGTAACTGACAGAAATGGAAATAATATTAGGGTTATTGATTATTGCCATCGGAGCATTCTGCCAATCCAGTTGCTATGTACCCATTAACCGCATCAAGGAGTGGAGCTGGGAGTCGTATTGGATTGTACAAGGTGTTTTCGCTTGGCTGGTTTTTCCGTTCTTGGGCGCGTTGCTGGCAGTACCTGCCGGCAATTCGCTGTTCGAGATTTATGCAAACAATCCTGCGGATACGCTTTGGACTATGTTCTTCGGAGCTTTATGGGGAGTGGGGGGACTGACGTTTGGTTTGTCTATGCGCTATTTGGGCGTAGCTCTTGGGCAGTCTATCGCTTTGGGTACTTGTGCCGGATTGGGAACGATATTGACTCCGGTATTTACTGGTAAGGCAGGAGATTTGACAACATCGGTTATTGTTGGTGTAGTGGTCACGTTGGTAGGTATTGGCATTATCGGTCTGGCCGGTAGCATGAAGTCTGCCAGCCTGAGCGAAGAAGAGAAGAAGAAGGCCGTAAAGGATTTCAATTTTACTAAAGGTATTATTGTAGCCCTTCTTGCTGGATTTATGAGTGCGTGTTTCAGTATAGGATTGGGTTTTGGAGAGAAACTCTGTTTTGCTGAAAGTGCGGATATATTCAAGACACTGCCTGCTACATTGATGGTGACACTGGGTGGTTTCATTACGAATGCCGTCTATTGTTTCTATCAGAATTCCAGGAACAAAAGTTGGGGCGATTATGGCAAGAAATCCCTTTATGTAAACAATGTCTTGTTTTGTGCTTTGGCCGGCGTGTTGTGGTACAGCCAGTTCTTTGGTCTTAGCTTGGGTAAGGGATTCCTTGCTGCCTCTCCGGTATTGCTCACATTCTCGTGGTGCATCCTGATGTCGTTGAACGTAACGTTCTCCAATGTTTGGGGTATCCTTTTGAAGGAATGGAAAGGGTGTACACCCAAGACAATTACAGTGCTTGTCATAGGCTTGGCAGTCTTGATAATTTCTTCTTTCCTGCCACAGTTGCTGGGGTAAGTTTAAATACCTATCTTTGAATATAAAACTAAAATATATCTGCATATATGAAATCAATTCTAGAAAATCGTCCGGCGCTGGCTGCGGAAGTTAATAAGGTGGCTGAGGTGGCTGGTTATCTCTGGCAGAAAGGTTGGGCAGAACGTAATGGGGGCAATATTACGGTCAACATCACTGAGTTTGTAGACGATGAAATCAAGGCTATGCCCGCCATTAGTGAGGTGAAATCAATCGGTGCTACTTTACCTTATTTGAAAGACTGCTATTTTTATTGCAAAGGCACCAACAAGCGTATGCGCGATTTGGCCCGTTGGCCGATGGAGAACGGTTCGGTCATCCGCATTCTGGATGACTGTGCCAGCTATGTCATTATAGCCGACCAGTCTGTACAGCCTACATCGGAACTTCCTTCCCATCTTAGTGTACACAACAATCTGATAGCGAAAGGTTCTCCCTATAAAGCTTCGGTGCATACGCATCCTATTGAGCTGGTAGCCATGACTCACAACAAGAAGTTTCTGGAAAAAGATGTAGCTTCGAACCTGCTTTGGAGTATGATACCGGAAACAAAGGCTTTCTGTCCCCGCGGTTTGGGCATCATCCCTTATCAACTTCCCAGCTCGGTGGAATTGGCTGAGGCTACCATCCGCGAACTGGATGACTATGATGTAGTGATGTGGGAGAAACATGGTGTGTTTGCTGTGGATGTGGATGTGATGGCTGCTTTCGACCAGGTGGATGTACTCAATAAATCTGCCCTTATCTATATTGCTGCCAAAAATATGGGTTTTGAACCGGACGGTATGAGCCAGCTTCAGATGAAGGAGATGTCCGTAGCGTTTAATTTGCCTAAATAATTGTTTTAACAGATAGTGTGTAATTATGTATAGAATGATATTGAATGAGACCTCTTATTTCGGTGCCGGCTGTCGCGAAACGATTGCCGTGGAGGCTGCCCGCAGAGGTTTCAAAAAGGCTTTCTTTGTAACGGACAGAGATTTGATCCGTTTCAAGGTGGCTGATAAAGTGATTGAAGTTTTCGAGAAGAACAGTATACCTTATGAGCTCTTCAGTGATGTGAAGGCCAATCCTACCATTACCAATGTACAGAATGGTGTGGCTGCTTTCAAGGCATCCGGTGCCGATTTTATCGTGGCTTTGGGTGGCGGCTCTTCCATTGATACGGCAAAAGGTATTGGTATTGTTGTGAATAATCCGGATTTTGCAGATGTGAAGTCTCTGGAAGGTGTGGCGGATACTCGTCAAAAGGCTGTCCCTACTTTTGTTTTACCTACTACGGCGGGAACTGCTGCTGAGGTGACCATCAATTATGTTATCATTGACGAAGAGGTCAAAAAAAGATGGTTTGTGTAGACCCTAATGATATTCCGGCAGTAGCTATTGTTGACCCGGAGCTGATGTATTCCATGCCGAAAGGATTGACTGCTGCAACCGGTATGGATGCACTGACTCATGCCATAGAAAGCTATATAACGCCGGGTGCATGGGCTATGTCGGATATGTTCGAACTGAAAGCCATTGAAATGATTGCTGTCCATTTGAAAGCTGCCGTAGACAATGGCAGCGATCCGGTTGCCCGCGAGGCCATGTCTCAAGCGCAATACATTGCCGGTATGGGGTTCAGCAATGTCGGTCTGGGCATCGTTCATTCCATGGCCCATCCTTTGGGTGCCCATTATGACACTCCGCATGGGGTGGCCAACGCATTGCTTCTTCCTTACGTAATGGAGTATAATGCAGCGTCCCCGGCTGCTCCTAAATATGTCCATATTGCGAAGGCGATGGGAGTCAATACGGAAGGTATGAGCGTGGAAGAAGGTATATGTGCTGCTATTGATGCTGTCCGGAAATTGTCTTTAAGTATTGGCATTCCACAGCGGTTGCGTGAAATCAATGTTAGGGAAGAGGATTTGCATCAATTGGCTATCGATGCTTTCAATGATGTCTGCACCGGTGGCAATCCGAGACCTACATCTGTGGAAGATATAGAAGCTCTGTATCATAAAGCTTTTTAAGGCAAGCGCTATTTTAGGTTACATGTCTATTCCCGTCCGTGATGAATAATATTCGCTGCGGACGGGATTTTTCATAAATAATCTCTATTTTTGTTCCGGAGCTATTATGGAAGGCACGTGTTATGACTAAAAATTATAATGATTTAGGAGTAGAGTTTAAGTACCTTATTGTAAATGACATGGACCAAAAATATGGTCTTTGGGTAAATACTGTGGGCTTTCAGTCTATCCAGCCTAATTCTCCTTATCCGTTGAAAGATCATCCTACCGGTTATTTTTTCAATGCGCAGAAAGGACGGATTCTACGCGAGTACCAGTTGGTCTATATCACTAAAGGGAGGGGGGTGTTCTCCTCGGAGACCACGCCAGAGAAGCAAGTGTGCAAAGGACGACTGATGGTGCTGTTTCCTGGTCAGTGGCATACATATTATCCTTATGTGCAGACGGGTTGGAATGAATATATATTGGTTTCGAGGGAGCTGTGATTGATGATATGGTGAAAGGTGGTTTTCTATCGAAAGAGAATCAAGTGTTGGAGGTGGGGTTGAATGAAGAGCTCGTTTCACTTTTCTCTCGCGCTTTGGAAATTGCGGAAGCTGATAAGATTTCTTCCCAGCAATATCTTGCCGGTATTGTGCTACATATGATAGGGATGATATTGTCCATCTCTAAAAACAAGATTTTCGAAGTGGGTGATGTCGATCAGAAAATAGAGCAGGCTAAAATCATCATGAACGAGAATGTATTCAAGGATGTTGACCCGGAAGAACTGGCAATGAAGTTGAATATCAGTTATTCTTGGTTTCGCAAAGTATTTAAGGATTATACCGGCTATGCTCCTGCAAAATATTTCCAAGAGCTAAAGTTGCGTAAGGCTAAGCAATTGCTGGTGGGTACTTCTTTATCGGTGAAAGAAATCTCTTTTATGCTCGACTATAAGTCTACCGAGCATTTCTTCTCCTCGTTTAAGAAACGTACGGGGTTCACTCCATTGGAGTATCGCTCTTATGGTCGGGAAACCGGAGGAGAGGAGGTATAAAACAAAAAAAGACTTAACTTCTAAAAGTTAAGTCTTTTCTGTCGAACAAGGTTACAAATTATCGAACAAATTTATAGAGGATTTGCAGAAAATTCACGATTATATAGAGCATTTTCACGTCAATCTGACAAGGTAGGTATGTGTGATATTTCGGGGATATGTCCTATACCCCTTTGGAGGGGTGTTTATGTAGGTATCTTGTTTCTGTGAATTTTATATTCAGTCTGTGTAGTAGGTAAAAACGGTTCTTTATTTTTCTCCTGCTATGTGGACTGAAATTTTTTATCTATACTAAACTTACTTTTTTAACTAAACTAACTATTTATAGATATAAATATTTATACTTATGAGATTATACAGAGAAATGGATGATGCGACCAAACTTCGCATTAGTCAGCGTTTGCGTGGACGCTCAATGAGTGAAACGCACAAACAAGCAATTAGCGATGGGATGAAAGCCTATTGGAAAACTATCCCCAATCGCCCAAACGAAAATAACGAAAGTAAAAATCAATCTAACGATGAAACGAGTATGTAAAAGAAAAATTCAAATTGATGCAATGACGGTATGTTTTGAGGTTATAGACCGTTATCATTATGACCAAATAACTGAACTTGATTTCGGGCAAATTTATGACCTCTATGAATTTCAACTAATCAGAACGGAAGGACGATACTACAATAATGTCTATGCCATTATTTACATGGACGGTGATTGTCAAATCGAGTTTGGTCAGTTGAAGTTCAACCTTAGTCAAGGTAAGGAAACGGATAACGTTCATGAGAATGGAAATCCCAAAGTATGGATAAGTCTCAATAATGAAACATTATATACTAATGACCAATGCTATCTTGGTTTTATTGCTCCTAAGTTGGGTTTGGAAGCCCATAACATAACAACGATAGACCTTTGTAAAGATACTCCTTTCAATGTTGGTAAATCTGTACGAAAACTGATAAAGGATAAAAGTGTAACAACCATTCTGAACGGAAAAAGAGTAAAAGACCGTAATGAAGATAGACCTGAAATTTCTTATATTTTAAGTGGTAGCCTCGACAAAACAGACAAATACATGACCGTCAACGTCAAGCAAAAAAATGCAATCAAGGATAAGAGTAAAGGTGTTACCCTAACTACCTATGATAAGGTTGCGGAGATAAGAAATAGTTCGGGCAAAGAGTATATCCTAAACTACTATGGCAACCCTTCAAAGTTATATCGTACCGAAGTTCATTTGAACAATCAAGAGGTCAAAGACTACTTGAACAATCGTGGTTTGTTCTTCAATTACTATATGATTGATGAGGTTATGTTAGAAGACATGTTCTATCATCATTTGAATAGTGTTATTCGTTTTGAGAAGGGTAAAGATCGTATCACTTGGGAAGGTTTGTGTGGCGGAAGTGCCATGTGAGTCCGAACGCTTTTCCCGTTTCGTAGAGTTATAACAACCACCTTTATCAGTATTGACATTTACTTCATAAGTTGTTATAAACTATGGCATTAGTATCAAAATAAAAATGTATCATTATAATCAGATAAAAAGACTATAATGATACATTATTTTGTTTCAATTTAACCTAAAAGATTATATTATTCAAAATCAGAAGCACAGCCGTAATCTCGACATTTCATTTTTAGCATTCCATTATCTAAGATAAACTCATTACTCCACAATTCATCTGTATCTATATAGGTGGATAATATAGTTACATTTACATGATTATTACTCTTTATGTTTTTTGCTATAGATATTTTATTCTCTAAGGAGAACGCATCGGACGGAGTGTTGAAGAGGGAGGTATAAAATAATATTAGGTCATTCTTTTTTACAGCTTCAACGAGCTCACCCAAATTACATTCGTTTAACTTATGTGTGCTATTTTGTGGACGTCTACCTATATCCCTATATTTGTGGTTATGTAATGTTATATAACCATTAGGTGTTATTGGGGTTTGTATAATACTATCCTTATTTGTCAAATAATATATTAAACATTTTGTAGATTCTTTACAAAGGTCTACAACTTTAGCATTTGCATTAAAATTAGTTCTATTATTGTAGTTAAAATTAGTGATAAACTTTGATAGGGCAGGATTGTCTGAATCCTCTTTTATTTCATTGCTTTTCTTGCTTCCAATTTTATCCATTAATTCAAAAGCATTTATTCCAAACGGTAATAATAATATAAAAATTACAGAAAAAGGTATAAATGCCAAAGCCATTAATAAAAATAGGATACACGATAAAATTAATGGCAAACAACCTGTAGAGTCATCTTCTTTCATATTCTATTTAATATTGATAATAATTCATTTTTATTGTTGAACTGATAGATTTTCCCTTTTATCTTAATGTAACCTTCTACCGTATCATCATCTATCGGGTCGAATAAGCTTTTGATAGATACACCAAGAGCGGTAGCCATTTTTTCAATGGTATCAAGTCTGGCATTTCCGTACATTGCTCTGTTCAATGAAGCAGGGTCAACACCCATTTCGGAAGCAAGATCTTTGAGTTGCTTCTTTTGATTCTTACATAGTCTTTTTACGTTTTCGGCTAATACTTTCTCCATAAATCTATTCTTTGATACAAAACTAACAATTTTGTTTTAATTATCAAATATTTTATCAATCATTTATATTTTAATCAATCTTGATTTGCAGGATAATTCCTGTTTATGTATATTTGCACTGAATTAAATGATATATGAATCAATTATGATAAAGACGGTAATTTTCGCAAGAGTTTCAACAAGCGTTCAAGAATATGATAGGCAAGTCAACGAACTGACCATGTTAGCCAATGCTAATGGTTGGAGTGTTGAAGCTACATTTGCCGAAAAGATTTCGGGAGCAAAAGCAAACTCTGATAGAACGGAACTTCTGAACATGATTCAGTATGTTGAGGTAAACAATATCGACAAGGTATTGGTTACGGAACTTTCTCGCTTGGGTCGTGATACCTTGCAAGTGTTGGAAGTAATCGAAATGCTGAATGGTAAGGGTATCAGTCTTTACATTCAAAACTATGGCATTGAAACCTTGACAAAGGAAGGTAGGGTTAATGCCATGAGCCAATTCTTGATAACCATTTTAGCAGAAGTTGCACGAATGGAGAGAAAGACAATCAGAGAACGGGTTGAGAGTGGTTACAAGAATTTTCGAGCAAATGGTGGCAAGGTTGGAAGAAAGATTGGTTATCAAAAGACGAATGAAGCAATGAAAGAACAATATGTTGAAGAAATTAAACTCTTGAAGAAAGGTTATTCACTACGCAACATCTCAAAATTGACGGGAACATCAATTAATACTATTAGAAAATGCAGAAATATACTCTGAAATTTTGGTTTTTAAGATTTTTTTATATATTATTGCATTGTAGCGTAGTTCTTTAACATTTTGAAACAACGAGGGTCGCAAATTTAGGTGTCGGGAAGCCAGCGACAAGCGGAGATAAAAGGGTGTCGGAAACCATTTGATTTTTTTGATAAAGGTGTTATCAAAATTCGATATAATTTGAGGTCTATTATATAGCAAATAATATATTCAAAAACAAAGGTTTAGTTTAATTTCAACCATTCTTTGGAGAAGTAGGTTTATTGCAAACGGAAAGACAGCAATCGGGTATTTGCCGTAGTCGGTTTATTGCTGTTGAATGGTTGTCAAATACCAAAAGATAAGTGCCAAGCGTGGCGCAAGGAAAAATTTTATGTTGAATGTTTAGTGAGGATGAATTAAAATCGTATGAAGAAATTTTCAATCAGTTAGGCATTACAAGCCAAGAGGAACAAAAACAAGTTCTTGAATTTATGTACTCGATAGGTACAATCATTTATAATAATAAGGGATAACAAAATTTTAATGTCATGAAGAAGAAAAAGGTAAAAGTTACGGAATTTTCCAAGTTGGAAAACAAGGTTGCTGCTCTATGGACGAGAGTAAGCACCGAAAAACAAGAAAGAAACAATTGTAGTTTAGAGAACCAACAGCGTATTTGCAGAGAATACGCTGAACGTCATAATATCACTATTAAAAAGGAATTTGGCGGTACGCATGAAAGTGCAAAGACGGAAGGTAAGATGTATCGAGAAATGATAGCCGAGGTAGCAAGGGATAAAGAGATAAACATTATCTTGGTCTACTCATTTGACCGTTTCAGTAGAGCTGGGTCGGAAGCCATTATGACCAAGGCATATTTGAAGACTAAAGGCATTTATGTTATATCTGCAACCCAAGCAACAGACCCAGATAGTGCAGCAGGTACATTCATGGAAAACATCTTGTTCTTGTTTAATCAGTTCGAGAACGATTTGCGTAGGGATAAGTGTGTTATGGGAATGAAGGAGTGTTTAAGGAAAGGGTATTGGTATGGTCAAGTTCCTTTGGGGTATGACCGTAAGAAGGTTGGTCGTGAACATATCATAACCGTCAACGAAGACGGTAGAAAATTGAAGAATGCTTTTTTATGGAAAGCCAATGAAGGTTTGGGGGATATTGCTATAGTGGAAAGGTTGAAAGCATTGGGTTTGAATGTTGACCGTAAGCATCTAAACAAAATTCTGCAAAACATCTTCTATTGCGGTTATATCAAACATGCTCTTTTAGGGGATGAGATAATCAAAGGCAAACATGAACCGTTGATTGAAGAGTCTATATATAATAAGATAAATGGTCTTTCCAATGCTGGATATGAGCATCGAGAAGTTACGGATGAATTTCCTTTGAAGCGTCATGTAGTTTGTTCCGATTGTGGAGGTTATCTAACGGGATATACCGTTAAATCAAGAGGTCGAAATTATTATAAGTGCAACAAAAAGGGGTGTAAAAGTAATCATAGTACCGATAAGATGCACCAAAAATATACGGAAGTCTTGAACGGGTATAAGATACCTCAGGAACTCATTCCTGTGCTCATAGATGTACTTAAAAAGGTTTTCAAGGATAACAACGATACGAAGGAAGAAACCCGCAGGATGCTCTTAAAACGCAAAACAGAGTGTTCCAAGAAATTAGAGAAACTTCAAGTCCGTTATGGGTTGGGTGAAATCAGTGACGAGGTTTACCAAACTACTTTGAAGCATTTGAATACGGAACTTGCTGAAATTAGTAGAGGGTTGGAAGAAGCGAGCAAAAATTTATCGAACATGGTAAAATTTGTCGATGAAGCAGTCGCAATGTCTTGTAAATTAGGGACTTTATGGAATAACGGAAACTTTGAGAACAGACAAAGTTTGCAGAAATTGCTGTTTCCAACGGGTATTCTGTATGACAAGGAAAATGACGGTTATCGAACAGATAATGAGAATGAAGTCTTTAAGATATTTCGTAGATTATCAGTAAGTTACGAGGATAAAAAAGAAAAAGCGACATCCGAAATTATTCGATTGTCGCCTTCTGTCGGAATGAGGCGACTCGAACGCCCGAC
>ULVY01066761.1_pt1 | contig 11405 bp, 9 predicted proteins | sample 1959861 | NCBI WGS metagenome assembly ULVY01 (sample SAMEA4835798, study PRJEB28245) | human gut metagenome | biome: gut microbiome; material: fecal sample | place: Denmark | collected 2008
TTGCTGCCGGATGGCTGCGTCTCAAGGCGCTGCCCTGTTTCCTTTTAATTGCATTGGGCAAGGGGCTGCGCTATGCGGTGGTGGCCGGCGCGGTGCTGCCGCTTGCCGCTTGACTGCTCAAAAAGCGGTTTGAGGCTCTCTTCACAATGCTAGCGGGCTAGTCAGGAAAATCCTTTTTTTACGGCCATTTTCAAGAAAAATGCGCCGTTATAATCATTCGTCCATTTGCACAACAGTGCTGCTGCAGGTCGTCAGGCATTTTATTGCTCAACATTCTGCGGCGGTCTGCGCTTACGCGCGTGATTCGGTAAAACGAAACATGGGTATGCCTTCGTTTTTTCCTCGAGTCGGCGGCAGCGCAGCATTCAAATCACGTTGGAATTTCACATGAAGATCTTAGTTGCTGTGAAGCGGGTCGTTGACGCCAAGGTCAAAGTGCGCCCGCTCCCGGACCGTTCGGGTCCCGACACCAAGCTCGCCCGCATGGCGATCAATCCGTTTGATGAGATTGCCGTCGAGGAAGCGGTTGAACTCAAAGAAGCCGGAAAAGTCCAAGAAGTCGTTGCGGTTACGATCGGCGGCGCTAAGTCAGTTGATGTGCTTCGCACGGCAATGGCGATTGGGGCGGATCGTTCTATTCATGTCTCAACCGATGAAATGATGGAGCCGCTGGCTGCTGCAAAGATCCTTGCCAAGATTGCTGAACGCGAAAAGCCTGACCTCATCCTGATGGGCAAGCAGGCGATTGATGATGATGCGGCACAGACCGGGCCGATGCTTTCGGAACTCCTGAATCTTCCGCTGGCTGCGTTTGCAAGCGAGATTGAGCTTGCCGACGGCCGCCTGATCGTCACGCGCGAAACCGACGGCGGTACGCAGACCATTTCAGTCACGCTCCCCGCAGTCGTGACAGCGGACCTGCGTCTTGCTGAACCTCGTTATGTCACGCTGCCGTCCATGGCCAAGGCTCGCAAAAAACCGGTTGAAACGATTGAGCTGGCATCCCTTGGCATTCATACAGCTCCCCGCCAGAAGCTCCTTAGCGTTGAACCGCCGCCCGCACGCAAGGCTGGGGTAATGGTTGCCAATGTTGATGAATTGATTCAGAAGCTTCGCGATGAAGCGCATCTGCTCTGAAGGGGAATAATGAAATGACTGCGCTTTTAATTGCTGATCATGACAATGTGAAGCTTCGTCCGGCGACCGCCAGCGCGGTAACGGCGCTGCTCCAGATGACAGAAGCCGTTGACGTGCTCGTTGCCGGAAACGGCTGCGAAGCTGTAGCTGAGGAAGCGGCGAAAATCGCGGGCGTCCGTACGGTGCTTCTTGCCCAGAATGCCAAACTGGCTCAGGAGCTGCCAGAGGTGCTCGCCTATACGGCGGCTCATGAAGCGCCGGGCTACTCTCATATCTTTTTCTGCGCGACGGCGCTTGGCAAAGCGGCCATGCCCCGCGTGGCGGCTCAGCTTGACCGTTCTGCGGTCTCCGATGTTGTTGCCGTAAAAGGTCCAAAGACCTTTGTACGCGGCATCTATGCCGGTGCACTGCTCGCAACTGTTGAGGTTGACGAAGATGTGGTGGTCGGAACGGTTCGCACGACGGCCTTTGAGCCGGCTGGTGAAGCCGACATGCCGGTTCGGATTGAAAACATAACCGTGCCTGAAGAGGCTGTTAATTGGGATGCCTCTCAGTTTGTGCGCTTTACGGAAACGGAAAGCGACCGTCCGGATCTCGTCTCGGCCAAAGTGGTTGTTGCCGGCGGGCGCGGTCTTATTGATGAGGCTGGGTTCTCTTCGCTTGAAAAGCTGGCCGATAAAATTGGTGCTGCCGTTGGAGCAACCCGTACTGCCGTCGATATGGGACTTTGTCCCAATGATTGGCAGGTAGGACAGACGGGTAAGATGATTGCCCCCGATCTTTACATCGGTTTCGGCATCTCCGGCGCTATTCAGCATACAGCCGGCATCAAGGACGCTAAGGTGATCGTTGCGGTGAACAATGATCCGGAGGCTCCGATTTTTGAAACGGCCGATTATGGTTTGCTTGCTGACGCAGCTGAGACCTGCAGGGCTCTTGCCGCGAAGCTTTAAGATCAAGCGGTTTTTCTGCTGAGAGGCGCCTTTGAATCTGCAGAACTGCAGAGGATAAAAAGCACTGCAATGACTTGCAGAGTATTGGGCGCCTCAAGTAGAATCGCGCTTCTTGAATGAAGCCGCGATCCGCGGTTTATTCAAACCCATTCTTCCCATTCGTTTCTCCCCGGGACGGGGGTACGGATGGATTTAACTGTACCAATGATTTGAGAGGTAACTCATGGTCATCGTTCGTCTCGCCCGCGGCGGCTCCAAGAAGCGTCCGTTCTTCAACATCCACGTTTGCGACTCCCGCACCCGTCGTGATGGTCGTTTCATTGAACGTCTCGGCTACTACAACCCGGTTGCTGCCGGTCAGGCTACCCGTCTGGTGGTTGACCTGGAACGCCTTGCCTTCTGGCAGTCCAACGGCGCTCAGCTCTCCGATACGGTTGCTCGTCTCGTGAAGGAATTCAAGGCTCAGCCCGCCGCTGAAGCCCCTGCTGCTGAATAATTTCTGCTGCAGTCCGCACTGAGGCGATAAACCTCAGCGCAAAGGCCCCGCATCCCTTCTGGTGCGGATTCAGCGAACTCTCTGCCGGTCGTGCCTCTCGTGTCCAAGCACATCGGATCCGGCAGCGTCAGGAGCAAAAGCTCCAGGGCGTCGGTTCTTCTGAATCCGGTATCTACGCCTGAAGTCTGCGGGGCTTCTCTATTTCTACAACTCGGAAAATTTGCCATGACGTCCGACAGCACACTGATTCACGATGCGGAATTGCCCGCCGATTCGACCGACGCACCTGATGAATGGGTGGAACTTGGCCGTACGGCCGGGGCATACGGCTTCAAGGGCTGGGTGCGCATTGCGCCGCTCGCTTCCGGAGAGGTGCTCGAGCACACTCGCAATTGGGAGTTGGTGGATACAGCCGGCGTCCGTACGCCAGTGCGCGTCAAGGGCCTGCGCCGGCACGGCGCAGGATTGATTGCTAAGTGGGACGGCTGTGAATCCAAAGAAAGCGCGGATGCGCTCCGCGTGAAGGTGGGCGTCCTTCGCAGCAATTTCCCGCAGGCGGGCGAAAATGCGGTGTGGGCGATTGATCTGGTTGGATGTACGGCAGTAAATAAGGATGGCGTCAAACTCGGCACCATTCTTTCCATCGGCACCAACGGCGCACAGGATCTTTTTGAGATTGAGTACGTTGATGCAGCAGGGATTGTGAAGCGTTTTTTCATCCCCAACGTGAAAGATGTCTACGTGGTGGAGATGAAGCCTGAAGAAAAACGTGTTGTCTTTGATTGGGACCCGGCATGGCGTTGAGGAGGTACCGATGCGCTTTGACGTCGTAACGCTTTTCCCCGAGATTTTTTCGGCTGTGCGTGACTGCGGGATTACCGCACGGGCACGCATGCGGGGTCTGTGGTCAATGAACTGCTGGAATCCTAGAGATACCGCCACGGACCTTCACCGTACGATTGACGACCGTCCTTTTGGCGGCGGTCCCGGCATGGTCATGATGGCAGAGCCTCTGGCTCAGACCATTGATGCTGTCCGAGCCTCCGGCAACCGCGGCCCAATTTTGAGTTTTGCCCCGAATGGGGCGCGCCTGACGGATGCGCGTGTACGTGAAATCGCTGCAGCCAAAGAACCGATTGTGCTTGTCTGCGGACGTTATGAAGGCATTGATGAGCGCTTTCTCGAGTCCTATGTCGACGAAGTGGTAAGCCTTGGAGATTTTGTTCTTTCCGGAGGAGAGCTGCCTGCCTGTGCATTGATTGATGCTGTGGTGCGTCAGCTTCCAGGGGCAATCAAGGACCTTTCGGCTTCGGATGAAAGCTTTGCCACTGGTCTGCTGGATGCGCCGCACTACACGCGTCCAGAGGTTTGGCGGGGTATGCCGGTGCCGGATGTGCTTTTGTCAGGCCATCACAAAAACATCGGACAGTGGTCGAGAGAAAAAAGTTTGGCGCTTACGTTGCGTACGCGTCCGGATCTCATTAGAATCGCGGATTCTTCTGGTCTCCTGACGCGCGAGGACGTTAAGTTCCTTCGCACAATGGGGGCCAAGAATATTTCCGAAGGGCGCCGTTCTTAATCTCAACGGGGTTCTTCATCAACAAACCCATCCTCTCGGCGGCGGGCTAAACCCCTAACAATCAGGCCGCATGACGATGGCTACGGAGTTAAAAATGAATCTTATCGAGATTCTCGAAAAAGAAGAAATGGCTCGCCTCACGGCTGGCAAGACGATCCCCGCTTTCCGCGCTGGCGACACGGTTATCGTGTCCGTCAACGTGGTTGAAGGTTCGCGCAAGCGCGTTCAGGCCTTCGAAGGCGTCGTTATCGCTCGTCGTAATCGCGGTCTCAATTCTTCTTTCACGGTTCGCAAGATCTCGTCGGGCGAAGGCGTGGAACGTACGTTCCAGCTTTACTCCCCGATGATCGCCGGTATTGAAGTGAAGCGCCACGGCGACGTCCGCCGCGCCAAGCTCTACTACCTGCGCGAACGTTCCGGCAAGGCCGCCCGCATCAAGGAACGTCTGGTCCGCAAGGAAGCCTAATCCTCGACGCTGGGAAACCTGCCTCGAAACCCCCGAAAGCCTCCGTAGGCTCCGGGGGTTTTATTTTGGTGCACCCTTTGAAGCGGTATGGATTTTTTAGATACATACAGTCTCCGCTTTAGTCCTTAGGCGGAATCTCTCAATACCTCAAAGCTCTCTCAAGGGTCGGCTTGTTTTTCCGTACTGCTGCCCAAATCTGGTGCCGCTGCCCATACAATTGCCGAACCTCCTTTGCAAATAGAAGTTTTAAATAGCACTAGTGCATTGAGGTTTATAAAAATTTATGTGCATTTAACGGAGAAATGCCAATGCCTAAGAACTATACAGTGACGCTTCCTCATTACAGCGTCGGTCCTTCTTGCTACGACGAGCTTGGCCAAGTCACTCGCTTTTATGGCCGTACAGCTGCCGTCGTCGGCGGTGAAACAGCGCTGGCCAAGGCGGGACCTGCCCTGAAGGCTGGCTTTGAAAAGGCCGGCGTTAAGCTGACTGAATGGACTGTTTACGGAAAAGACTCGACGAATGCAAACGTCGAGAAAATTGTCAACAATCCGAAAGTTCAAGAAGCTGATCTGCTCTTCGGTGTTGGCGGCGGTCGTGCGATTGATACGGTGAAGACTGCTGCCGATATTCTCGGCAAGCCCTTCTTCTCTGTGCCGACCGTTTCGTCCAACTGTGCTCCCGTTTCAGCTATTGCAGTGATCTATAAGGACGACGGCGCCCTGGATCATTACCACTTTCCGAAGCGTTGTCCTGAGCACTGCTTCATTGATACGACGGTCATTCTCGACAGCCCTGAAGAGCTATTCTGGGCAGGTATCGGTGATGCGCTTTCTAAGCAGGCAGAAAGTCAGCTTGCTTCCCGCGGTGCAGAATTGACGCACACGCCGCTGCTTGGTGTTCAGGTGGGACTGGTCTGTGAAGATCCTCTGCTCGAATACGGCAAGCAGGCGATTGAAGACTTCCGTGCCAAACGCGACAGCCATGCCTTCACTGAAACAGTGCTCGACATTATCGTTTCGACTGGCATTACGTCCAATCTGACGACGAAGGACAGCTATTACTACAACTCCTCACTGGCCCACTGCTTCTACAACGCCTCGATGGTGCTTCCGAGCATTCACAAGCACCTCCACGGCGAGGTGGTGAGTTTTGGCACGCTGGTGCTCCATGCCGTTGATGAGGACGATGTTGCGCTTGAGCGTCTGATGACGTTCAACCACTCGGTCGGGCTCCCGGTGACGTTGGCTCAGCTTGACATTACGACGCCTGAACAAGTCAATGCGCTTGTCGATCGCGCGGCCACTATGAAGGAGTGGACTTGTGTGCCGTATGAAATGACAAAGGATAAGTTCCGTAACGGCATCTATAAGGTGGATGAACTTGGCCGCAAGTTTGTCGCCAAGCAGTCCTAATACTTTGTCGACTTTATTCTCTGTGATGCCCCCAAGGTGATGGGGCGCAGAGCGAAGGATCGAAAGCATAAAAACGCCGCAGCGCTTCTCCGTCGCTGCGGCGTTTTTGTAATCCGGCAGAGGATTTATCCGTCCTGCGCTTGAGACAAAGTTTCCCCAGTCTTGCGGCGATTACTGCCGGCTACCATATCAAAGCGGAAGAACCGGCATTCGAGCGGTCCATTGAACAGAACGATTTTGCGGGATTCCTTCAAGCGCATTTGGCGCGGCAATAAGCGGTCTGAGGTCAGCAGCCAGGCCGTCCAGCCGGGGAACTGACTCTTCAGTGCAGCAGCAAAATCAGCCATCATTGCCGCAATCGAGGCGCTCTTCGGGTTGGATTGTTCACCATAAGGCGGATTGGCGATGACAAGCCCCCCTTCAGCACCTTCGGGCGCTTTAATCGAACGGGCGTCGCCCTGATGAAAGACGATGCGGCCGTCGTCAAGGAGAGCGCCGAATCCTGCCCGACGGCAGTTTTCTTCCGCTTTTTCGACGACGATTGTGGAAATATCACTTGCGCGAATGAAAACTTTGGCGGAACGATTCTGTGCCGCCCGGGCGTCTTCCTTCATTTCCTGCCAGAGCGCCATGTCAAAGCCCTGAAGGCGCTCAAAAGCGAAGCGGCGCATCAGACCAGGGGCGGTATTGGTTGCCATGGCTGCGGCTTCAATGGCAATGGTGCCCGATCCGCAGAATGGATCAACCAAGGGCAGTTCAGGTTTCCAGCCGGAAAGCGCCAGCAGCGCGGCGGCGAGGTTTTCCTTCAGCGGGGCTTCGCCGTGCTCGAGGCGCCAGCCGCGCTTAAAGAGGGATTCGCCTGCGAGATCAATGTAAAAGCTCACATGATCAAAGGTGAAGTAGGCCTCAATGCGCACATCCGGCGAGCGCTTTTCTACTGAAGGGCGGCGGCCGACGAGTTCAGTAAAGCGATCGCAGAGGCCGTCCTTGATGCGCAGCGTTGCAAAGTCAAGACTTTCAAGCGGGCAGCGGTTGGCCGAAGAGTGGATGCGGAAGGTCGCATCTGTACCAAACCATTTTTCCCACGGCGTCTTTTTGGCCAGCGCATAGACATCTCGGCTGTCCCAATATTCGTCAAAGGCTACGCGCAGAAGGACGCGGGTTGCAAAGCGTGAATGCAGACATACTGCCATACCGAGTTCAAGACCGCCTGCGAACGAGACGCCGCCCTTGGCGGAACGAATGAGATCGGGGTCGGCGTTGAGCGCCCGGATTTCGTCGGCAAGAAGCCCTTCGAGACCAAAGGGGCAGGGGGCGTGAAAGATGAAGCTCGGCATGTAAACTACAGAAAAATCGGCTAAAAATTGAAGCCGATATTCTAATCACTTCGACTGCTTTCATCTATCCAGTGACGTCTGCATTCTGGATGTTCGTTGGACGGATGCAAAGAAAGCGTTTTTAAAGGCAGTCACCTTGGATCAATGAGAGCGTGCGGTAAATAACGGCTGCCCGCAGCGGCATGTTGCTGTCATCAGCCGTAGGAACGATTTGCATGAATGATGATAAATTTCGCAAAAATCCAGAAAAGACAAACGATAGTCTTTGCGGAAAGTTCTGATTTGGTGACGAAGTTCGTTGTTCTATAGGGCATATTGCCTACATCTTGATCCAATTTACAAAGCATAATGACAACTTCACTGTCTATTTTGCATTTTCAGTCTGCGGCCGGCATCCCTGTGTCGTCCTGCTGAAACAGTGAACAGTCGGTTCGATCTCAGAACCGCTGACATCATTACAAATACTTTTGGACTTCTGAAATGGAACAACCCAGCAGCAAACGATTTATTGCCATCGGCTCTATGCTGTTCGCACTCTTTTTCGGAGCCGGCAACCTTATTTTCCCCGCAGCGATGGGTCAGTCCGCCGGAGCGAACGTTTGGTGGGCTGTGCTCGGCTTTTGCGTAACGGGTGTAGGCCTGCCGCTTCTGGGCATTATTGCGGTTGGTTATTCCGGCTGTCGAGATCTTCGTGAAGTTGCAAGCCGTGTGCATCCGCTCTACGGACTCTTTTATACGGTTGTCTGCTACATGGCGATCGGCCCTTGTTTCGCCATTCCACGTACGGGCACGGTATCTTTCGAAATCGCCGTGCGTCCTTTCCTCGGTGCCGATCCGTCGGCATTTGCGCTGCCGATCTTCCTCGCTTTCTTTTTGGGGATCTCCTGCTGGCTGGCTGCATCACCATCAAAGCTTGTTGATAGAATCGGCAAGTTCCTCACGCCGGCGCTGCTCGTCACGCTGGCCGTCATGATCGTCATGTCCTTTGCAACGCCGATGGGAGACTTCCAGGCGCCGGGCAAAGCCTATGATGAACCGATCAAGGCTGCATTCCAGGGTGTGCTTGACGGCTACAACACGCTTGACGCCATTGCAGCACTTGTGTTCGCGACTCTGATTGTGAATTCGGTGAAGGAAATCGGCTTTACGGATCCGAAGGCTATTTCCTCTCAGGTTATGAAGTCCGGCATGCTCGCAGGTCTGCTTCTTGCACTGGTTTATATCTTCATTGCCAAGATCGGCGCGGAAAGCGTTGCTGCTATCGGCATGCAGGATACGGGGGCGCCGGTGCTTGCAGAAAGCGCTAAGGTCTTCTTCGGCAGCTTTGGCGCCTACCTGCTTGCCGCGATTGTGCTGCTTGCCTGCATCACCACGGCGGTTGGCCTGCTCACCTGCTGCGCAGCATTCTTTATGCAGCTGACGGGCAAATTCACCTATGTGCAGTGGGTCATCGGTTTCACGGTGATTTCCTACCTCATCGGCTTGTTCGGTTTGAAGACCATCATCGTTTCGACCATTCCTGTGCTGATGTTCATCTATCCGCTCTGCGTGGCCCTGATCGCTTTGATCTTCCTTCACAAGTTCTTTGGCGGCCGCCAGTGCGTGTATGCCTGGACGATGGGCTTTACCTTTGTGATGGCCCTTGTCAATGGTGCAGAAACTGCCGGCATCTCGATGACCGGTCTTGAAGAAGTGCTCAAGGCCTACGTGCCGCTCCACACCTATGGCATGGGCTGGATTCCGTTTGCAATTGTCGGTTTCGTGATTGGCTTGATCTGGAAGGTTGCCGTTCCGGCCAAAGCGCAGAATGCTGCCGCTTAATTTGTAAGACAACATTCAACTGTTTTTGCTGCCCGCCCGGAGTTTTCTTCGGGCGGTTTTTTCTGCTCGCTAAAAAATGACGTTGTCCTTCATGGTCGAAAAAGGCTGTTTCAAACACAAAACTGTGCTTGGAAGGCAGTCAGCTTCGGCCTTCACCATGACCAAGCACGATGTACTTCAGACTCGTCAGTCCTTCCAGCCCGACAGGTCCGCGAGCATGCAGACGATCCGTTGAAATGCCGATCTCAGCCCCTAAACCATATTCAAAGCCGTCGGCAAAACGCGTAGAGGCATTGACCATCACGGAGCTGGAATCTACTTCACGCAGGAATCTGTCGGCAGAGTCCAAGCTGCGGGTGATGATGGCATCGGTATGGCGTGAGCTGTGCAGATCGATAAAGTCGATAGCGGCATCGAGCGATTCCACTACGGCGATACTGATGATGAGTGCGTTGTACTCTGTATCCCAATCTTCTTCAGTGGCGGGTACCGCCGGAACACCTGCTCGGAGCAAGATGGCAAGCGCCTGCGGGTCGCAGCGCATTTCGACGTTCTTTTCCGTCCAGAGCTTCCCGATCATCGGCAGAAACGACTCCGCTTCATCGCGATGAACCAGGAGTGTTTCCGTGGCATTGCAGGGAGATGGGCGTTGGGTCTTGGCATTATCAACAACGCTAAGCGCCATTTCCAGATCAGCACCGGCATCCACATAGGTGTGGCAAATGCCGTTAAGGTGCTTGATCATCGGTACCGTAGCTTCTGCCATGAGGCGAGAGATGAGGCCCTTGCCGCCGCGCGGGATGAGCACATCGACATAATCGCGTGCGCGGATCAGTTCACCAACTGCGGCACGGTCGGTTGTGGGGATGAGCTGGACGGCGTCAGCAGGCAGCGCTGCATCGGCGAGTGCTTCCGAAACAACGGCGGCCAACGCTCGATTGGTTTCAATGGCTTCATGTCCCCCGCGCAGGATGACGGCGTTGCCGGACTTAATTGCCAGCGCTGCGGCATCGATGGTGACGTTGGGACGGGATTCATAAATCATGGCGATGACACCGAGCGGCACACGCATGCGGCCGACACGGATGCCCGATGGCATAGGACGAAGGTTTTCGATGCCGCCGACCGGATCAGCCAGTTCAGCAATCTGCCGCACGCCCGTGACCATCTGATCAAGCACACGGTCAGTGACGGCAAGTCTGTCGACGAAGGCTGCGGAGAGTCCTTCACTGCGGGCATTTGCCAGGTCAACAGCATTGGCAGCTTGAATCACATCGCGGCGTGTCATCAGCGCCTGGGCGATGCGTTCAAGTGCGGCATTTTTCTTTTCGGTCGACGCACAGGCCGTAATCCGACTCGCCCGACGGGCAGCCGTACCGATTTCGTGAATCAATTCGCGTGCGGAAGTTTCAGGCATGAGAATTCCTTCATAAGTGATTGCCGCCGAGTCGGAATGGAGGCGTCGAAAAAACTTGTGAAAAAGCCTCGACATCAGGCAGGATGGCTCGATTGTGTTTGGATTTTATCCGCAGGAGCGCTCAATGCTGTGCGTGCCAGTGAACACAAGGTCCTGAGGATCAGCGAGTTCGCGCAAGGAAAAGACAAACGCTCTTTAACTCAATCCAAGGATCACCGTCGCGTTCGCGTACGGAGAGTCCCTTGCTCAGGCGGTCAATGTCGGCGCAGACGTCAAGTGCGGCGGCAAGGCGCTTGAGCGGAATTCTCCGAGCGGCGGCCTTCATCGCATTCGTGGCAAAGACCCCTTTTACGTAGAGGTTCCCTGAAGTCTCAAAGCTCGCGCGCAGTTTGATCAGGCTGCGGATCTGATTGGTGAGAATCGCGAGCAAAAAGGGAAGCGGCTCCCCTTGAGCCTCCAGACCATCAACAATACGTGCAGTGCGGTCGGCAGAGGCGGTGCAAAAGCTTTCCACCAGCGCTTCCGTGGTATAGCGGGAGCAGTTGCCGACAGAAGCTTCAATTTGTTCAAGCGTCAATTCGCCCTGAGGAAAAAGCAGAGAAAGTTTTCCGACTTCCTGCTTGGCGGCTAGAAGATTCCCTTCCACGAGATCGGCAAAGGCTTCAAGCACATCGCGGGCGGCCGTCTGGCCATTAGCGCGCATGCGTCCGGCGAGCCACTGCGGTAGCTGCGCACGCTCCACGGGATCGCACTCGACAACAGTGGCGGCTTTGACGAGCGCCTG
>ULVY01035415.1_pt1 | contig 11355 bp, 8 predicted proteins | sample 1959861 | NCBI WGS metagenome assembly ULVY01 (sample SAMEA4835798, study PRJEB28245) | human gut metagenome | biome: gut microbiome; material: fecal sample | place: Denmark | collected 2008
CGCCGAGCAGATCAAGGCTTCTCCCTTTGAAGCGGTCTACCCCCAGACCGAGGGCCTGACCAGCAATGCCATCGCCAAGTGCGTGCGGCAGCTGCTGCCCCATGCAGAGCTTCTGCCCGACCCTCTTCCGCCGGAAATGCTGGCAAAATACCGTCTGCTCTCCAAGGCAGATGCGGTGCGGGCCATCCACTGCCCTGCCACCGAAGAGCAGGCCTATGCAGCCCGGCGGCGGCTGATCTATGAAGAACTTCTGGTTTTGCAGCTGGGCATTGGCCGGATGAAAAACCGGGGTGCCGCTGCCACCGGTGCGCCCATGCAGCTTGCCGACCCGTCCCTGTTCTGGGCCAGCCTGCCCTTTTCCCCCACCGGAGCCCAGCGCCGGGCCGTGAGCGAGATTCTGGCCGACATGGCGGGCGAGACTTCCATGAACCGCCTTTTGCAGGGCGATGTGGGCAGCGGCAAAACGCTGGTGGCGGCTGCCGCCATCTGGGCGTGCATCCGGGCGGGGTATCAGGCCGCGCTGCTGGCCCCGACAGAAATTCTGGCCACTCAGCACGCCGAAGGCCTGAACCGGATGCTTGCCCCCTTCGGGATGCGGGTGGCCCTGCTGACCGGCGGCATGAAGGCCGCTGCACGCCGCACCACCCTTGCCGCCATCCGGAACAACGAAGCCGACCTTGTGGTGGGCACCCACGCCATCCTCAGCGAAGGCGTGGAGTTTGCCCGGCTGGGTCTTGCCGTGATCGACGAGCAGCACCGCTTTGGGGTACGGCAGCGCGGAATGCTGGCCGAAAAGGCCGCGAATCCGCACCTGCTGGTGATGAGCGCAACGCCCATTCCCCGCACGCTGGGCCTGCTCATCTACGGCGATTTGGATATCTCCATTCTGGACGAGCTGCCGCCGGGCCGCACACCGGTCAAGACCCGCTGCATCACCGGCAAAAAGCGGCGCGACCTCTACCATTTTCTCGATCAGGAGATCGGGCGCGGGCGGCAGGTGTATCTGGTCTGCCCCGCCATCGAGGACACACCGGATGGCGGGCTGAACGCCGTTAAGAGCTACTACGAGGACATTGCCAAAGCCCTGCTGCCGGAGCGCCGGGTAGGCCTGATGCACGGCAAGCTCAAACCCAAGGAGAAAGCTGCCGTGATGGAGGACTTCAAAGCCGGACGGCTGGACGCACTGGTGTCCACCACCGTCATTGAGGTGGGTGTGGATGTGCCCAATGCCAGCGTAATGGTGATCGAAAATGCAGAGCGCTACGGTCTGAGCGCCCTGCACCAGCTGCGCGGCCGCGTGGGACGCGGTGCAGCGGAGAGCTGGTGCTTTCTTGTCAGCGACAACCAAAGCGAAAACGTACAAAAGCGGCTGAAATTTTTGTGCAGCACCACGGACGGCTTTGCGGTGGCGCAGTACGATCTGGAGCCCCGCGGCCCCGGCGACTTTTTTGGCAGCCGCCAGCACGGCCTGCCCACCCTGCAGATTGCCGACCTGATGAACGACGCCCGCACCCTGCACGCTGCGCAGGCGGAAGCCGTTGCCATGCTGGCCGACGACCCGCTGCTGGAAGCGCCGGAGCACGCACTGCTGGAACAGCAGGTGCAGCAGATGTTCGAGAAAGCCGGAGCCATGAACTGATCCGGAGGTTTTTTGCGCACAAGCAACAGCAAATGCAAAAGCCGCTGCACGGCTGGTGCAGCGGCCCCTGTTACCGAACGGAACGCTTTGCGTGCCGTTCGCCCATGCTTATCACATCGCAGAACACGCAGCGGCTTTTGGTGGAAAGCTGGGTATCCTTATGGTAGCAGCCAAAAAACCACTTGTCGTAGGTCAGCTTCAACAAAATTTTATCCAGAAAGCTGTGCAGCTGGTTGGTCTCGCCGCTGGCAAGGGCGGTAAAATCCAAAAATCTGCTTGGCGCATCGTGGGTCAGCACATAATCCACTTTGTAATCGCACGCTGCAAGGTTCTCCTCACAAAAGGCGTATTCCTCCTCCGAAGGCATTTCTTCCCTCCACCAGTTCACACCGGGTTCCCGATCCTCCACATCCTGGCTTTCCGCACCGCCAAAGCACAGGTATTTTTTGTTCTCCAATTCCAGCACACTGCCGCGGCACACATGGTACACATTGCCGCCCAGTGCCTGCACCTTCCCGCCAAAGCGTTCCTCGGTGGGATACTGCTTTAAAAGGTCGTAGTTTTCGTGGCTGCCGTCCAGAAACAGCAGGGTATACGGGCGCTTGCGCAGCCAATCCAGCTTTTTCTGTTCCTCCTTGCTGCCGTCCCACACAAAGCCAAAGTCGCCCAGTACCACCACGGTATCCCGTTTGCCCAGCCAGCGCAGCTTGCCGTGCTTGAAGCGGTCGATGTCGCCGTGGGTGTCCCCTGTCAGATATACCATTCCTGTCCTCCCTGACCGGATGTGAAATCGGCACAATAAGCCTTGTCACACCCCGCCAAACCTGTTATTATAAAGAATACAGCCTTCCGCTGTGATCTCGTTCTTATCCGGCGCACGGCGCTTGTGCCGTGCTGCCTGTTGTTTTATATTATCGCTTTTTAAAGGAATTGTCCACATGAAACGTATTTTTGCGCTGGTTTTGTCGTTCGCTGTCCTGTTCAGCTGCCTTGTGCTGCCCGCTGGGGCTATGTTCGACCCCACCCCGGTCTATCAGGTGCAGGCACAGAGTGCCTATATCGTCAACACCGATACCAATATCATCGTCTATGATAAGGACAGCACAAAGCAGGTATCCGCCGGTGGTCTGACAAAGTACATGACCATTGCCCTGCTGCTGACCAACTATGCCGACCATCTGGACGACACCTTCCAGATGCCCTTTGCCATCTCGGATTACGTTTATAACACCAACAACGCCGATATGCGCTCCAACGAGACCTTTACCTACCGCGAAGCCATGTACGCCATGCTGACCCGCAACGCCAACGAAGCCGCCATGGGCCTTGCCTATGCCCTTTCCGGCGGCGACCTCGCGGGCTGGGTGAGCCAGATGAACACCCTGTCCCAGCGCATCGGCACCACCGGCAGCACCTGGACGGATGCCTGCGGCATTGACAGCGGCAACGTGACCTGTGCCGTGGATATGTACCTGATCCTGCGCTATCTGATGAGCTTTGATGCCTTTGTGGAGGTTTCCGGTGCGCCCAGCTTTACCATGCCCGCCAAAGAAAAGCACCGTTCTTCGTCTGTTCTGGTCAGCCAGAATGCCGCGCTGAGCAAATCCAGCGGCGGCAAATACTACCGCAGCGCCATGCAGGGCGGCATGTGCGATGTGACCGCATTCAAAAGCGACAGTGGCAATCAGAGCTATGTTTCATGGGCCAATAAGGATGGTGCCACCTATATTTTCTGCGTGATGCAAAGCCCGGACACCTGCGACGATTTCGGCTACGCCAACCGTCGCCCGGCCCTGTGCGAGACCGTGAAGCTGATGGACTGGGTGTTCGACAGCTTTTCCATTCAGGCCGCGCTGGACACCGACCTTACGCTGGCCGAGATCCCGGTGAAGTATTCCTCCGATACCAGCTCCCTGCAGCTGTATCCCGCCGACAGCATGATGACCCTGCTGCCTTCCACCGGCGACGGCAGCGTGACCCAGAAATATTTCCACCTGCCGGATTCCGTGTGTGCCCCTGTCCAGCAGGGCGATGTGGTGGGTACCGTGGAGCTAAAGCTTGCCGGTGAGACCATTGGCGTGGTGGACTTGATCGCCGGGCAGGATGTCAGCCTGAACCCGCTGCTGTTCACGGTGGCCCGGTTCCGGGAGTTTCTGGGCAGTCTGTACCTCAAAGTTGTGATAACGCTGAGTATTATCTCTGCCGCAATTTACTTTTTGTGGACGTTCCTGAACGGCTGGAACCGCCGCAAGCCCACCAGAAAGATCCACCGCCGCTGAGCTTTGCACCGTTCAGCCGCATTTTGTGGAAAAGTGATGCAAAAAGCCCCGTCAGCCTTTTCAGGATGACGGGGCTTTTGGTTGCGCCAGCAGGAGTCGAACCTACGATGGGGGAGTCAAAGTCCCCTGCCTTACCGCTTGGCGATGGCGCATCGTGCAAGATATTATACCATATTCTTTGTTTTTCCACAAGGGGAAGGTTCCACTTTTCCGCTTTTGCGGCGGCTCTGTGCCGCCTTTTGCAGCCTGCAATTTGTGAAAAGCCAATTTTTTTCATCATAACAACAAACTACGCCCATTTTGTTGCGCTTTTGTTACACTGCATGTGGTAAATATAGGATTGAATAAACCTCCTCTTCCCGGCTTTTTCGTCTACTGCCTCATGGCGGGGACATCGAGGTCTGTTCTGGTGTTTCCGTTCCCGGCAGGCACCACATCCCAATTCGTCAGGAAAGCGAGGAGTCATATGAAAAAGATCTTGAAAATGCTGGTCCTCGGTCTGCTCAGCGCTGCACTGCTCTGCTGTGCACTGCCCTCTGCCTTTGCCGCAGAAGACAAGGATTCGCAGGTCTACACCATTGGTCTGGATGCCATGGGCGGCAGCAGCTCCGCTGTGGCAGTCACCACCAATCTGAGCGGCAAACTCAGTGCCCTGCCCGCGCAGCCTACGCTGGAAGGCTACACCTTTGACGGCTGGTATACCGAGCCGGTGGGCGGCACAAAAATCAGCACCTCTACGGTGTTTACCGGTGATACCACTGTGTACGCACACTGGACCGTGAAAAATGCCACCACTTCCACCAGCACATCCACGCCCGCTCAGCCGGAACAGACCGCGCAGGAATACGATGACGGCCCGATTCTGAGCGTTCTGACGGTAGCCGGTGCTCTGATCACCACGCTGGCCGTGGCTGCCTTTATTTAAGTCTTTTCACACACTGTATCAATTTTATCAATAGAAAGGAAAATCTCCATGTCTACTATGAAACTGCCCGCAAACTATGCCTCCATCAGCGAAGAGGAAATGGTCTATCTGGACGGTGGTGCCCGCGACGCTTACAACAGCTTCCTGAATGTCGGTAAGGTGTTCAACGCCATTGCCCGCATCTTCTCCGGTGCAAGCTCCATCATCAACAATGTCAACGTGATCTACCAGTCCTTCCTGACTCTGGGCGATCTGCTGAAGAGCTTCTGATCCGGCTTCTATTTTCATCTGTTTTTCAAGAACTGTCTCCGTTGTGGGGACAGTTCTTTTTGTTTTTAACGCATTTTAATCGTTTACATCAAAAGAAACAATTTTTCTTTGGCTTTGGCAAAAAAATGCACGGAAAAGGCATTTTTGTTACGCTTTTGTTACGCATACTGTGCTAACATATAAGGTGGAAGGTCATTCATCAAACTGGCGCTTTCACGCCGAAAACTGATATATCAAATGTGGTTTTGTGGTGCGAAAATTTTCGTATTTGTCGAAAGTTTTCGTTCGCCTAATCCGACCACTTTTTGCGGGAGAAATCGATCATTATGCCAGACCGTGAACTGCGGCACATGCGCCGCACCGAATTAGTCGAGATCATTCTGGCGCTCAAGCAGAGCGAGGACCGGCTCCGGGCAGAAAACGCTGCCCTGTCTGCCCAGCTGCAGGAACGGCAGATCCATATTGAAAACGCAGGTTCCATTGCGCAGGCTGCACTGGAGCTGAACAAGGTGTTTGAAGCGGCGCAGGCTGCGGCTGATGAATACGTTGCATCGGTGCTCGCAGCAAACAAAAACACCGATGCCGCTGCCAGCGCTCTGCGCGCTCAGGCGGAAGCCGAAGCCCAGCAGATCCTTGCACAGGCACAGACCGAGGCTGCGAACCTGAAGGCCCGTACCCAGCAGCAGTGCGACGCGGAAACGGAAGCCGCCGCACGCAAGCGCGCCCAGACCGAAGCGGACTGCAAGGCAATGCTTGCCCGGACGCAGCAGGAGATCCAGCAGCGCCGGGCCGCTTTTGACCGCCGGGCCAGCGAACTGCTGGACGGCTATCACAGCACGGAATTCCTGCCGGAGGAGCGTGCCAAATGAAAGAGCAAAAGATCAGGTTCACGCCCATTCCATCCACAGCAGAGGTGGAAGCAGAGCGCGAACGTCTGGCCTACCGCAGCCGTTATATGCGGGTGCTGCGCAGCACGGTCTACACGCTGCTGGTGGTCGCGGCCGTTGCCGTGCTGCTGGCCACTCTGTTTCTGCCGGTGCTGCAGGTCTCCGGCGACAGCATGAACCCCACTCTGCAGGACCGGGACATCATTCTGCTGGTCAAGAGCAGCGACATGAAGACCGGCGACCTTTGCGGATTTTACTGGCAGAACAAGCTTCTGCTCAAGCGCATCATCGGCCTGCCCGGTGATGTGATCGAACTGGACGAGGACGGTGTGGTCACTGTGAACGGCCAGACGCTGGATGAGCCATATGTAGATGAACTGGCTCTGGGCGAATGCGACATCAAATTTCCCTATCAGGTGCCGGAGAACCGGTATTTCGTACTGGGTGACCATCGGGCCACCTCCATTGACAGCCGCAGCAGTGTGATCGGCTGTGTGGAAAAAAGTCAGATCGTGGGCAAGGTTTTTTTGCGGGTATGGCCCTTGTCCAACTTCTCGTTGATCCACTAAGGAGGTTTAGGAATCATGCGGGATATTGTGAAAGAATATCAGAAAAAGTTCCGTCGGAACCACCAGCGCGCCAGACGCTATACTGCGCTGCTGCTGGCACTGGCGCTTACCACCAGCCTGTTCGTGAACTGGCAGCTGCACGGCGTGGGCATTGCCAAAACGGCCGAATATCTGTGCGGCGAGTTGGAGCACGAGCACACCGCTGCCTGCTATGAAAAGCAGCTGGTGTGCGGCTATGAGGAAGGCGAACCGGAGGACTGGAACGCCACCATGACGGACGACGGCACGTCTTTTGATGATACATTCGGCGTGGATGCGGATGATCCCGGCATTGCAGCCCATTCCGCAGAGCCGGAGTATATCTTTGTGCCCCATGAGCACACCGACGACTGCTACCAGGAAGTGCGGGAGCTGACCTGCCTGGAAGAAGAGCACACCCACGACGACAGCTGTTTTGATGAGGATGGTGTCACCTTCATCTGCGATAAATTCGAGCACACCCACGACGACAGCTGCTATACCACCACCTATGAGCTGGTGTGCGGTCTGGAAGAGGGCGAGCTTGTAGAAGAAGTGAACCCCGATTATGACCCGGTGGCCCTGTTTGAGGAGCCGGTGGCCGCAAAGCCCGTGGTGGTCGATCCTGTGATCGAGACCCCGGTGCACCACCACACCGATGCCTGCTACGAGGAAGTGCTGGTCTGCGGCCTGCCGGAGCATCACCACACGGTGAACTGCCTGTCCGACCCGCTGGACGGCACGCAGGACGAGGACGAATGGCTGGCACAGACCGGCACCACGCTGAGCGGCAACTGGGCCGACGACCTGCTGGCCGTAGCCGAGAGCCAGCTGGGATATGAGCAGAGCGAGCGCAACTTCCAGCTGGACGATGCCGACGGCGAGACCGTGCGCCACTACACCCGCTACGGCAACGACTACGGCAACGACTACGGCCCATGGGACGTGATGTTCCTTTCCTACTGCCTGAAATATGCCGATATCCCCCAGAGCGCTATCCCGCAGGTTTCCAGCGTGCTGTCTTTGCACAGCCAGCTGCGCAGCGCGCTGTACAACGAAGAGACCGGCAGCGGCTATGCCATGGATTTTGACGGTGATCTGCCGTCTGATGCCGCAATGCCCGGTGATATCGTCATTTACAATGGCACCGTGACCAAGGCTGTGGCCGCGGAAAGCCAGCCGTTGCCGGTGCAGGATGATTCCGCCGATGCCGACATTGCCCTGCTCTCCATGGATGCTGCGGCCACCACCGACACCGCGCCCCACATTGAGGAATATACCGTGGATGCCAGCACCGTTGGCATCGTGAGCGATGTGGACGAAGATTTCGGCACCCTGACCGTGATCTCCGGCGATGTGGATGGCAAGGTGGCTGAAGTCACGCTGAATGCTTCGCAGGTGACAACGCTGGTGTCTGTGGCAAATGCGCAGCAGGCCGATTACGGCGTGGCTACGCCGGATTTCAAAGTCGAAGATGACGCGGGTGCCATTACCACCATCAAAGGTCTGGATGCACTGGATTACCTCACTGCTCTGGAGGTGCAGCGCAAGAATGGCACTGAATACGAGGATACCAACGTCACCACCATTTCGGAGCTTCTGCACAGCAGCCTGACCGTCACAGATATCCCGGCACAAGCGATCCAGGAAAACGACTACTGTGTCCATGTTAAGCTGCCCAAGAGCTTTGATGTGCTGAACGACGAGCTTATCTCCGGCAAACTGGAAGATACCGGCAATTATGACACCTGCGGCAGCTACCGGCTGCTCAAGGGGAATGACGGCTGCTGGTACGCCGTGCTGCGGTACGACCAAAACTATATCAAGCAGAAAGAGGAGGCAGCCGCAGGCGCTGATACTTCCGATGCCAAGGTCACCAGCAACGTTGCCTTCAATTTCCAGTGGAACCAGAGCGAGGTCACCAGCAGCGGCTTTAATCAGATCGAGGTCAACAAAGATTACGCCCTTGATATCACCATCAACCCGGATGAAACCCCCGATGAGGATCAAAAAGACGATAAGAACTATGACCTTAACCAGAGCGTGAAGGACCCGCGCTACAATGGCAGCGATGCCTACCTGGATTACACTGTTACGCTTGTGGTCAAGAACGAACAGGCCGGCCCGCTGACGCTTGCGGACAGCATGACCCTGCCCACCGGCGTAACCGCCGAATATGTCGAAGACTCGCTCCAGCTCAGCATGGAAAACGGCAATACAACGCTCAGAATCACTTGGGAAAATGATAATGGTGAGCGCAAGATCACCTTGGGTTCTGCCGGTTCCCCCATTGCCGCAGGCACCTATTCTATCCGCTACACCGTCAAGCTGAAGGACGTTGGCGAAACGGCTGTTGACGGAGTAATCAATAACATCAGGATTCTGGATACGCCCATCAGCGATGATGCCGAAAAGTCGGTAAAAACCGACAGCCTTGTGATCACCAGTCAGGCCGATCCGTCCGACTACGAACTTCCCTCTACCGGCGGGGCCGGTACCAAACTGTATACAGCAGGTGGCGGCGCGCTGATGCTTGCCGCTCTGGTGTGCGGGGTTTGCAGAAAGCACAGACGCGAAAGGAGGGCACGTTAAAAAGCCTGCATCCTTCCTGACACGGCGGCAAAATTGATTCTGCGCCGGAAGCAGACCCTGAAAATAGGAATCAGAAAAACTTGAAAGGAGACTTTCGCAAATCATGATGAAGAAAGTAATCAAAAAGCTGCTGGCCGCACTGCTGGCAGTTGCCATGGTGTGCGCCATGGCGATCCCGGCGTTTGCATACAACCCTGGGGAGACTGAGGAGGACCTCTACAGAGGCCACTGTTACGACGCTTTCCAGATCTTCAAGGGTGATGTTAGTGAGGACAATCAGAAGATTTCCAACGTTGAGTGGGGCAGCAGCATCGCTCATCCTAACGAGTTTCTGGCGCAGTTGACGGAAGATCTTACCATCGGCGATAAGTTTAAAACTAATTTCACTGCTCAGGAAGCTGCTGCGGTTATCAGCCAATGGAGCACTTCTGGTGATTACAGCATCGCTTTTGCGCGTTGTGTATGCAACTATGTCTACTCGGATGGAGAATCGACACCCGTCATTCAAGGTGTTCACACCGGTGGCGTCAAAGTTCCAAAGCCAGGTTATTATCTGATCGTTGATACTTCCCCCTTTAACGAAGACGATTTCTATCATGCCTACAATTCCTTCCTGCTGAAAGTTACCAAAGCAGAATATGTCTTTCCAATTAATTATAAGGTTGTAAAGCCCACTGTTGAGAAGAAAGTCTACGACAACAACGACATTAGCTCTGCTGGTAACAATGACGGTTGGGGCAGTTCCGCTGACCATGCAATCAACGAAAAGTTCCAGTTCAGGCTGATTGCTAAGTTGCCCGCAAGCAAAGACAATGGCCGTGCTTACGATTACTATAATAAGTACACTGTTTGCTTCAATGATACTCTGTCTGACGGCATTACCTTTGACAAATTGGATAAGGTGGAAATCGCAAATGTCGATGGCGGTGATCCACAAGTGATCGATGCTGATAACTATACACGTAATCCGAACGGTTCTCAGTCCTTCAAACTGAGCATTGATGATGTCAAGACCTGTGCCCGTGCCGCTAATCTTGATTTGAATAAGGGCGCTACTATTACGGTCACCTATACTGCACACCTGAACGACAAAGCCGCTGTCAATACTGCAGACGGTGCTTCTAATGGTGAAAACAAGAATAGTGTTTATCTCCAGTATTCCAACAATCCCAGTATCAGCACATCCGTTGATAGGACTACCACAAGCGATGTCCGTGTGTACACCTACCAGCTGAACAACACCAAGCATCAGGACAGTGAGAATGGTCCCGTACTAGAGGGCGCTGGTTTCCGTCTGTACAGCGATGCAGCTTGCAATGATAAAGATGAGATCAAGCTCTACCAAGACGGCGAATTCTACTTTCCCATCAAAGACGCAACCGATAAAAACCCTGTTGAAATGAAATCCGCCTCTAATGGTCAGTTCAATGTCAAGGGTCTGGACGCTGGCACCTACTACCTGAAGGAGACCAAAACTCCTGACGGTTACAGTGCCTGTGACAAAACTGAAATCGTTATTTCTGCAACGCACGACGTATACCATGTTTCTCTGTCCGGTAACCTGAGTAATAAAATCATCAACAAAAAAGCCGGCGGCATTACCCTGCCCTCCACCGGCGGCATCGGCACTACCATCTTCTATGTGGTCGGCGGCGGCCTGATGGTTGCGGCCATCGTTCTGCTGGTCACCAAGAAGCGCATGGAGAACAAGTAAGCTCCATTTCCCCCAAGAACCCGGAGCAAAGGGGCCGCAAGGCCCCCGCTCCTATCCTTATAACATTAGGGAGTAGCCCATGAAAAAGAACAAAAGCACCGTCATCCTGATCCTCGTCTTTTTCGTGGGTCTATCCGTGATGTTATACCCCACCCTCAGCGATTACGTCAACCAGCTGCATCAGTCCCGTGCTGTGGCCACCTATGCCGAGGACGTGGACAATCTGACCGATGCCGACTACAGCGCCTATTTCGAGGCGGCAGATGCGTTCAATGCGCAGATCGCCGCAGACCCGGATGCGTTGTATTTCCCGCAGCGCTTTCCCACCTACGAAAGCACGCTGGATGTGACCGGCACCGGCATTATGGGCTACATCACCATTGAAAAGATCGGTGTGGAGCTGCCCATCTACCACGGCACCAGCGATGGCGTGCTGCAGGTGGCGGCAGGCCACTTGGAGGG
>ULVY01057358.1_pt1 | contig 11275 bp, 10 predicted proteins | sample 1959861 | NCBI WGS metagenome assembly ULVY01 (sample SAMEA4835798, study PRJEB28245) | human gut metagenome | biome: gut microbiome; material: fecal sample | place: Denmark | collected 2008
TAGTTATCTTCAGGCTTTTCCGTTTGAGAAGGTGGAGTGATTTTATACGAGGGAACTTTGTATAATTAATGGTTTTAGTCTTGGGAATATTTTTCAATGAAAAAAGGATGAATAATGCGTTTGCAGGCAAAAGAAAAACAGACTATAGTAGATCTGTTTATTTTCCGTTTCTCAAGATTACAGGAAGTTATGGGGGCTAAGATATTTCATTATCTATTTGGGATATTTGAATGAAGACGTCACTTCTTTGCCCATACGTGATATTTTGAATCGCTTGAAACGTTATTTATTCTTCTCAGTGCCAGCGAATGGATTTATATATGCGAACTAAGAAATGAAATAGCTCATGATTATCTTTTATTGGGTGACTGTTGGCGAAAGTCGAAGTGTTTTTAGGATTTTATGATAAGTTAAAGGCGTGTTTTAAAAGCTAGTTTCCACTAAGTCGTCAATTGAGAACTCAAATACATAATCTATATCTTTGCCTGAACTTTTATTTTATATATAGCAGTAAGACATAGAAAGATTCTACTTTTAATACTATAATATAGAGTTGACATCCGTCCATGGCTTAATTAAACTTTCAATTTTTAACATGAATAAATAGGCACTATAAAAGTGCCCATAAATTGGGGTATACTCTAAATTAGAGTACTAACCTAGTGTCATCCATTTATTATTAAAAATCCATTTATGAGGAATGCAATTATTTTGGCTGCAGGCAAGTCTCAACGATTTGCTCCATTTACCTACGAAAAGCCAAAAGGCTTATTTAAAGTAAGGGGAGAGATACTTATCAATCGCCAAATAGAACAGCTTATTGAAGCTGGTGTAAATAACATATATGTAGTTGTAGGATATATGAAAGAGAAATTTTTCTATTTAGAAAAGAAATATCCTCAAGTTCGTATTCTTATCAATAATACATTTGGTCAGTATAAAGGGAATTTATATTCTTTATATGTTGCTCGAAATTATATGAGTAATACGTATATATGTTGTGCTGACCATTACTTTGTTAATAATCCATTTCTTGAAGAACCTCAGCGTACATATCGGGCTTGTGTATGGAAACAAGGGAAATTCAGAGAGTTTTCAGTAGCAGTTTCGGATGCAGATGTAATAACTCGTACAGATATGGGTGGTAGAAATGCCTATGCTATGGTTGGGCATGCTTTCTTTTCAGAAAGATTTTCAAATAAATTTAGAGAACTATTGGAGGAGGAAATTGATGACTTTGGTGTGCCCAATATGTTTTGGGAGAGTTTTTATAACAAGCATCGTAAGGAATTGACTCTATTTGTAAAATACTATAAAGAAAATGAAATTCAGGAATTCGAATCTATAGATGATTTACGACAATTCGATGAAGGTTTTTTTGATAATATAGACTCTGCTATTGTTAAAAATATTTGTAGTGTTTTGAAATGTGAGGCTAATGATATTGAAGACATTCAGATCATTCAGAAAGGGTTGACAAATGTTTCTTTTAAATTTTCTGTGAAAGGGATTGATTATGTATATCGGCATCCTGGTATAAATGCTCCCAATGTTGTAGATAGAAAATCAGAAGTATTTGCACAATATAAAGCGAAGGAACTTGGTCTTGATCCAACTGTCATTTATATAGATATTGCTGGCTGGAAACTTTCGTATTACGTTCATGATTTGGTTGAAACCGATCTGGGAAATGATGCGAATCAAATGAGAAAAGGTATGCAACATCTTCGAACGCTTCATGAAACGACATGGAACGATTCGGTAAGAATATTCGACACTTTCAAAGAAGGATGTAAATTGATAAAAATAGCTTGTGCCTCAAAGGGAAACTTATTTGAAGAGTTTGCTGAATATATATATAAAGCAAAGACGATAGATTCTTTTATGAAGAATGATGGTTATCGTATTGAGGCGCTATGTCATAATGATGTTTATGATCCCAACTATTTAGTAACTAGCCAAGGCGATGTATATTTGATTGATTGGGAGTTTGCTGGGATTAATGATAAAGCGAATGATGTGGCAAGTATTTGCAGTCGCTATGATTTTACACGAGAAGAAATTGAAAACTATTTTAAAGCCTATGCAGATCGTGAGTTGACTTTGCAAGAATACAGACATTATTGGGCGGCAGTAGCACTCAATGCATTTTACTATTTCTGCTGGGCAGTTTATAAGGGTGGAGTGAATGAAGATGATGGATTTTTCTTTCTTGCAACCTATCACAATATGAATAAATATATGGATGAGGTTATCTCCTTATATGAAAATTAAAGAATAATGGCAAATATTGCAATCATTTTAGCAGGAGGTATAGGCTCAAGGCTGGGTAGTGATAGACCTAAACAATTTGTGGAAGTTTTAGGTAAACCTGTATTAGCTTATACCCTTGAGAAATTTCAGAACCATCGTGAGATAGATGTTATAGAGGTGGTTTGTGTGAATTCTTGGAAAGATTATTTGGAAGATATGATTCAGAAATATAACTTCTACAAGGTGAAATGGGTTGTAGATGGAGGATCTACATTTCAAGAATCAGTTATTAATGGGATATTTAATCTTAAGGGTAAAATATCACCTGATGATATTGTGATGACACATTTTGGAGCATCCCCTTTTGTAGAAGATGAGATAATTAGCGACTGCATTAAAGTATGTAAGGTGAAAAATAATGCTATATCCACTACACCATTTTTCCTTTTGTCAGGGCTTATTGATGATTCTAGAAAATCATCTTCTGTACATATTAATCGTGATATGATTGCATGCATGAATTCACCACATGCATTTAAATATTCGCTTATTTATGATATTTATCAGCAAGCGACCAAATCGGGCTTAATTCATGAAGTCGAACCCCATACAACTACTTTAATGCAAGCAATGGGCTATACTGTGTATTTTTCGAAAGGAAGTCAGACCAATATAAAGATAACTAAAAAAGAAGATTTGGAGTTGTTTGAAGGATATTTGTTGATGAAAAAATTGCACGGAGAATGAAAGGTAAAATAATTAATTTGCAGTTGGATGATTCTTTCTATAAAGAGGAAATCCGAGATGGGTACACTGTTACCACAAAACAGAAGAAAATATGGGCTGTAGAGATGGATTTGCTTGACCAGCTACTTAAAGTATGTAAGAAGCATGATATAAAAGTTATAATTTATGCTGGTACGCTTCTTGGAGCGATACGCCATAAAGGCTTTATTCCTTGGGATGACGATATTGATGTTGCTTTAACTCGCCCAGAATATGAAAAATTATTGAAGGTTGCTCCTGAAGAGTTTAAAGCTCCATATTTTTTCCAAACTGCCCTTTCTGATAAGGAATGTTTTGTTGGGTATGCACGCTTAAGAAATAGCCTAACCACAGGATTGATTGCCGGAACCGAAACTCCCCAGTATAATTGTGGAATTTATATTGATGTATTTGTTCTCGATGCATATATTGAAGACTCCTCAAAGTTACATTCGCAGTTAAAAGAAAGACATTATTGGGAAATATTTATTAATAAATTCCATTATTTTAAACCAAGCAAATCTTTGCTGAAGAGAATTATAGGTAATATTTTACATTATACAATATGTAAGATTGTCCCATATCACTTTGTCATACATTTATATAATAAAACGTTAACAAGATATAACGGGAAAACTGACAGGATTAGTTTAATTACGCACACTGAATGTTTTGCCCTTAAATATTGGTGCAGACTATCAGATTTTCATAACATCATTGAAGTTCCTTTTGAGAATATGATTATTCCAATTCCAGCAAATTATGATGAAATATTAAAGCATATGTATGGTGATTACATGACTTTTCCTCCGGCAGAAAAAAGGGGAGCTTGGCATGAGGGAATTCTTGAATTTGAACCGGATATACCATATGCAGATTTTTTTAAGAAAAAAAAACATGAAAGCTAAAGAAGTAATTAAAAGAATATTTGTTCAATTAAATGTCTTGTCTACGATTAATAGGTTAAGATATTATAAAAAGCAAAGAGTTTATTACAATGTAAACAATGCTAAATATAAAAAGCGTTGCTTGTTTATTTATATTGTCGATCCCTTTATAGAGAAAGCGTTTCCGGAACGACATCAGAACCTGTGGCAAGCAAAAGAAATGGCTCGCATAATAGGTACGAGAGGATATGTGGTTGATGTTGTAGACTATATGAATAGAAATGCTAAGCTTAAATTCAACTATGATATGGTTGTTGGGTTGATTCCTAGGGGTATTGATATCTATACCAAACATATGAATCCTGGATGTTTGCGTATAGCTTATCTTACAAGTATGAATTTGGCAATAACTACAGGTAACGAAAAAATACGTCTTGATGAGCTAAAACAGCGGCGTGGAATTGAACTTTCTCCCAGAAGAGGCTCTTCAACGGTAATTGGCAAAGAGATTGAACAATTTGATGGTGCTTGGTATATAGGAAATAAATATAATTTTCATTCGTATGATTGTTTTAAGATGCCACCTAGTTTCCGTATTGTTAATTCGGGGTATGCATTTGACTGGGCTAAAGAAAATATAGAAAGAGATTCGAAGAGTTTTGTCTTCTTTGCTAGTTCAGGTCAGGTTCATAAAGGTCTTGATCTTCTTTTAGAACTCTTTTCCCAACATTTGAAAGATTACACGTTGTATGTTTGCAGTGAATATGAACAGGAAGAGGACTTTTATCAGGAATATCATAAAGAATTATATGAAACTTCCAATATCATACCTATGGGATTTGTGGATATTGAAAGTGAAACTTTTAGAGAAATATCATATAAATGTACTTTTGCCATATTGCCTTCTTGTGCCGAAGGTTGCGCAGGCTCGATTCTCACAGCCATGTCAGCAGGTATGATTCCTATCGTAAGTAAAGAGTGTGGCTTTGAGGATGATGAGGTAATAAACCTTCCAGACTGTAAAATGGAAACTATATTTGGTTACGTTGTTGAATACAGCCAAAAAGATCAGAATTGGTTAAAGAATGCTGCAAAACATTCAATGGAAATCGTACATAGTCGCTACAGCAAATTATGTTTTAGCCATTCTGTAGAAAAAGCCCTTGATGGAGTTCTTGCTAATACTAAGTAACATTAATGAAAGATAAGGATATAAGTGAATTTTCACAGTCGGTACATAAAAACACGATCTGGAATATTTTATTACGTGGGATAGGTATATTATTAGGATTAGTTATGCTCCGCATTAATATCTTATATTTGGGGGCTTCCTTTTATGGACTTTGGGTTACTATAGCTTCTATCTCGCAATGGGCAAATATAGGCGATTTAGGAATTGGTAATGGCTTACGTAATGAACTGACCAAAGCGATAGCAAATGGGGATTTTACACGGCAAAAGAGTTTGATTAAAACGGCAATTATCATGCTGAGCAGAATATCAATATTTCTCTTTTTTATATTGACGCTTGTTTCAGAGGCTTTGATAATGCTGAATATTTTAGATTGGACTTTGAGAATGCCTTTATATATTACTAATGGCTTCTTCTGTTTATCATTCATTTTGGGTATAGCTAGAACCATTGCATACAGTTATCAGAAAAGTTGGTTTGCGTCCTTGGCGCAGACATCTACAACGGCATTTCAAATTCTAGGTGTTTTATTACTGCTTTTACTAAGCATACAACCTAATTTGGTTATCTTTGCCATTTTCAGCGGAGTAGCTTCCATATTAGGTAATTTGGTTATTGTTTTTAGCCTTTATCGATATATTAAGAGTATTATGCCAATATCAACCGTGGCAACATACGATAAAAATTACCGTCATGCAATATTGAATGTCGGTATGTATTTTTTTGTTTTACAGGTATGCTGTCTAATACTCTATGCAACTGATAATATTATTATAAATAAACTGTTTGATAGTGCAAGTGTGGCTAAATATTCAGTCATTACGACGGTCTATAATACAGGTGATTCGCTGTTTTCTTTATTACTCATTAGTCTATGGTCAGCAGTAACCTATGTAGCAGAAAAGCAAAATTACTCATGGATAAGGAACGAAATTAATACGTTGTTAAGAATGTGGGGCATTTTTTCTATAGGAGTTATTATTGTTTCAGTATTTTTCAATATTATCATTCAAATTTGGTTGGGTGATTCTGGATTTTATTATGAACCAAGACTAGTCTTGGTATTTGCACTCTTTACTATATGTAATTCTTTTGGAGCTATCTATGTAAATATTGCCAACGGATTAGGTGTCATAAAACTACAGATGGTTTGTAGTGTCTTTGGTTCTATCATAAATATACCATTATCAATATTTTTGGCGACTACTTGTGACATGGGACTTTCTGGTATAAAATTGGCAACTATAATTTGTTGTTTGGGGTCAATGTTCCTAGTTCCACTTCAGATTCACAGATTATTGCTTAATAAAAATAAGATACAAGAATGAAAGAAAAAATGTATTCTGTGGGTATCCGTAGAAGAATAAATGCTTTAGACCATTTCTGGCAGCATGATGATTATGAGTTTATAGAATGTAAGATAGATACATGTGGTGGTCGTTATTGGTTTGCTGATCCTTTTCTATTTGAAAGGGATGGGATTACTTATCTTTTTTTTGAGGCTTTTGATTTAGTGGAATGTAAAGGAAAAGAAGCTTACAGCATTTTGTGTGAAGATGGAACTTGGTCATCATTGAAGGTTATTATTGATGAGAAATATCATCTTTCATTTCCCAATATATTTGAGTATGGTGGGAAAATGTACATTATGCCTGAAATGAGTGAGGACTACTCTTTAAAACTTTATGAAGCAGTGTCTTTTCCGGATGAATGGAAAATTACTCAAGATATTTTATCTGATGTCTATGCTTGTGACTCTGTCTTTATTGAAAAAGAGGGTGTTCAATATCTTCTAACCAATGAAATGTATCATAATGTACCCAATGGTCAATATGCATCTTGTTGGGTCAAAAATTATCTATATCCAATGAAAGGATTGAAGGTCACAGGCGATGGGGTGAAAGTGGCAGATGGCGATTATGGTATCCGTAATGCCGGTAAAATATTCATTTCAGATTCTAAGCTATATCGTATAGGCCAAGATTGTCGTGAAAGACTTTATGGGAGGGGGATGGTTTTATTTGAGATTACTTCTTTGAATCCATATAAGGAAAAGAAAGTAAAAAATTGGAGTGGTGAAGAGATAGCTAAACATATTCGCAGTAACCATCATGGAAAAATAATCGGTTCTCATACTTATAATTTCAGTGAACATTATGAAGTTATAGATTTTTCATCTTTTCAAACACTTAGCAGGAGAATAGAAATTTTGAGAAAATGGCATAATACGAAAAGAAACATTTACCGTATCTTGGGCTTTGTAAAGAGGTGTTGTTATTGACTTAATGTTGTAGGATAATTAATTTGAAATATAATATCTATTTTTTTGATGAATAAGTTCCTTGAAAATCTGGTAATTATTGAATTTATTGTTTGCTCAGGAAGCATTAGGTTTCAATGTGCATCACCTAAAGTCAGTATGATGGTATTTCTAGTTACATGTTTTTTATTCTTTGTTTTTAAGAGAGGAACTAAAAAAATAAATTTTATTTTTAACTTCAAGATTATATCAATAATCACTTTGTGGGTGTTTATTAATACTCATATTCTGCACCTTGATAAAATAGATAATTCATATTTAGATTATATCTTTTATTTAATCGGCTCAGGATTAGCTGTGACAGTTTTTGATTTTGAAAATTTCAGATTCAAATTATTAAAATATTTGGCATATCTTTCTTTTATTTCGATAATAGTTCAAGTATGGCATGATTATTTTGGTCTTGGTTCTACTTTTGTAAATATTCCAGGAAACGATGGATGGGCTATGAGCCTATATTTCTTTAATACGGAATGGGGAGAAAATCGATTAGCTTCAATTTTTTGGGAACCGGGTCAGTATCAGATTGTATTAATATTTGTAATGGGACTTTTTTATAAGGAAATGTTAGATCCTTTCACATTAAAACCCTACTTGAAACATCTGCTAATTTTGACTATTGCATTAATCATGACTATTTCTACTTCTGGATATATTGCATTTGGCATATTAATATCAGGTGCGATAGTTAACTCTGCATATGGGCGTAAACATATTTATTTACTTCCATTATTGTCATTTCTTGCTTTTTCTATTTTTCTTTTATTATGGAATTCTGATGCTGTTCAGAAAAAAATAGCACAAGGTGAAGTTAATGAAGAGAATTCTTTTAATATTAGAATGGCAGATAATTTGGCTTTGTTAACGATGGTAGGGAATAAACCAGTTTTTGGTTATGGGGCAGGTACTAAATCAGCAGAAGATGCCAAGAATAAATTTGGATCCATATCTCAATCAAATGGCTGGCTGCGTTCTGCTGCCGAAAATGGAACACCTTATGTATTATATATTTTAGTATTAATTTATTCTAGTATTAAAAGACGAGTACATATAGCATCTGCGGCACTATTTCTCCTATTTGCATTTATACTATCCCAGTCAGGTGAAGGTAATACATATTTCCCTTATACTTATATGTATGTTTTTAAATATTGCACTCAACAAACTTAAAAATCACCTAAGTTATGAAAGATAAAGTTACTGTTGTGACTGTTAGTTACAACGCTGATAAAGTAATAGAACCTACTATCAAATCAGTAGTTAATCAAACATATCCAAATCTTGAATATGTTATCATTGACGGTAGTAGTACAGACAATACATTAAATATTATAAAGAAATATAGTAATAAAATATCGGCTTGGTATTCTGAACCTGATAGAGGAATATATGATGGCATGAATAAAGGGCTTGATGTGGCAACGGGAGATTGGATTATTTTCATGAATGCTGGCGATAGATTTTTACATAAAAACGTATTAAAGGATTTCTTTGAAGAAAAAGAATGGGGAGATAATACAGCTGTTATTTATGGAAATTCATATAAGACTAATGGGATCTTAGCAAAAAAGGAAGTGGTAAATTCTCCATTTTGGAAGAATAAAAGTTATTTGCATGGAAGTGGGATTTGTCACCAGGCCAGTTTTGTTAAAAGAAGTGTAGCGATACAATATCCTTTTAATTTAAAATTTAAACATGCTGCTGATATGAAGATGTTTAATGACATATATTATGCAGGATATAAATTTGAATATTTACAAGAAACTGTTTGCCTTTTCGATATAACTGATAGCTTTGGAAAGAGAAATCCTTTGTCTGGTATTCGTGATCAAGCAATGATTCTTAATAGGTATGGCACTGTTAGTTATTATATCTATTGTTTAAAAGAATTATTCATAATTAAGCCTAAAGATTGGTTCGCTTCTCATATAAAATCTTGGATAAAATATCTAAATTATAATGCATATCTAAAGTTTCAAAGAAAGCATGGGTGGCAATTGACCGAGGAAGTTACAGAAGATGATTGGGGACTTGTAGATCAACAATAATATGAGGATTTTATTTATAGGGGAGTCATATTTGCCTCAATTATGTGGTATGACAGCAGTTACTCGATATTTAGCAGAAGGTTTAGTAAGCAGGGGGCATAAAGTTGGTATTGCAACTCAATCACATTTTGATAATGATAAAAATGTTGAAATACTTAATGGAGTTGAGATAAATCGGTTTAGAATTAGACGGAATCTGTTAAAATATCCCGTAGGGGAATTGAAACTTTTTATTGATTTTGTTTTGCGTAGTGAATATGATGTATACATATTTGAGTGCATTGGGAGCCTTACATCTGATATTTTAATGCCTTATATTGATAAAATTAGAGGTCTAAAAATTCTTCATACGCATGGTAACTGGTTCAAAACAATGCATCCTTTTGTTATACGGCAGAATCTTAAGTTTACTTTGGGTAATACTTATAATTACTTAAGGCTGTGGTTTCAAAACCTTTATTCATATCCGAAATTTATTAAGGCCTTTGATGAAGTGATTATTCTGTCATCTGTGTCTAGTGATAAAGAAATAGTGTGTGAAAATGCTTGTAAGTATGAAGTATTGGATAATGCAGCGGATGATATTTTCTTTGAAGAATATAATAAAGTTGAGCCATTAAACTACCCTCTTCAAACAAAATACAATAAATATATTATTAGTATCGCTAATTTTCAAAAGGTTAAAAATCAAATGTTAATGGTGAGAAGTTATTATGAATCAGATTTGACAGATGTTAGTTTGGTGATGATTGGTTCAAAGAAGAACGATTATTATCAATTAGTAGCTGATTATGTTAGCAAACAAAGTAAAAAGTATCCGAGAAAGGATGTTGTGATGTTGACAGGTGTAGAGCGGAAAAAAATCCCAAATATTTTGAAGTTTGCAAGTTTATATTTGGTTTGTAGTGAAAAAGAGGAATACTCTATATCACTTATTGAAGCGATGAGCTTGGGTATTCCTTTTGTCAGTACTAATGTGGGTAACGCTAAAATGCTGCCTGGTGGGATAACAGTTAACTTGAAGACAGAATTAAGTCATGGCATAGATAGAGTATTGGGAGATGAGGCCCTATATCATAAATTATCACAAGAGGGGCGTGAGTATGCGAATGCTCATTGCAGAGAATTTATTGCGGTAGACAATTTGCTAAATATAATCAATAATGTCAAGGATGGTAAGTAATACTGTTTTGATATTGGAAATTTATATATTATTTGTACGAAAGCTAGATTGTGTTATCTTGATGTTTTGAAGGGTATACTTATAATTTTAGTAATATTGGGACATGTAGTACAAAGTACAGTACTTGATTATTTGCATAATCTTCTTTTTCGCTTTATCTATTTATTTCATATGTTATTATTATTTGCTGTTAGTGGATTTCCTATTTACAAAAGTATAAATTAGTAAAGAAGAGAGTGTTTAGCTTCTCATATTATTTGTGGTTTGGGCATTTATATTAACCATTATTAAAAAGTGGTTGCAGTACCTGTATAACAGAGTTAATATATAGAGGCAAGTATGTTAAGGTTTTATTGATCGGAGGAAAATTGTAATCGTATATTTGATAGAATACAAATGTTAATTATTAATAAATACATTCATGAAAATTATATGGTTTAAAGGGGATTTGGGAAATCAAGTTTTTTCTTGCGCATTATATTATTATTTGAGAAAGAAGTATCCTCATGAAAAAATATATGGATGCATGAAAGCAGGACCTTCTGTTGTGGTGGATAAATATTTTGATTTGGAACTGCCTAAGTTTAACAATAGTTCGTTAAAAATTCGCCAAGCCTAAGCGGCTCT
>ULVY01035588.1_pt1 | contig 11233 bp, 5 predicted proteins | sample 1959861 | NCBI WGS metagenome assembly ULVY01 (sample SAMEA4835798, study PRJEB28245) | human gut metagenome | biome: gut microbiome; material: fecal sample | place: Denmark | collected 2008
TAAAATAATTTTTCTCGGAATCAAATAAATGAACTTTGCGATAAGTTCCAAGAAGAACACCAGTGTCATCAATGAAAAACTGAGAATTATAAAGGATATCTTCTTCTTTTTCAGCCATTCCATAGACGATATGAACATGAAATTCCTTAGCTAAGGCACTCATCTTTTTTACGGATGTAGAGTTGATCGTGGCAGTTTCTGCCAAGTCTTTAAAATTTTTACCACATTGATAACCAGTAACAGCAAGCTCAGGGAAAATAATGAGTTGAGTATCTGGATGAGATTCCATAGCTTTGCGAAGAAGCGTTTCCATATGAAAAAGATTTTCCTCTTTCTGATTCATTTTTGGATAAGTTTGTATACAAACAACATTACATTTCATAATTTTTTCTCGGTCCTTTCTGAATGCTTTGTGATATATGCTCGTTTGGAACCTTGAACCAGCTAAACAATTCTCGAATTGCAAATACACTGATCACTGCAATTCCAATGGCAAACCATACATAGACAATTAGAATAAATAATTTAATTGTTCAAAATCAAAATGTTCTTTCTCGAATAGAGAGCCGATCATGATAACAACAATCGGAACACAAAGAGAAAATACATTACCTACAAAATAGTTAATATTATCATCAGGAATCATAAAGTAAGCAATGAGTCCACAGATCATACTGATAAAGATAGATGCAACGGCAACTCTTGAGGATACTTTATCCCAGATCAACCCAGCAATAAATGCAGTACATGGGGCGGCCAAAAGTAGTTTGTTGTGTTTTAAAGTGATTCCCACGTTAAGATTTCCTTTCTTAATAAATGCAAAAGGCGCTATAAACATATATCTGTTTACAACGCCTTTGTTTATGACTAGTGTAACATACAAAATCTTTTTATTACAAGATAAGAGTGAAAAGAAGTGAAGAATTTAATGAAAAAGGCAGATGAGAAACATTTTCAGGGGCTTTTTTCATGTATTTAAAAATAGTTATTGACATGATAAATTCTATGTGGTAATATAAGAAAATGTCTTAATGTGGGTTTGTCTGCCCACACTCTATGTAAAATTAAGAATAAGATTGTAAGAAAGATATAGTAAGATAGAGGGTTTCTTACAGTTGATGTAGTATATAAACCAGGTTTAGATCAAGAGGTGAAAAACGTCCATGGAAAAGAACAGAATACAGCCAATAAAATCAGGTACAGGGATGCGAATCAGCTATGCCAGACAGGATGACGTCCTTGAAGTACCAAATCTGATCGAAATTCAAAAGGATTCCTATGATTGGTTTTTAAGAGAAGGATTAGCAGAGGTATTTGAAGATATCTCCCCAATCGAAGATTACAGCGATCAGTTAAGCTTGGAATTTGTTGACTATCAATTATGTAAAGATGACGTCAAATATTCAATTGAAGAATGTAAAGAAAGAGATGCAACATACGCTGCACCTTTAAAAGTGAAAGTAAGACTTCATAATAAAGAGACTGATGAAATCAAGCAGCATGAGATTTTTATGGGCGATCTTCCTTTAATGACAGCAACAGGAACATTTATCATCAACGGAGCTGAACGTGTTATCGTCAGTCAGTTAGTGCGTTCCCCTGGAATTTATTATGGAATTGCTCATGACAAGATTGGTAAAGAGTTATACTCTTCCACAGTTATTCCAAACCGTGGTGCCTGGCTTGAATATGAAACAGATTCCAATGATGTATTCAATGTACGTGTAGACCGTACAAGAAAAGTGCCTATCACAGTTTTGATCCGTGCATTAGGTATCGGAACAAACGCAGAGATCAAAGAATTATTTGGTGAAGAACCAAAGATCCTTGCAAGTATTGAAAAAGACCCATCTGATAACTATGAAGATGGTCTGTTAGAATTATATAAGAAGATTCGTCCGGGAGAACCATTATCTGTAGATAGTGCGGAAAGCTTGATCAACAGCATGTTCTTCGATCCAAGAAGATATGATCTTGCGAAAGTTGGACGTTACAAATTCAATAAAAAATTAGCATTAAGAAATCGTATCAGTGGATTTATCTTAGCAGAAGATGTTTTAGATCCAACAACTGGAGAAGTATTAGCAGAAGCTGGAACGAATGTGGACATGGAACTTGCAGATAAGATTCAGAACGCAGCCGTAGCAAGTGTTATGATCCAGACAGAAGAAGGTGCTACAAAAATACTTTCCAACATGGAAGTAAATCTTGCTGAATATGTAGATTTCAATCCAGAAGAGATTGGTGTTCATGAAGATGTTTTCTATCCTGTATTAGAGAAGATCTTAGAAGAAGGATATGAAGGAGAAGAATTAAAAGAAGCTCTGAAGAAGAATATTCATGAATTGATTCCAAAACATATTACAAAAGAAGATATCTTAGCATCCATCAACTACAATATCCATTTAGAGTATGGAATTGGACATGATGATGATATTGACCACTTAGGAAACCGTCGTATCCGTGCTGTAGGTGAACTGCTTCAGAACCAGTATCGTATCGGTCTTTCAAGATTGGAAAGAGTTGTTCGTGAAAGAATGACAACTCAGGATATTGAATCTATCTCACCACAGTCATTGATCAATATCAAACCAGTAACAGCAGCAGTGAAAGAGTTCTTTGGAAGTTCTCAGTTATCTCAGTTCATGGACCACAACAACCCACTGTCTGAGTTAACACATAAGAGACGTTTATCTGCATTAGGACCAGGTGGTCTGTCTCGTGACCGTGCCGGATTCGAAGTCCGTGACGTACATTACACACATTACGGAAGAATGTGTCCGATCGAGACACCTGAAGGACCTAACATCGGTCTGATCAACTCTCTTGCTACTTATGCGAGAATTAACGAGTATGGATTTATCGAAGCTCCATATCGTGTACTGGATAAATCAGATCCTGAGAATCCAGTTGTTACAGACAAAGTTGTTTATTTAACAGCTGATGAAGAAGATAATTATGTAGTAGCACAGGCGAACGAACCTGTTGATGAAGATGGACATTTCGTAAATACTCATGTATCCGGACGTTTCCGCGAGGATACATCAGAATTTGATAAAGTAAACCTTGACTTAATGGACGTATCTCCAAAGATGGTATTCTCAGTAGCTACATCCATGATTCCTTTCCTGGAGAACGATGATGCCAACCGTGCGCTGATGGGATCCAACATGCAGCGTCAGGCAGTACCACTTCTTTCTACAGAAGCTCCTGTTGTTGGAACAGGTATGGAATCCAAGGCTGCATATGACTCTGGAGTCTGCATCACAGCAAGAAATGGCGGAGTCGTAGAAAGATCTACAAGTACAAAGATCGTAGTTCGTAATGATGACGGTCAGAGAGATGAGTACAATGTTATCAAGTTTGCACGAAGCAACCAGGGTAACTGTATGAATCAGCGTCCAATCGTATTTGTAGGAGACAGAGTAGAAAAGGGAGACATCTTAGCAGACGGTGCTTCAACAAGCAACGGAGAGATGGCTCTTGGTAAGAACCCATTGATCGGTTTCATGACATGGGAAGGATATAACTACGAGGATGCGGTACTGTTAAGTGAGCGTCTGGTACAGGATGACGTTTACACATCTGTTCATATCGAAGAATATGAAGCAGAAGCCAGAGATACTAAGCTTGGTCAGGAAGAGATCACAAGAGATCTTGCAGGATTAAGTGAAGATGTCTTAAAAGACTTAGATGATAACGGTATCATCCGTATCGGTGCAGAAGTACGTGCCGGTGACATCCTGGTAGGAAAAGTTACTCCTAAGGGAGAAACAGAATTAACAGCTGAAGAGAGACTGTTACGTGCGATCTTCGGTGAGAAAGCAAGAGAAGTCCGTGATACATCTTTAAGAGTGCCACATGGTGCTTACGGAGTTGTTATGGATACGAAGATCTTCACAAGAGAGAATGGAGACGAACTTCCTCCTGGAGTAAACAAGAGCGTTCGTGTATACATTGCTCAGAAGAGAAAGATTTCTGTAGGAGATAAGATGGCTGGTCGACATGGTAACAAGGGTGTAATTTCCCGTATTCTGCCAGTAGAAGATATGCCATACTTACCAAACGGACGTCCATTAGATATCGTACTGAACCCATTAGGTGTGCCTTCACGTATGAATATCGGACAGGTGTTAGAGATCCATCTGTCCTTAGCAGCAAAAGTTCTTGGATTTAATGTTGCTACACCAGTATTCAATGGTGCAGACGAGAACGATATCGCAGATACATTAAGAATGGCAAATGACTATGCCAATACATCATGGGAAGAATTTGACGCGAAATGGCGTGATAAAGTTAACGATGATGTAATGGATTACTTATATGAAAACAGAGACCATAGAAAAGAATGGCAGGGTGTACCAATTGATACAACTGGTAAAGTAAGATTAAGAGACGGTCGTACAGGAGAAGAATTTGACAGCCCTGTAACAATCGGATTCATGCATTACCTGAAACTGCATCATCTGGTAGATGACAAGATCCATGCACGTTCTACTGGTCCTTACTCATTAGTAACTCAGCAGCCACTGGGTGGTAAAGCTCAGTTCGGTGGACAGCGTTTCGGAGAGATGGAGGTATGGGCACTGGAAGCTTATGGTGCAGCATACACACTTCAGGAGATCCTGACATTCCAGTCCGATGACGTTGTAGGTCGTGTGAAAGCATACGAAGCGATCATCAAAGGTGATAACATCCCTGAACCAGGTGTTCCAGAATCTTTCAAAGTATTATTAAAAGAATTCCAGTCACTGGCATTAGATGTTAAAATTCTTGACGAGAACGCTGAAGAAGTTGAATTAAGAGAAGATGTTGATGGTGGAGATGCAAATCAGGATCTTGCACCAATGATCGAAGGAGACGGTGTCTTCAACAATTATGAAGAAAGCGAATCTGAACTCGGTGCTTTAGGATATAAACACGGAGACTTATCAGAAGGTGAAGATAACACAATCATGTAGATTGGCGAGCAATTTAGGAAGGAGCAGCCTTAAATGATGGAATCAAGCAATGAATATCAAAGCAATAAAATTTCATTTGATGCAATTAAGATCGGGTTGGCTTCTCCAGAAAAGATCCGTGAGTGGTCTAGAGGAGAAGTAAAGAAACCTGAGACGATCAACTATCGAACATTAAAACCTGAAAAAGACGGGCTTTTCTGTGAGAAGATCTTCGGGCCTACAAAGGACTGGGAGTGTCACTGCGGAAAGTACAAAAAAGTTCGCTATAAAGGTGTTGTCTGCGACCGATGCGGTGTTGAAGTGACAAAAGCAAGTGTCCGTCGTGAAAGAATGGGACATATCGAATTAGCAGCTCCAGTATCTCATATCTGGTATTTTAAAGGAATTCCTAGCCGTATGGGTCTGATTCTTGATATTTCACCAAGAACACTGGAAAAGGTTTTATATTTCGCATGCTATATCGTTTTAGATGCTGGAGATACAGATCTTGCATATAAACAGGTATTAACTGAAAAAGAATATAGAGAAGCGTATGAAAAATACGGAGATACATTCCGCGTAGGAATGGGTGCTGAAGCAGTGAAAGAACTGCTTCAGGCCATTGATCTGGAAGCAGAAGCAAAATCCTTACAGGATGAGTTCAAAACTGCTACAGGTCAGAAGAGAGCCAGAATCGTTAAGAGACTGGAAGTTGTAGAAGCATTCTGCAACTCAGAGAATAAACCAGAATGGATGATCCTGGATGCAGTTCCAGTCATCCCTCCAGATATCCGTCCAATGGTTCAGTTAGATGGTGGACGTTTTGCTACATCTGACTTAAATGACCTTTACAGACGTATCATCAACAGAAATAACCGTCTGAAGAGATTATTAGAACTTGGGGCGCCAGATATCATCGTAAGAAACGAAAAGAGAATGTTACAGGAAGCAGTTGATGCCCTGATCGATAATGGTAGACGTGGACGTCCAGTTACAGGACCAGGAAACCGTGCATTAAAATCATTATCAGACATGTTAAAAGGTAAACAGGGACGTTTCCGTCAGAACCTGTTAGGAAAACGTGTAGACTACTCTGGACGATCCGTTATCGTAGTAGGACCAGACTTAAAGATCTTCCAGTGTGGTCTTCCAAAAGAAATGGCGATCGAATTATTCAAGCCATTCGTTATGAAAGAATTAGTAGAGCGCAAATTAGCTCACAACATTAAATCAGCAAAGAAAATGGTTGAAAAACTTCAGCCAGAAGTATGGGATGTCTTAGAAGACGTCATTAAAGAACATCCGGTTATGTTAAACCGTGCACCGACACTGCATAGACTGGGAATTCAGGCGTTTGAGCCTATCCTGGTAGAAGGTAAAGCGATCCGTCTGCATCCACTGGTATGTACAGCATACAATGCCGATTTCGACGGTGACCAGATGGCTGTCCATCTTCCATTATCTGTGGAAGCACAGGCAGAGTGTAGATTCCTTCTGTTATCACCAAACAACCTGTTAAAACCATCTGATGGTGGTCCAGTAGCTGTTCCTTCTCAGGATATGGTACTTGGTATCTACTATCTGACATTAGAGAAAGATGGAGACAAAGGTGAAGGTAAATACTTCAAATCTGAGAACGAAGCATACTTAGCTTATGAAAATAAGGTGATCACACTTCATTCTAAGATCAAAGTAAGACGTACGGGTGTAGACAAAGACGGAAATCCTATTTCTCAGGTTGTAGATTGTACACTTGGACGTATCCTGTTTAATGAGATCATCTTACAGGATTTAGGATTTGTAGACAGAAGCAAACCAGAGAATGCTTTAGCATATGAGATTGATTTCCACGTAGGAAAGAAACAGTTAAAACAGATCCTTGATAAATGTATCAACATTCATGGAGCAACAAAGACTGCAGAAGTCTTAGATGATATCAAAGCGATCGGATACAAATTCTCTACAAGAGGAGCCTTAACAGTATCCATTTCCGATATGACAGTGCCACCTGAGAAACCTCAGATTTTAGGAGATGCACAGAAACAGGTAGAATTCATTACAGAACAGTATAAACGTGGTCTGATGACAGAAGAAGAACGTTATAAAGCGGTTGTTAAGACATGGTTCGACGCCGATGACGTTTTAACAGATAAACTGATCACAGGATTAGACCGATTAAATAACATCTTCATGATGGCCGATTCCGGAGCCCGTGGTTCTAACCAGCAGATCAAACAGTTAGCAGGTATGCGTGGACTGATGGCCGATACATCAGGACGTACGATCGAATTACCGATCAAGTCTAACTTCCGTGAAGGTCTTGACGTACTGGAATACTTCATTTCAGCGCATGGAGCTCGTAAAGGTCTGTCCGATACAGCCCTTCGTACAGCCGATTCAGGATACTTAACACGTCGTCTGGTAGACGTATCACAGGATCTGATCATTCGTGAACAGGATTGCTGTGAAGGTACTGGAGAGGAAATTCCAGGAATGTATGTAGAAGCATTCATGGATGGACAGGAAGTTATCGAAAGCTTAGAAGAACGTATCACAGGAAGATACGCAGCAGAAGAGCTTGTGAATAAAGAAACTGGTGAAGTCATTGTAAAAGCAAACCACATGATCACACCAAAACGTGCGAAAGCCGTTTGTGATGCAGGATATACATCTGTTAAGATCCGTACGATGTTAACATGTAAATCCGGAGTTGGAGCTTGTGCGAAGTGTTATGGATCCAACATGGCAACAGGTCAGGCCGTACAGGTTGGAGAAGCTGTCGGAATCATCGCAGCACAGTCAATCGGTGAGCCAGGTACACAGCTTACAATGAGAACATTCCATGCCGGTGGAGTAGCCGGTGATGATATCACACAGGGTCTTCCTCGTGTCGAAGAGTTATTTGAAGCACGTAAACCAAAAGGACTTGCGATCATCGCAGAATTTGGTGGAGAAGTGCAGTTAAAAGATACAAAGAAGAAACGTGAAGTTATCATCACAAACAGAGAAACTGGCGATGTGAAGACATATCTGATCCCTTACGGATCTCGTCTGAAAGTACAGGAAGGACAGATCCTTGAAGCCGGAGATGAACTTACAGAAGGTTCTATCAACCCTCACGATTTATTAAGAATCAAGGGAATCCGTGCAGTACAGGATTACATGATCCGTGAAGTACAGAGAGTATACCGTTTACAGGGTGTAGATATCAACGACAAGCACGTTGAGGTTATCGTACGTCAGATGCTTAAGAAAGTACGTATCGAAGACGGTGGAGACACAGGATACTTACCAGGAGCAATGGTTGATGTATTAGAACTTGAGAAGAGAAACAAAGAGATGGAAGAACAGGGTCTTCAGACGGCAACAGCAGATCAGATCATGCTTGGTATCACAAAAGCATCTTTGGCAACAGATTCCTTCTTATCAGCAGCTTCTTTCCAGGAGACAACAAAAGTTCTTACAGATGCAGCAATCAAAGGAAAAGTCGATCCATTAGTAGGATTAAAAGAAAACGTAATCCTTGGTAAATTGATCCCAGCCGGAACAGGTATGAGACGTTACAGAGATGTCAAGATCAGCACAGATGAAAATGATTTCACGATCGGAGATGAAATCGATTTCGAGGATGAAGAATTTGATATTGAAGAATAATTTGAATTTGTAGTTGGCTAACTGTAGGCTTTGAGTATATGATAAAAAATAAATAAAAAACCACAAACGCAGCGGTGGAATTTTTGCTCATATTTTGAACAAATCGCTTATCCGCCCAATTTCCTACGATAACTCGCTCTGAAGTTTATCTAAGACAAGAGTCTCTGAAGCTCAGACAATCGTCCAATTGGGCTGCGAATTTATTCAAAATATGGCAAAATGCCAATGCTGCGTTTGTGGTTTTTTATCATATACCAGAAGACTATAGTGTGGACAATTACAGTATTTGGTGCATACGTAAAATATTTTATCTTCATTTATCGATACCAAGAGTGCAAGCCAATACCGTTCAACATACATATCTCATAGTGGTTTCGATAACTGAAATTATTGAATATTATAAAAATGGTTATCTGTTGGCGACCGTAGGAACACGTCTGCACTTAGCGAGTGGATGGTCGGATGACCATTCAGGAGCTTAGTACAGTTACGTGTGAGTCGAGCGAAAGCGCGTCGCAGACAGATAACCATTTTTATAATATTCCACCAACTTCAGTCTATCAAACTATAATCTGTTTATTGTATGTAAAATCCTTAAGAAATCTGAAAAAACTATTTAATTGACAAAGTAAACAGATATTGATATAATAAAATCAACAAATGAAAGATAAGTTTTAAAAGAAAGGAGAATCGCCCAAGTTGCTCCATAAGGCTAACGGAAAGGCTTTTAAAACCGGCAGCTGATGGATCAGAAGTATTAAGATGATTGGGAATCATGAGACTGACTCAACAGGATATTATGATCTCGGGAGAGAACATAAGAGTCCTAGAAGCGGATAGAACGGTAAAGGAGTCAACCTCATAAAGATAATACGAAGAATAGAGAGAATGAACAAGATCTTAAGATAAGATCAGAAGATGATCAAAGAAAAAGAATCCAAACAAGAAAGATTCCAAGAGACGAGGAATCCAAACAAGAAAGATTCAGATAAGAGATCAACAAACATTCGATCAGCTGACCGGTGGAGCATTTAAAAAATTTGTAACTGGTAACTAAAGCAAAGTGTAACCCGTTAACAAAATAATTTGGAACTTATTAACTGAATATTTTCTCAAGAATAAGAGATTGATTTTTATATATTAAGAAAATGGCGTAAAGAAGCCATATAACAAAGAAATCGAAACATTGAGATCAAGAAAAGAAATCAGAATAGAAGCTGTCAGGACCGATATCAGAGATGTGACGAGAAAGCATTTCTGAAGACAGTGGGATAAGAAAAGATTTCGAATAAGATCCATAGAATGAGATTTCCAAAAAGATAAAAATATATAGAAATTAATAAAAATCTTGGGAAAAGGTCTTGACAAAGGCATGCAGGCATTTTATAATAGCCTAGCATGCCTTTTTGGGGAGCAAAACCAAGAAGTGCATGTATAGTCACAAGGTGAATTTAAGTAACCACAGTAGAAAACATGTATGGAGGTGAAATCAATGCCAACTTTTAACCAATTAGTTAGAAAAGGGAGAAAAACATCTGTAAAGAAATCTACAGCACCAGCACTTCAGAAAGGATTTAACTCTTTAAAGAAGAAAGCTACAGACACAAGCTCACCACAGAAGAGAGGTGTATGTACAGCTGTTAAAACTGCAACTCCTAAAAAGCCTAACTCTGCTTTACGTAAGATCGCCAGAGTTCGTCTTTCTAACGGAATCGAAGTAACAAGTTATATCCCAGGTGAAGGACATAACTTACAGGAACATAGTGTTGTTCTGATTCGTGGTGGTCGTGTTAAGGACTTACCAGGTACTCGTTACCATATCGTTAGAGGTACACTTGATACAGCAGGTGTAGCTAACAGAATGCAGGCTCGTTCCAAATATGGAGCTAAAAGACCTAAGAAAAAATAAAACAAAACTAAATTGGTACAAAGCAGCGTAATTAAACGCTACCTTGTATAGTTGTGCCGGAACTTTATTGTTTCCTACAAAGGTTACAGGAGATATAAAAGTCCTGCACGAACATGCAATAACTAAGTATGAGTACCGATGAATTAATGATTATTAAGGAGGGAAGAACCGTGCCACGTAAAGGACATATTGCGAAAAGAGACGTATTAGCAGATCCTATTTACAACAATAAGGTTGTGACAAAATTAATCAACAACATTATGTTAGATGGTAAAAAAGGAGTTGCTCAGAAAATCGTATACGGAGCATTTGCCCGTATCGAAGAAGAAGCTGGAAAACCAGCTTTAGAAGTATTCGAAGAAGCTATGAACAACATCATGCCAGTTCTTGAAGTAAAAGCTAGACGTATCGGTGGAGCAACATATCAGGTGCCTATCGACGTTAGACCAGACAGAAGACAGGCATTAGCGCTTCGTTGGATCACAACTTTCTCACGTAAAAGAGGAGAAAGAACAATGGAAGAACGTCTTGCAAAAGAACTTCTTGACGCTTCCAACAATACAGGAGCATCTGTAAAGAAAAAAGAAGATATGCACAAGATGGCAGAAGCAAACAAGGCATTTGCTCACTATCGTTTCTAATTTTAGGAGGCAATAATGGCTGGAAGAGAATATCCATTGGAGAGAACCAGGAATATCGGTATTATGGCGCATATTGACGCTGGTAAGAC
>ULVY01065243.1_pt1 | contig 11209 bp, 11 predicted proteins | sample 1959861 | NCBI WGS metagenome assembly ULVY01 (sample SAMEA4835798, study PRJEB28245) | human gut metagenome | biome: gut microbiome; material: fecal sample | place: Denmark | collected 2008
GAGCGATCGCGATCGCTTCTTTTTTCGACCTTCCGCGTCCGCGTTCTTTCTGATAACGGCTCGTCATCAAGATCGCATAGTCAACAGTCGCTCCAAGCTGAATCGTTCCGATCACAATACTTGCCACAAACGGAAGTTCCGTTCCCATATAATATGGAAACGCCATGTTGACCGCTATTGCAAACTCGATAACCGATACAAGAATAACCGGAAGGGAAATTGACTTAAATACGATCATAATGATCAGAAAGATCGCCGCCATCGAAAGAACATTGACCATTGTAAGGTCTACATCCGTTACATCCTGAAGGTCTTTCATCAAAGGCGCTTCCCCGATCACCATAGCGTCATCGTCATATGATTTCACAATATCGTCGATCTGTGCGATCTGTGTATTTACCTGATCTGTTGCAGATGCATATTCCGAACAAATAAATGCCAGCTCATAGTGATCGCTTTTCAACATACTCTTAATATCGTCCGGGATCATCGAATCCGGCACGGACGGACCTATCAAAGAGTTCATGCTGATCGTCCATTTTACACCGTCAACTTCATCAACCTGATCGAGCATTTTCTGTTTCTGCACACCATCCATATTTTTATCCATGAGGATCATATGCATGTTTCCCATTTCAAAATCCTTTTCCAGTTTTTCATTCGCCACATTACTGTCAAGCGATCCCGGAAGAGACTGAGCGATATTATAATAGATCTTCGTATGGTTGTTTCCGTAAATTGCAGGGAACAAAAGGACAAGGAACAAAACGATCCAGACAGCATAATGTTTCGTAATAAACTCTGACGGTTTATTCATATTAGAAAACAGTGGTCTATGCGTTGTTTTTTCTATCCATTTGTCAAATACAAGAACAAGTGAAGGAAGCAGCGTCACACAACAGAGCACTCCCATAACAACACCTTTTGCCATTACGATTCCGAGATCTCTTCCAAGTGTAAACGTCATGGCGCACAACGCCGCGAAGCCTGCGATCGTTGTCACCGAACTTCCGACAACCGACTTAAACGTATTCGCGATCGCATGCCCCATCGCCCGTTCTTTTTCTCCCGGAAACCGTTTCTTATTTTCCTCATAACTATTCAAAAGGAAAATGGAATAATCCATCGTTACGCCTAACTGTAAAATCGCAGTCAGCGCTTTCGTAATATAGGACGTTTCTCCCAAAAAGATATTGCTTCCGAGATTATATACAATCGCCGCTCCGATACTTATCAAAAACAAGATCGGTACAAGAAACGACGTGGACGTCAGTTCCAATATCAAAAGACAGCAGAGTACTGCGATCACCACATAAATCGGGAGCTCATGCAGGCAAAGATTTTTAATATCTGTAACAACACCTGTCATTCCGCTTATAAAGCATTGCTTATCTGCAATCTGCCTCATCTGTGTCACCGCATCCATTGCCTCGTCCGAAGATGTCGTATTATCAAAAAGAGCCAACATCATCGTTGCTTCTCCTTTAAAAAAGGCTTCCCTTATATCCTTCGGCAGCATCTCGACGGGAAGACTGATATCTGCGGCATCATCGTACCATAACACATCTTTTACATGCGGTACTTCGCTGAACTTTTCTTCCAGCTTCTGTACATCCTTTAGTTCCATATCTTCTACTACGACCATGGAAAACGCTCCCATGCCATATTCATCTACCAAAATATCCTGCCCCTTCACGGTTTCAAGATGTTCAGGCAGATAGCTGAGCAGATCATAGTTGACCCTCGTATTCACGATTCCGAAAAAAGACGGAATCATAAGCAGCGCGCTGACAATCAAGATCAACACCCGATGCTTTGCAATCCACTTGCCTGCTTTGACCACTGAAATCATCTCCTTATTTTTTGTATAATACACAATATATTCCAAAAATGACTAATAGTCAATATTTTTCAGCGATAAAAATGAATTTTAGTCATTTTATTGACTTTCTCAATAAAACAATTCATAATATAGGAAAAATAACAAAAGATTAAGCATCAAAAATAAGAGGGGATCTATTATGAGCAAAGTTGATGATAATAAAAAGCAGAAAGAGAGCACACTTCTCGAAACTGCCTTTCATCTTTTCACAGGAAAAGGATTTGCCAAAACAACAATTTCTGATATTGTCCAACAGGCCGGCCTTGCAAAAGGAACTTTTTACCTGTATTTCAAGGATAAATACGATCTGCGTGACAAACTCATCGTATATAAGGCAAATCAACTTTTTGACGATGCACACCGCGCTCTTGAAAAAGCAAATGTGAGCAGTTTTGAGGATGAACTGCTCTTTACTACGGACTACATTATCGAACGATTTCAAAAAAACCACTTCTTCATGGAGTTTATTGCCAAAAACTTATCATGGGGGATATTTAAAAGTGTCTTTACAAACGGAGATCCTTCTTTCTCCAGCCAATTCTACGATCACTACATGACCGCTTTGAAAAAATACAATGTAAACTGCCCTGCTCCGGAACTGCTTCTATTCACGATGATAGAACTGATCGGCTCAACAAGGTATAACTGTATCCATAACAGCCAGCCTGTCAGTATGGAAGAATATCTGCCGTATCTGCACAGATCACTGCATCACATATTACTTGCATTTACAGAATAATTACCGCAACATATATCACAGACATTTACAGAATAATTACCACAACATATATCGCCGACAGTCACAGAATAGTTATCACCGCAGATATCACTGGCATCCACAGAATAGTTATCGCCGCAGATATCACTGGCATCCACAGAATAGTTATCGCGGAGATATCGTCAGCGCTCACATTCACGGATGATCGCAGTATAAGAAGAACCCCGCTCCGCCTTTCGGCAAAGCAGGGTTCTTCCCATTCTTACACTTTTGAGATTCACTCACAAAATGCGTTTAACAATACACTTAATAATATGCTTTACAAATATTCAATTTTACCGCAGACATATCTTAAAATCTTCCGCAAGTCTTTTATATCTACTGTTCCGTCTTTTTCCACATCTGCCGCAAGCTTCTGTGTTCCGTTCAATTCCGCCTTCTTACAGATGCTCCGCAATGTCATACGGACGTCTCCGATACTAACTTTTCTGTCGGCATCCACATCTCCTCTAATATACTCAGGAGTATACGCCTCAAAATTAAATTCGTTTTCTTTCGCATACTTCTCCGCAGCTGAACCGGCTACTCCCCGGATCGTAAAGCCTTCTAACTTATAAGCCTGTCCTCCCTTTCCCGACGTCAAATATCCAAGAGCTTTCTCTCCGATTTTTGTTACAGAAGCAGGGACAGTCACTTTGTTTAATTTTTCACATCCGACAAATGCATAATCGCCGATATTCGTTACACTATCAGGAATTTCAATTCCTGTCAGATTTATCTGATCAAGGAACGCATATCCTGCGATTCCTTTCGTACCGGCTTTCAGATTGACAGTACCGCCTTCTGCGATTGTTCCTTTATATTTGTAGTAAACTTTTCCGGCATACACATCACCGTCAGCCTGTGCGTCATACCATGCAGTGTCCCCACCTTCATTATATATATCCCACTTCTCAAATGCATAGCCTCCGATTGCTTCTACCGAATCAGGAATTTCAATATCACTTAACTCTACACATCCGGCAAACGCTTTGTATTCAAGTTCCGTTACTGTATCAGGAATCGAAACCGTCGTAAGTTTTTGGTTACAAGCAAACGCACTGTCTCCGATTTTTGCAATTCCGTCTCCCCATGTAATTTCCGTCAGGTTACACCATGAAAATGCACTTTTCGCTACATATGCCAGTTTATTTCCAATCGTCACATGTTCAAGAGAAGTGCAATATGTAAATGCTCCCTCTCCGATACTTTCCACAGAATCAGGAATTTCAATCTGTTTCAGACTGCTGCAGCCTTCAAAGGCGTTGTTATCAATTACCTCAAGCTTCTTCCCTAGCGTTAACTTGCTCAAAGACCGACAATAATAAAACGCTCCCTTCTCTATTTGTGTAACACTGTCGGGAATATGTATTTCTTCTAACTTTTGACAGTGTTCAAATGTTTCTTCTTTGATTTTTTTCAGTTGACTGCCTTGTGCGAAAGTTACTTTCTTCAAATTCGTACATGATGCAAACGCTCCGTACTGCAGATTCGTAACTTGTGCCGGAATCGTAACTCCTACTACCGTCTCATTCTCTGTAAATGATTCAGCTCCAAGAGTTTTTACGACTTTATTGTCAATCTTATCCGGTATTGTTACATTACTTTCCGTTCCTGTATATTTCAAAATCTCTACTGTATTATCAGCTAAATTTGTGTATACGAATCCGTTTTTTGTTTTAGCTGATTCGATTTCCCATTGCATATCTTTCTCTAATGCTGCAACAGCAAAGTGATACGTTTTTCCCTGTTCCAGCGAAAGAACAACACGGCTTCCGTCTGCTTCTTCAGGATAATATTTTTTTATCTCATTCCATGCGTCATCATATACTAAAACTCCGCCTTTTCCGTTAAAAGAAACAGAATAATCTCCGGATTTACTTGGTACAAAATCATATGTGTCTGATCCGCCTTTTACAGCAGTATATTTTGTTCCTGTCACCGCAGTTTTTGTTTTTGTTTTTTCAATCGTCCATGTAACTGTTGCTGCATCCATCTCGTACAAATGTATCCAATATACAGATCCGGCTCTCATAACTACTGAATAGTCAACTTTGCCTTCTAAAGTTCCGATACCGTTTATCTCGAATATCCTCTCTTTAACTTCCAGTTTCACATTTTCATTAGAGCGGAAATGATAACTTGCCGTTTCTTCCGGTATAAACTCATAAAAACCGCCTTTTCTCATATCATGAGTATACGTCTCGCCTACTTTGACCTGTACTTTTCCACCAGAACCACCCGGATCAATCGGAGTATATTCAGACTGTTTAATACACCAATATCTTCCATACGGCGCTAAATAATACGCATTCCCGGCAAGCATTTCTTCGGAATAAATCTGATTCCACTCTTCGTCATAAAAACCGCCTTCTACACTATAATATCCTGTCGTTTTCGGAACGAACTTATAGTAAACGCCATCTGTCTCATTAATATACACTTTGTCACACTCTACTTCTTTTTCGATTCCTTTCAGAATTCCCCATTTTCCTGAAGCGTTTTCCCAACTGTATCTTCCGAGTGTAATCTCATAAACATTCTCTTTTTTTAATTTATAAAAAGACGATGAAGATAAAATTTCATTTCCTGTCTGTGTGTCTCTTATCTTAACTGACATCCCCTTTACAGAACGCACATAATAAACCCCGGATTCATCCACTGTCAATCTATAGTACGCCTCAGGCTTCTCCTCATTTAACTCTATATCAAATTCTCCGGGGGTAATATCTTTGACTTTTCCGGCTTTCCATTTTATAATTTTTTGAGATTCTGATGAATAATCTGATAATTCCAAATAATATGTTCCTGCTTTACGAAGTTCAACTCGTGAATTGATAATCTCCACATCTTGTGTTCCGTCTTCGGTTTCTTCCGTAATGCTCGCATACGTAAGAGAATACTTTTTATGGGCTTTCTGAACACAGAACGCCTTGCCAATCCAAAAAAATTCATGTACTATCCCTCCATTTTCGCTAATATATCTTTTGGGTTTGCTCGTAATATCGGAAGAATGGAACAGCACAATGCCACCAGAATAACTGCACCACCTAAAAGGAACAACATTCCAATATCTTGTATCTGCAACACCACTTTCAGATTTTCTGTTACTGTTTCTGAACCAGTAATGACATTTTGCAAAACGCCCGAGAACAATTTACCAATGGCTGTTGCTCCTAAAACCGAAAGTGTAAATACACTGCCTGCTTCTAATAAAGTTTGCAGGAAAATTTCACTTTTTGTCTTGCCGAGGCTCATAAAGATTGCCACCTCTTTTTGCCTTGTCCGCATCCACATACATAACAGCAGGGAAACAACAACAGTACCAGTTACCAATGTAAGTACCAGCATAAGATTTGCCACCTTACTGATTTGCTCTAATGGAGCAGACATCTGTTGATAAAGGGTATCGGAAGTGCTAAGTTCTACATCATTTCCGAATATTTTTTGCAAGCTGGTTTCCAGCACATCTAATTTTTCTGGTCTTTTTGAATAAACGCAGAGTTTTTCAAATTCAGCTTCTTTGAACAATTCTTTATAAGTGCTGTTGTCAATAAAGACTTGATTTTCTATTCGATTGACTGCGGTAGTTTCTGTTGGCTGGTCTTTTTCCACATTTCCTGCGGACATGAAAATTCCAATAATTTGAACAGATACTTTTGTTCCGTTTTCTGTACTTAATTCAATCGTATCTCCAACTTTTAGCTCATTTTGATTTGCAAGGTTCGCATTGATAACAGCACCTTTTTTCTCATGTTTGATATAATCGCCAGAAGATAAGCGGTACTGCATTTCTGAAAAAGGGCTGTCCTTTTCCAAATCATCATAGGAGAGCAACGCTATTTTCAAATTTTCCTCATTCGTAGAAGTATTGAGCGTAACGGGAGCAAAACTAGCTGGAAATACATCTTGCCTGCCGATACGGTTGATAGCTGAAACATCTTCCAGCGTTTCAATCTTGTTTACTTCATTCTCTGTTATCTTGCTGTCCTTACTTGTAATTTCAGCTACAATCTTAGAATTTGTCTTTTCCTGCATGGCTTGTTTGGACTCATTTGTAGTCCTTAAAATCATGCTTGTACCTAAAATCATACTGTTTACAAGTATCAAAACAATCAACAAAAGAATGGTTTTTCCTTTTTTTCGCTGTAAATAGCGAAAACCAAGTTGATAAAACTTCATACTTCACACCTCTATTCCCAACGGGCTATGACAACCTTTGTTGCATTGAAATGAAGTGTGTCTGCAAATTCTCCATAAAGATATACTTCAGATTGTTTTTTTACATCGGATATAGAACCCGTTGTTACATTTGTAACACCAGACTGTGCATTTACTGTGGCAATGACAAATTCACAATCTGGGTTATAGGTTACAGAAACAGCATTGTCTTTATTTTCCATTCCCGGTGCTTCTATTTTTATCCCAGCTCCACCCTCAATATCTTTTGCTTGATTTACCAAGCAACCATTGTCTGTAAATTCCAAAACACTTCCTCTCAAATTAGCAGACTCTAATATGTCGTTTCCTTTATTTTCTGAAGAACCATTTGTATTTTCTTCATTCGTATTAGAATTGACAATAGGATTAGACGTATCTGGCTTCTCATTTGGACTTGCACCACACCCCGTCAATGCACAGATACATAATCCAACTGCTATGAATTTACTGATGTTTGTTTTTTTCATTTTTGTATTCCACCTTTCTTGTTCGATATGCCCCTATTGTAAAAGCAAACCATTCTAAAAATCCTGTAAAAAAGTAAGAAAATCATCATCATTTTTTAGAGGATTTTTACAGACTTTTCTGTTATACTGTCTATAATTTATATAGAAAAGGATTGATACATTATGAAAATACTTCTTCTGGAAGATGATTTAGAGTTATGTAAAAATATAAAAATTTCTCTGGAAAAAGAAAACTATATGGTTGATTGTTGCAATGACGGGGAAACTGCTATGCTGTATGCCTTAAATACAGACTATGCTTATGACCTCGCCATTGTAGACCGTATGTTACCGATTATTGACGGTTTGACAATCATAAAATCTATGCGTAAAAAAGGAATTTCTATTCCTATCCTTATCATTACTGCCATGAGTACCCTTGACAATCGGGTTGAGGGTTTAGACGGCGGTGCTGATGATTATTTAGTAAAACCATTTCATATCAAAGAATTCCTACATTACCATTTTTATTTATCCCATGAAATGAATGATACATACCGTCAGGCATTTTAATACCAATATAAAATCTATTTTCTTCGGTAATTACAGTATGATCCCATACAGAAAGGTCAATATCAAAATTAAAACCAACAATTTTATCTATACCATTGTAAACAAATCTTGTACACATATAATCACTCCTCAAAATACTATTTCAAATAGTCATTTAACTAATCTAATTAGTATTTTAAAATGTTTTTAAACTCAAACATATTATATTCGCACGTTTCGATTGAATAGCCTGAACTAAAGTAGGCTAAAGAGAGGGTAAACATAACGCTATTGCGCCCTACTAAACCCTTTTCTCCTGAAAATTTCGTTTCGTGCAATAAGAGATTAAACCAGGGTTCATCTACTTGTTTTTTGCCTTCTGTACCGCTTAAAACCGTTAGACTTGAACGAGTAAAGCCCTTATTATCTGTTTGTTTGAAAGACCAATCTTGCCATTCTTTGAAAGAATAACGGTAATTGGGATCAAAAAATTCTACATTGTCCGTTCTTGGTATACGAGCAATCCCAAAATGATTGCACGTTAGATCAACTGGCAAAGACTTTCCAAAATATTCTCGGATATTTTGCGAGATTATTTTGGCTGCTTTGACAGATTTAAATTCTGATTTTGAAGTCACATAGACTGGCGTTTCTAAAACAAAATATGCTTGATAACCTTTATCAGATTTGATAATTAACGTAGGCATAAAACCTAAATCAATAGCTGTTGTTAAAATATCGCTTGCTGAAATAGTTTCTTTTTCCGTGTGAATATCAAAATCAATAAAGAAGGTATTGATTTGTCTTAAATTGTTTTCAGAATGTCCTTTAGTGTATGAACGGTTTTCGTCTGCATACGTACCATAACGATAAACGTTTGGTGTCCAATGCGTAAATGTATCTTGATTTTCGTGAATCGCTTCTTCGGAAGTCAGAACAACGCCACGTCCGCCAATCATGCTTTTTTTTGAGCGATACGCAAAAATAGCCCCTTTACTTTTACCTGGCTTGGTAGTGATTGAGCGAATTTTACTATTTTTAAATTTGTACTTTAACAAGCCGTCATGAAGCACAGTTTCTACAACAAAAGGGATATTCATTCAGCTGTTCTCCTTTCTTACGAAAATTAATTAGTTAGAAGCTACGATCAAAGTTGAATCACAACAAAAAAGGCAATCAACTAAGTTTTTCTTAATTGATTGCCTGGTATCTTCTTAAAGACTTGAAATCCCCTCAAAAACCCGATATAATGGGTTTACAGATATTTAAGTATCTGATTAATAAAGTAATTAAATACTTTACCAAATTTTGGGTCTCGACTTCTTTAATTGATTGGTGGTAATCAATTAAGGCTCGCAGTTAAAGTTTCTCAGGCTTTAACTGGTCGTGGCTCTTTGTTTGTATTCTTTATTCAGTTCGTTGTTTCGTTATATCTAGTATATCGCTTTTTAAAAAAATAAGCAATGATTTCGTGCATTATTCACACGAAATCATTGCTTTTTTCTTCTTCCATTTCTAACTCCAATGTTACTTGTTCTGTTTCTGGTTCTGGTTCTGTTGGCTCATTTGGGATTAAATCCACTACTAGCGTTGAGTTAGTTAACTTTGCAATTTGTTCTAGTGTTTTTATGGTTGGATCTGATTTTCCTGATTCTATTCGTGAATAATTTGATCTACTCATTTCTAATTCTTGGGAGAATTTTTCTTTTGATTTGGTACCTCTCATCTTTTTTAAGCTTTCTCTAAATGCTAGTTCCAAGTTTCTCCCCCCTCTTTTTGTGTCATAAAATTCACGCTTTATTTAAATTATAGCTTTTAATATCTTAATAAACAAGTGATTAATCACTTGTGATTTGTGATAAGTGATTTGTGATTAATATATAAAAGCCCTCTTTAAAGGGCTTTTATGTTTATTTTGAAAAAGAGATAAAATCAATATATCCCTTTTCCCCAATTTTTACAACGGCATTGTAGGGCTTTTTCTCTTTGTTTTTGATTCCTTTTACCAGGGTTTCTTTTCCCTCCAGTAATTCTTTTACATTCGTTTTGGTTAGTTTTTTCTTTCTAAAATGTTCAGCTAAAGTAAACTTACATTCAGGATAATTTGAACAACCATAAAACGATTTTTTTAATACAATATTGTTGCCACACTTAGGACATTTTCCTACAAGGGGTCCCGAGCGCTTAGTGGGAATTTGTACCCCTTATCAATACAAATTCCCCGTAGGCGCTAGGGACCTCTTTAGCTTCTTGGAAGCTGTCAGTAGTATATCTAATAATTTATCTCCATTCCCTTTAGTAACGTGTAACTTTCCAAATTTAAAAAAGCGACTCATAGAATTATTTCCTCCCGTTAAATAATAGATAACTATTAAAAATAGACAATACTTGCTCATAAGTAATGGTACTTAAATTGTTTACTTTGGCGTGTTCCATTGCTTGATGAAACTGATTTTTAGTAAACAGTTGACGATATTCTCGATTGACCCATTTTGAAACAAAGTACGTATATAGCTTCCAATATTTATCTGGAACATCTGTGGTATGGCGGGTAAGTTTTATTAAGACACTGTTTACTTTTGGTTTAGGATGAAAGCATTCCGCTGGCAGCTTAAGCAATTGCTGAATCGAGACTTGAGTGTGCAAGAGCAACCCTAGTGTTCGGTGAATATCCAAGGTACGCTTGTAGAATCCTTCTTCAACAATCAGATAGATGTCAGACGCACGGCTTTCAAAAACCACTTTTTTAATAATTTGTGTGCTTAAATGGTAAGGAATATTCCCAACAATTTTATACCTCTGTTTGTTAGGGAATTGAAACTGTAGAATATCTTGGTGAATTAAAGTGACACGAGTATTCAGTTTTAATTTTTCTGACGATAAGTTGAATAGATGACTGTCTAATTCAATAGACGTTACCTGTTTACTTATTTTAGCCAGTTTCGTCGTTAAATGCCCTTTACCTGTTCCAATTTCGTAAACGGTATCGGTTTCTTTTAAATTCAATTGTTTTATTATTTGGTTGAGTACTTTTTCACTCGTTAAAAAGTTTTGAGAATATTTTATATTTTTGTTCATGTAATCACTCCTGAAGTGATTACATCTGTAAATAAATACAGAAGTTAAACGATTTGTTTGTAATTTTAGTTATCTGTTTAAAAAGTCATAAGATTAATCACTGGTAGGAATTAATCTAACGTATTTATTTATCTGCGTAATCACTGTTTTTAGTCTGTTTCAAAACAGTAGATGTTTTATCTACATTACGCATTTGGAATACCAACATGACGAATCCCTCCTTCTTAATTACAAATTTTTAGCATCTAATTTAACTTCAATTCCTATTATACA
>ULVY01051376.1_pt1 | contig 11206 bp, 9 predicted proteins | sample 1959861 | NCBI WGS metagenome assembly ULVY01 (sample SAMEA4835798, study PRJEB28245) | human gut metagenome | biome: gut microbiome; material: fecal sample | place: Denmark | collected 2008
GCGCTTGGGCGGTGAGTTTGCCCGTTTTCATGGACAGGGCAATGGTTTTCTGGGTGACTTCTTCCTGCATTCAGCATTCCTCCTTGGCAGGTAGTCGGAAAAGCGGCAGCTAGGGTGGAACCACCAGCCGCCGCAGGTAAAGTGTTCTCATGGATGGGTACTCCTTTCGGTCAGGTGTTGGGCGGGCGGCCCCAATCGGGCTGTGCCATGTCGTGCGCCACAAGGGACGCATAGTAGCTGTTGATGGTGCTGGGTGCGTTAAAGAGCATAGCCCGCAGGTATTGCTTGATGTTGCGGACTTTGGTGGTGTTGTCCCGCAGGCAGTCCATGACGAACTCGATGTGATGGCTGTCCAGCTTCAGGAACTTTGCCTTGACCAACTCTGCCGGGTAATCGTCCCCGGCCACCCGGATGGACTTGCGGTTGGTGCAGACGGTTTCCAGCAGGATGTCCACGATCTCGTCCAGCTGTTCCCGGTCTATCCGGGGATTCTGGGTGAGGGTGTCATACTCGATATTCTCTAAAATCAGGTCCCGGTAGATTTGATAGGCCGCTTCCTTTCGGTTTTCCGTCCGTTCCGGCGGCGGTGCCGCTGCCTCGTCCTCGTCCAAAGGCAAGGGGTTTGGGGAATGGATAGGAATGGAATCGGTATTTAATCCCTCTTTCTTTTGTTTTTCTGTAATTAGTTTATCTTTATTTAATTGCATTGGATTTTCCAACGTAGGGTTTTCCTGCGTGGGATTCTCCAACGTTGGATTTTCCAATGTAGGTGAAACCGATGCAGGAACGGGCTGCGGCAGCTCGAAGATCACATAGTCAGCGCCGCGCAGCCGCCCTTTCTCATCCCGTTCTCTGGAACGCTGGATGTAGCCCGCCTGTTCCAGTTCCCGGATGGCCTGCCGTATCGCATCGATGCTTTCCCGGTTGATACGGGCCAGCCCTTGCAGGGTGTAGTCCCAATCTTCCGGCAGGGAGAGCATTTGGGAGAGTAAGCCTTTGGCTTTCAGGGACAAGGCCCGGTTCCGCAGGTGGTGGTTTGACATGACCGTGTAGCCGCTGTTCTTTTCTACACGAAAAACTGCCATTTCACGGATGTCTCCTTTCTGTTTTTGGACAAAGAAAAAGCCGCAGGCTTTTTGTGAAAGTCTGCGGCTATGCCGATTGTTAGATATTCAATTCTTTGTGTTTCCGCACTCCATATCAATTACCACCGAAACGGTGATGTGATTTTCAATGCGTTTATTGCGGAGCTTATCGCCCTCGCCATCGAACACAACATGACGAGAAAACAACGTAAAGCGGATGATTTCCACTAGATTCCTCTTTGTAGCGAAACTATCGCTTCCACATGCTCACTGTGAGGGAACATATCCACCGGCGTGCTGCTCTCCACTTTGTATCCCTTCCGGGTCAGCAGCTCCAGATCCCGGGCCAGCGTGGCCGGGTTGCAGCTCACGTAGACCACACGTTTCGGGGCCATGTGGGCCACGCTATCGATAAACTGCGGCGTAGAGCCCTCCCGCGGCGGGTCCATAAAGATCACGTCTGCGCGTTCCCCAGCCGCAGCGGCTTCGCCGATCCACCGGGTGGCATCTGCGGCAAAGAAGCGGGCGTTCTTCACGCCATTGTGCTTTGCATTGCCTATGGCATCGTGCACCGCTTCGCGGTTCACCTCCACGCCCACTACCTGCTTTGCATGGTCGGCGGCGGTCAGGCCAATGGTTCCGATGCCGCAGTAGGCATCCAGCACCACTTCTTTGCCGGTGAGATGCGCCGCGTCCACTGCAAGGCCGTACAGCACTTCGGTTTGGGTATGATTGATCTGATAAAAGCTGCGTGGGCTGAGCGCATAGGTCTTGCCGCAGAGGGTATCCAGAATGAATCCCTTGCCGTACAGCACCTTTTCCATATCACCCAGCACCACGCTGGTTTTGCGGTCGTTCACGTTCTGGACGATGGTGGTGATGGTCACACTCTGCTTTTCTGCCTCGGTCAGCAGGGCTTTGACAAAGTTCTTGGCCCCCGGCAGCACCGGCTGAGCCGTCACCAGCACCACCATCACCTGCCCGGTCATAACACCCCGCCGCAGCAGGCAGTGACGCAGAAGGCCGGTGCCCTTATCCTCATTAAAAGGCTGGTAATGGCAGGTGCCCGCTGCCGCACGCACGGCCAGCATGGTCTTATCCAGCACTTCGTCCTGCAAAAGGCAGCTTTCCACCGGCAGCACCTTGTGGCTGTTTGCCGCATAGATGCCGGAGGTAAGTTTTCCACCCCAGCCGGTGGTAAAGGTGGAGATCACCTTGTTCCGATAGTGGTATGGCGTTTCCATGCCCCGGATGTGCTCCACCGGGCCGAATCTGCCCAGCAGCTTTTTCACGGTCTCTTCTTTCTGCTTCAGCTGTGCGGCGTAGTCCATGCCCAGCATCGGGCAGCCGCCGCAGTTTTTGGCACGCAGTTTGCAATCCATCTTCCGCTCTCCTTTTTACCCATAAGGGTCATACAGATCATATTCTTCCGCTTCCAGATGCTTTTCCTCCAGCACCTTCATGGCCTGTTCCAGCTCGCTCTGGCCGCAGCCGCTCTCGCTGACCAACGCGCGCACCGCCGCCGCAAGGTCGCCGCCAAAGAGGGTGTCCAGCCGTTCCCGCATACTCCACACGTTGTAGGCGCGCTGGGTGATGGCCGGAGTGTAGGTGTTGCGGTTGCCATCCTTGCCGCTTTTCACCCAACCCTTTTCTTCCAGCCGGTAAAGAAAGTTGAGCACGGTCGCCGGTGCCCAGCCCTTTGCGCGCAGCTTTGCGTCGATGTCCCGCCGGGTGACGGGCGCACGGCAGGCCCACACCGCCAGCATCACCTGCTCCTCTGCCGCCGAAAGCGGCTTTACACTGTCCGGGATGCCATACATCCTGCTGTTCTCCCTCCTTTTGGCATCTTTTTTCTTTTACGTTTGTCTTTGTTTTATTATTATACCAATTTCTGCGCCAAAGCGCAAGAGCCGGAAACGCCGATGAAATCAGGCTTTTTTAGCTCTATTTTACATTTGTCTTTGTTTTTGTTTTTCTATCAAGGACATTTGTGTGCTTTGTGCCCGCACAGGGGCTTTTGCGCCGTATCTTTGTGCAAAGATGCTCTTGTTTTCATCCCTGCAAAACCGGTATACTACGGCTACAGCAATCAACAGAACGCACCACAGAAAACCGCGGTGCTGTGCGATACAGGAAAGGGAGAGTTCATTATGGCACGAGTTTACAACTTCAGCGCAGGCCCCAGCATGCTGCCCGAGAAGGTGCTCAAGCAGGCACAGGCAGAGCTGCTCGAGTATGGCGACAGCGGTCAGAGCGTGATGGAGATGAGCCACCGCAGCAAGTGGTTCGATGCCATCATCAAGGACACCGAGGCCACCCTGCGCCGGGTAATGAACATTCCCGACAACTACAAGGTCGGTTTCTTTCAGGGCGGTGCCACCCAGCAGTTTGCCATGGTCCCGCTGAATTTCATGACCACCGGCAAAGCAGATTACCTTGTCACCGGCAACTTCTCGAACCTTGCCGCCAAGGAAGCCGCCAAGTTCGGCGAGGTGAACATTGTTGCTTCCAGCAAGGACAAGAACTTCACCTACATCCCGGACGTGAACGCCATCAACTATGATAAGGATGCCAGCTACATCCACATCTGCCAGAACAACACCATCTTCGGCACTCAGTTTGTCGAGGTACCGCAGGTGGAGGGTGTGCCTCTGGTAGCCGACATGAGCTCCATGATCCTCTCCAAGCCCGTGGATGTGACCAAGTACGGCTGCATCTACTTCGGCGTGCAGAAGAATGTAGCTCCCGCCGGCATGGCAATTGCTATCGTCCGCGACGACCTGCTGGGCCACGCTGCCGACAACGTGCCCACCATGATGAACTACACCACCCTGCTGGGCAAGGACAGCATGTACAACACGCCCCCCTGCTGGTGCATCTATATGACCGGTCTGGTGCTCAAGTATCTGGAAAACGACATCGGCGGTCTTGCCAACATGCAGAAGATCAACGAAGCCAAGGCCAAAGTGCTGTACGACTATCTGGACGGTCAGGGCTTCTTCACGAATCCTGTGGAGCACCGCTACCGCAGCACCATGAATGTCACCTTCACCAGCCCCAATGCAGATCTGGACAAGAAGTTCTGCGCCGAAGCTGCAGAAGCAGGCTTCGTGAACCTGAAGGGCCATCGTCTGGTAGGCGGTATGCGCGCTTCCATTTACAACGCAATGCCCGCCGAGGGTGTGGACAAGCTGGTGGACTTCATGGAGAAGTTCCGCAAGGAGAACGCATAAAACCCTCTCAGCCTCACTTCGTTCGGCAGCTCCCCCGAGAGGGGAGCTTTTTATCAGAGGGACAACTTGATCGAACCCGCTTTCTAAGCTCGCCCTTCGGGAGAGCTGGCACGGCGCAAGCCGTGACTGAGAGGGTTCCTGTATAATAGAAGGGAAATCTGGACTATGTACACCATCAAAACTTTGAACGCCATCAGCCCGGTGGGTCTGGCAAAGCTGAACAACAAGCAGTTTGACGTGGCTGTGGACACCGATGCCCCGGACGGCATCCTCGTTCGCAGCGCCGACATGCTGAATACCGCCTTCAACGACAATCTTCTGGCCATCGCCCGCGCCGGTGCCGGCGTGAACAACATCCCGCTGGAGCGCTGCAGTGAGCAGGGCATCGTGGTGTTCAACACCCCCGGTGCCAACGCCAACGCTGTGGCCGAGCTGGTGATCGGCATGCTGATCGCCGGCAGCCGCAATGTGGCTGTTGCTGCCCAGTGGTGTCAGGGCCTGACCGGCGACCCCGCCATGGCAAAGACCGTGGAAAAGGGCAAGAAGCAGTTCGTGGGCAACGAGATCAAGGGCAAGACGCTGGGTGTCATCGGTCTGGGTGCCATCGGCTCCCGCGTGGCCAACTGCGCCATTGAGCTGGGCATGGAGGTCTACGGCTACGACCCCTACATCTCCATTGACGCCGCATGGAACCTGAGCAGTCAGGTACGCCACTGCGTGAACCTGAACGACATGCTGCCCCTGTGCGACTACATCACCATCCATGTGCCCTACCTGCCCACCACCAAGGACACCATCAACGTCCAGACCCTTGCCCTGTGCAAGGACGGCGTGAAGATCCTGAACTACGCCCGCGGCGAACTGGTCAACACCGAGGCGCTGCTGGAAGCCATGGAGACCGGCAAGGTGTCCGGCTACATGACCGACTTCCCGTCTGAGGCCATTCTGGGCAAGCCCGGCATCGTGTGCACCCCGCATCTGGGCGCTTCCACCCCGGAAGCCGAGGACAACTGCGCTGTCATGGCCGCAAAGGAGCTGAGCGACTACCTGAAGAACGGCAACATCATCCACTCGGTGAACATGCCGGAGGTCAACCAGCCCCGCGCCGGCGGCAAGCGCATCTGCATCATCCACAAAAACGAGCCGGGCATGATCAGCCAGATCACCGCCCTGACCACCGAAGCCGGTCTGAACATCGAGAACATGGTGAACAAGAGCAAAAAGAACATGGCCTACACCATGCTGGATGCTACCGGTGCTGTGGACAAGAAGCTGGCCGAAAAGCTGGCTGCCATCCCCGCCGTGATCCGGGTGCGCATCCTGTAAAGCAAAACGGTTTAAAATGTCCGCCGCGTCGCTCTTGGCATCTTCAGCGGAAAACGATTTTTATTTTAGCAACCCGGAAAAGTCTGCGGATTTTTCCGGGTTGCTTTTTCACAGAGAAGGCCCGTGGCGGCAACCTGCATTTCCAAACCAGGATTTTTTACAAGCTGGAAATTCTTTCTCGTCCCATCTGCCGGTTAGTTTCCATTTACAAACTGTAGTTTGTCTTAAAAAACGCGTTAGAGATAGCTTTTTCTAACTACACATCGTAAAAAGTTTACACGTATTAACATTCAAGGAAAACCTTGAAAATGGAAAATTCTGTGCTACAATAGGCTCGACAGAAGGGAAATGTCCACCCTGTTCTCCGGCTTTTGGGCCGGTATATTCATCTTACAGGTCCTGCGAGGGCCTCTGACAGGAAATAGAAAAGGTAGGGAAGTTACTATGGATATCAAGAAGATCGCACTGTTCGCCGCCGGTACTCTGTTCGGCTCTGCCGGTTTCAAGCTGCTGTCCAGCAAGGATGCCAAGAAGGTCTACACCCAGACCACTGCTGCCGTGCTGCGCATGAAGGACTCCACCATGGAGACCGTCAGCAAAGTTCAGGAGCAGGCCGGTGACATTCTGGCCGATGCAAAGGCCATCAACGAGGCTCGTGCTGTTGAAGCCGAGGCTGCTGTGATCGAGGATGCCGCCGAGGAGACCACCGAAGAGACCGCTGAGTAATTTTCGGTTCGTAAAGCACTGAAAGCCCCAACGTGGCTTTCGAGCCGCCTTCGGGCGGCTCTTTTTTGTGAGAGTGGGGCCGCAGGCGTGCAGGGTATAGCAGCCTGACGCTGCGGTAAAAAGATAGAGAAGGATATTTGATATATGAAATGTACCATTCTGCATGAAGGCAAAGGCCGGATGCGCGTGCATGTGGAAAACGTCCGCATGACTTTGCACCGTGCCGATGTGCTGGAAGCTTATCTGAACCACCATGATGCCATCGTCCATGCCGCCGTTTACGAGCGCACCGGCGATGTGGTCATTACCTATACCGGCAAGCGCACCGCCGCCATCGCTGTACTGGCGGGCTACAAGTTCGATGTGGCCGAGTATGACGCTCTGGTCACCTCCGCCGACAGCCGCAGGCTGAACCGGGAATATCAGGATAAAATGTTCGATCTGGTGGCAGGCCGCTGCCTGCGCAAGCTGTTCCTGCCCGCACCCCTTGACGCTGCCTACACCGCATTCCGCTCCATCCGCTTTCTCTGGAAGGGTGTGCGCTGCGTGCTGAGCCGCAGGCTGGAAGTGGAGGTGCTGGACGCTTTGTCCATCGGCGTCTCGCTGCTGCGCGGCGACTTTGGCACCGCCGGTTCTGTCATGTTCCTGCTGAATCTGGGCTCTCTGCTGGAAGAGTGGACCCGCAAGAAGAGTCTGGACGATCTGGCCCGCAGCATGGCCCTGAACGTGGACAAGGTGTGGGTGCGCAGTCAGGGCACCGAAGTGCTGGTGCCTCTGACCAAAGTACGCTCCGGCGATGAGGTGGTCGTGCGCAGCGGCAACATGATCCCGCTGGACGGCACCGTGCTGGAAGGCGAAGCCATGGTAAATCAGGCTGCCCTGACCGGCGAAGCTATGCCGGTGCGCAAGGCAGAGGGGTCCACCCTCTATGCCGGCACCGTTGTGGAGGAGGGCGAGTGTGTCTTTATCGCCAAGGCCGAGGGCGGTTCCAACCGCTACGATAAGATCGTGGCCATGATCGAGGAATCCGAAAAGCTCAAGTCCAGCACCGAGAACCGTGCGCTGGTGCTGGCCGACAAGCTGGTGCCATGGTGTCTGGGCGCAACGGTGGTCACCTATCTGCTCACCCGCAACGCCACCCGCGCCATCTCCTGCCTGATGGTGGATTTCTCCTGCGCGCTCAAGCTCTCCATGCCGCTGGCCGTGCTTTCCGCCATGCGCGAGTGCGGCAGCTACCACATCACCGTCAAGGGCGGCAAGTATCTGGAAGCGCTGTCTCAGGCCGACACTATCGTGTTCGACAAGACCGGCACCCTCACCCGTGCCACCCCGCAGGTAGTGGAGGTCGTGCCCTTCTCCGGCTGCAACGAGCGCGAAGTTCTGCAGCTGGCCGCCTGTCTGGAAGAGCACTTTCCCCATTCCATGGCCAACGCCGTGGTGCGTGCCGCCAAGGAGCGCGGCATTTCCCATGAGGAGATGCACTCCGAGGTGGAGTACATCGTGGCCCACGGCATTGCAAGCCGCGTGGGCGGCGAACGGGTGGTCATCGGCAGCCACCACTTCGTCTTTGAGGATGAAAAGTGCACCATCCCCACAGCCGAGCAGCAGAAGTTCGATGCTCTCAAGCCGGAGCATTCGCACCTGTACATGGCAGCCAGCGGCCAGCTGGTGGGTGTGATCTGCATTTCCGACCCGCTGCGCCCGGAAGCCGCCGCTGTGCTGAACGGACTGCGTGCGCTGGGCATCCGGAACACCGTCATGATGACCGGCGACAGCGAACGCACCGCTGCCGCCATTGCAAAGCAGGTGGGCGTGGACCGCTTCTTTGCCGAGGTGCTGCCCGAGGACAAGGCAAACTTCGTCCAGCAGGCCAAGGCCGAGGGCCACACCGTGGTGATGATTGGCGACGGCATCAACGACTCCCCCGCCCTGTCCGCTGCCGACATTGGCATTGCCATCAACTCCGGCGCTGCCATCGCCCGCGAGATCGCAGACGTGACCATCAAAGCCGACAGTCTGGAGGAACTGGTGGCCCTCAAGGCCATCGCCAACTCTCTGCAAAAGCGCGTGCGCGCAAACTACCGCTTCGTGCTCACCTTCAACTCGGCCCTCATCGCGCTGGGTGCTCTGGGCATCCTGCAGCCGGCCTCCTCTGCCATGCTGCATAATCTCTCCACCATCGGCATCAGCCTGAAGAGCATGACCAATCTCCTGCCGGAGGACAAGGCTCCGCAGCTGAAAGCATAATTACCGCAAAAAATAACGCCGTGTCTGAACATTCGACACGGCGTTATTTTTTATCTGTTATTCCAGCCCGATCTGCTGTGCATACTCTTCCAGCAGCTCCCGCTCCAGGAACGGGGTCTTGACACCCTCGCGGTCACGGTAGGTCTCATGGCCCTTGCCGATGACGGCGATCAGGTCGCCCTCCTGCGCGTGATCCACTGCGTAGTGCAGTGCATCCAGACGGTCGGGGATTTCCACAAACTTTGCGTCCGGGTTGCCCTTGTTCATGCCCACGCGGATATCAGCAAGGATGTCCTCCACCTTTTCAAAGCGGTTGTTGTCCTCAGTGAGGATGGAGAAATCGGCCATTTTGGCGCAGATCTCGCCCATGCCATAGCGGCGCAGCTTGGAGCGGTTGCCGCCGCAGCCGAACACCACCACCAGACGGTGGGGCTTGTAGGCCCGCAGAGTGGTGAGCAGGCTTTCGGTGGACACCTCGTTGTGAGCGTAGTCCAGCAGGATGGTGAACTTCTTGCTGATGGGCACCAGCTCCACCCGGCCCTTGACCACGCACTTGCCAAGGCCGTCGTGGATGGCCTGATCCGGCAGGCCCAGCACCTTGCCCACCGCCAGAGCTGCCAGCGCGTTGTACACGCTGAACTCACCGGGCATGTTCACCTTCACATCCATCTCGTCCTTGCCGGTCACATGGAACTTCACGCCCAGAAAATCGTGGGTGCGCAGCAGTTCAAAGCCGGTCTCGCGGTAGTCCGCCTGCTCAGCGCGGCCATAGGTGACAAGGCGGCAGGTGTGGCCTTCCAGCAGGGCTTCGGTATTCTCATCGTCAATGTTCACCACGCCCACATCGCAGCGCTTGAACAGCTGGCCCTTCCAGCTGCGGTACTCCTCAAAGGTCTTGTGCTCGCCGGGGCCGATGTGATCCGGCGAAAGGTTGGTGAACACGCCCACATTGTAGTGCACACCGGCCACGCGGTCCATCATCAGGCCCTGGCTGGAAACTTCCATCAGCGCGGTGTCGCAGCCTGCATCCAGAAATTCCCGAAAGGTCTTTTGCAGTTCGTAGCTTTCGGGGGTGGTGTTGGCAGTTTCCTTGTGGCGGCCCATATAATAAATGCCGTTGGTGCCGATCATGCCCACCTTGCGGCCTGCAGCTTCCAGCACGCTCTTGATCATGTGGGTGGTAGTGGTCTTGCCCTTGGTGCCGGTCACACCGATCATGGTCATCTTGCGGGACGGGTTGCCGAAAAGGTTCGCGCTCATCAGGGCCATGGCATAGCGGCTGCTTTCCACCTTGACCACGGTCACGCCCGGCATGGCGGAAAGGTCGATGTCGTGCTGGATGACCAGTGCGCTGACACCCTTTGCCGCGCAGTCGGCGGCAAACTCATGGCTGTCACGCTGGGTGCCCACGATGCACACGAACAAAAGGCCCGGTGCCGCCTTGCGGCTGTCGTAGATGATATCCGAGATCTCGGTGTCCAGACTGCCCTGCGCAAGGGTAAAGGGCACGCCTTCCAGTAACTGTTCCAGTTTCATACTGCACACACTCCTCAAAACATTTTGTCACATGGGGTTTTCTTCGTTATTTGTGGTCATGCGGGCGGGGTCGGTCAGCGGTGTTTCTTCCGCAGCTGCCGCCGTATCGTCCGCAGGCTGGGCCGCAGCGGCATCCTCTGCACCGTCTGCCGCAGTATCCTCGGCAGCAGAGGTGTCAGGCTCTTCCGGCACGGTCTTTTCCGGCACAACATAACCGGAGGGCAGGGTCGGCTGGCCTTGTGCAAAGTAAATTTTACGGGTGCTGCCCGCGCTGACATGGCTGAAATCCAGTCTGCCGGTGTCGGTAGGGGCACAACCCTTGCCGTCGGCGTTGGTCAGCACATAGCGTGCGCGGTCCAGCTTATAATCCAGATCGTTCCGTGTACCCAGAAGCACACTGACACGATCCTGATACAAAAATGCCATCTGGTCGGTGTCCGCAAATTCCATGCGGGTCACATCGTCCAGCATCCCATACTCTTCCAGCTTTGCCTGCAGCTCATTCAGCGCATCCAGACGGTCGTCCGTCTGCACCGCTGCCGAAGCTGCTGCCGAACCGGATGCATCCGATGCCGCCGGGTCTGCCTGCGCTGCAAAGGTCAGCTGGTCGCCGGGTGTCACCGACACCGGCTCGCCGCCGTATAGGGTCTTGAGTTCTTCCGGCTGGGCAGACTCGCAGGCTAGGATCTTGAACTGATCCGAGAGGGTCAGCCAGCCGCTCTTCGTCTGCATGGCATAGGTAGGCACCGCCTCGGTCACCTGCACCACCACCGTGTTGGGGTAATCCCGAACCACCCTGATGGATTCCAGCAGCGGGAACTGCTTTTCCAGTTCCGCTTCCTTGGCGGCAGGGTCAAAGCTGAAAATGTTCTCTTCGGTCTGCACACCCAGTGCCTGCAGGATCTGGCTGCTGGAATAGCCGCCCACCTCCTGCACCACGGTGCCGTCCGCCGTCTGCACCTGAATGGTGCCGATCTTGAACAGCATGGTCATGGTCAGGTAAACACCGGCGGCGATCACGGCCAGCAGGGTCACAAAGGCCATCAGCCGCCG
>ULVY01020367.1_pt1 | contig 11165 bp, 5 predicted proteins | sample 1959861 | NCBI WGS metagenome assembly ULVY01 (sample SAMEA4835798, study PRJEB28245) | human gut metagenome | biome: gut microbiome; material: fecal sample | place: Denmark | collected 2008
GCAGCAGCGGGGACCTGGAGGCGCTTGACGGCTTTATCAACAACACCAGTATCCGCCTGCGGCTATCCTATGCCGGGCAGGAGATTGAGCTGCCGGGGGATGTGTATGCCTCCTGCTGGGAGCGGCACCAGCTCCCGCCCTGCACCCTCATAAAGCTGCCCCACCATGGGCACGGGGACGCCTTGACATCCCGACTTCTGGAGATGCTGCGGCCACGGTACGCCGTTATCTCGGTCTCGGATGATCGGACAGATGACTGCCCCAGCAAAAAAATTATTCAGCTTTTGTCGCAGTTTGGCGTTGAATGCTTTTTTACGGATGCAGTACCGTGTCAGTATGCTCCGGATCAGCCTCATGTTGCCATACGTTTTCGGATTGAAAAGGGAGTTCTTATGGTATCGGACGTGTAAAAAGATGTGGGGGGAGGGAACCGCTCTGAACACTGGACCCCAACGATTTATCAGGATGTGAACGACTCCTGCCTGACGCACGCCGATATTCCCGCCAGGTTGGATTACAATGGGGACTGGCGCGGAGACAACAAGTGAGAGAATCTCAAAAATTATTCCCGGATTCCTTCTGCATATTGTTCTATATGAGAGACTTTGTTCCACTATTTTATGGAATACGACGTTTATTACCCGCGGGACATACCGAGGGCATCTTGACAGTATTTCCCGTATCCAAGGCGGTTGTAACCTGGACGGATCAGCCCATCTCCACCGATGGGGTACAGGTTTCCGCCATCATCGCGTGTCAATGCATGAGCCGGAAGCGGCTTACGTGCAGACTGCAGGGCATTCGGGCAGAAATGCGATTGCGGCTTCCGGCCTGACGCCTGCTGTCATACGCTTTCTGCTTTTTTGCGTCACAGTTGGCCGACGCGATGCCGCCCGGAGGAGACTCTGTGTTCTCGTACCGCGACGTTTTTTGCCTTTTACGGGGCCATGTAAAACAAGCTCAAATTGGTCTGGCAGACCCAACCTGGCTTTATAGCTGTTTGAAACAGCATCGGCTCATAGATGGAAATCTCGGGCTTATCTCTGCCGCACCTTGAGCAGTGGGCATTGCCCCTTTTTCTCTGCCTTTTCAAAGTGGACACAGGCTACCGCCTGGTATTGCATTCCGCTTCTCTCCCGGCTGATTTCCAAAGAAATCAGCCGGGTTTCCTGCGCCTTCAAAGAATTAGATGGTATCTGGAAGAATTTTTGCGTGGTTTTGCCGTATTCTGAGCTGCTGTGATAAGCATTTGTTGGCTTCATAGCCGAGACGATGATCTGGTGAATGCTTTGCGCTGTCTTAGGGATCAAGCCCTTGAATGGTCTCTTGCTCCGGTTCCAGTCCACCCGGCCCTTTTCCGTGTCGCTTATACCTTTTACAGCAACATAACAGATGGCACCGCGGTGTCATTCTCAAACTGCTGGTTTTAAATACGACAGAAAAAATATTACGTTAAAAAATATGGCGGCTGAGGAGCGGGTTTATCACTCCACAGCCTGCATAAGCATATAAGCATTACTTATGCGCTATACGTACTGTTTCCAATGGAGAGACGGAGGGGGGCGGCGCGCTTCCCCGGCTTCATCCAGCTAAAAATAATTTGATTCAAAAATAATATTATGTCTTATTTTTTGCTTGTTTTCTGCGAAGTCATGAAGTATGATAGGGGTGTAAGAGACCGGCGTCCTCCAAAACGGTATATACCGTTTTTATTTCCGCTTTGCGGAAATAAGGAGCTTTGTTTTCCGGCGAAAATAACAGAAGAAGGAGCGAGAAAGATGAAAACAGGTAAGAAACTGCTGGCTCTGCTGTTGGCGGTCGTCATGACGATGAGTCTGCTGACCGTGGGGGCGTTTGCGGAGGAGACCCCTTCGTCCGAGACGCCTTTGGAGCAGCAGGATTCCGGCAGCGGGAACATCCCGGACGATCCGGCAGAGGGACCTGCGGATGACCTGACAGGCAATTCTGAGGATGGGGCCGCAGGCGAGTCCGACGCAGCCCTGACGGCGGCAGACACTTCGTATGTGGCAGAGGTCGACGGTCAGCAGTATGAAACACTGCAGGCTGCTGTTGACGCTGTGCAGGGCAGCGGCACGATTGAATTGACGAGCAGTATTGCATTGTCAGATCAGGTGACCATTGACAGCGGAAAGACGATCATTTTAGACATGAATGGTGAGACGTTGTCTATTGGCTTTTCGGACAGCAGTAAAAATTTGATCGTAAACAATGGCACACTTACAATTACAGGCGACGGTACCTTTGATGCAACTGAGGCGACAAGCTACAAGGGCTTCATCAATAACTATGGCACGTTGACTGTGGAAAACGGAACATTTCAGATAGCTGATAAAGCCATGACCGTTCATCTGAGAAATCAGGATGGCGGTAAGGCTGTGATTAATGGCGGAACTTTTAGCGGTGGGGCAACGATTGTTCGCAGCTTTGAAGGCTCCAATACGACAATTACCGGCGGAAGCTTTACAAATAGTGTTTATCCCGCTGTTGATGTAAACGGAGAAACGCTGATTACCGGCGGAATTTTTACGAATACGTCTTGCAGCAGGTGCGATAGCCAAAATTGGGGATATACGGTCCGCAGCGGCGTGGACAACGATCCTGATGCCAAGCTGACGATTACGCCGTCGTCTGAGGGAAGCGTTGTTGTGACCGGCACGCAGGGAGCCCTTAGTGCGACCGCTGGGACAATGGAAGTCAATGGCGGCAGCTATAAGACGGTAGATTGCGCCCAGAAGCATGGCGCTGTATTCTATGCGCTTTATGTGGCCGGAGAAGCCGGTGCCGTACAGGTTGTTGTAAATGACGGTACATTTGTGACGGAGGGGAAGCAGACTGCCGTTCTGGTTGGAAACAGCAACGACGGGGGCCTGAAAGAACAGGCGGTTCTCCAAATCAGAGGCGGTCAATTCAGCGCACCTGAAGGAATTCCGGCCTACAAGGTAGATGTAGCCTTGGGCGGATTGAACATCACTGGCGGCACATTCTCCAGCAAAGTCGATGAACAGTATCTGGCCGAGGGCTATGTGCAGAACGCCAACGGCGAGGTCGGCTCCCGGGAAGAGATGATGGTTGCCGAGGTCACAACCGCAGAGGGGGTGGAACAGTATACCTCCCTGGCAGAGGCTGTGGAAGCGGCTGCGGACAAGTCTGTCATTACGCTGCTCAAAGATACAGAGGGCGACGGAATTGTGATCGATACATCCAAAAAGAACCTGACGATCGACTTCAATACCCACTCCTATACGGTCAGCGGAAGCACGGTGGGGTCTTCCGGTACAGAAACCAACGCGTTTCAGTTCTTGACGGGTGGTTCCCTGACGCTGAAAAACGGGTCCATCATCTTTGCCAATCAGAAGACCCTGCTGATCGGCCTGCAGAACTATTGCAACCTGACGCTTGAGAATATGGTGATTGATGCCAGTCAGGCAAGCGCACCCTGTCAGTATGCGATTTCCAATAACTGCGGTACTGTTCAGTTTATCGGAAATACGAGTATAAAGGCATATAAAAACCAAACGGCTTTTGATTCCTGCAAGTTTGGCAGTTACGAGATTCCCACGGTGAAGATCAATACCACAGGCACCATTACCGGCGATATTGAATTGAGCGGCGGCAAGCTGGAGATTTCTGCCGGCACGTTTGAGGGAAATATTCGTACGGTCAGCGGTTACGCAAAGGGTGATGCAATCATCACCGGCGGCACGTTCTCCAGCGATGTGAGCAAGTATCTGGCCGAGGGTCTTGGACAGGATGCCAACGGTACTGTGGGCAAGGTCGAAGAGGGATTTGCTGCCGTCAGAATCGGCGATACCTATTATCAGACGCTGGCCAAGGCCATCACCGAAGCAAAAGAAAATGATACCATCACGTTGCTGAGAGAGGTGGATCTTGGCAGCGACAGAGTTACGATCAACAAAGCGGTCACTCTGGATCTGAATGGCTGCACGCTTACAAGTTCTAACGCGACCAATACGCTGTGGCTGGAAGCCAGCCGTGTGACCGTTCAGGACAGCAAGGGGAACGGCAAGATCCAGAATACTGGCTCCGGCAGCAACAATATTGCAGTTGTTGTCAATGGTCAGGGCACTGAGGCGTATTTCAAAAGCGGTACGGTTTCCGGCAACTATGCCGTCTTTATTCAGAACGGAGCAAAGGCCGTAATTGACGGCGGCAAATACACAGGCACCTATGGTATCAACACAGTTGGTACAAGTGATGAGGCAAACAAAACCGCTGTGGAGATCAACGGCGGGGAGATACAGGCGGTCGCATTTGCGGTTGCCGGAAATGGCTCTGCCGACTATACGGAGACAGTGATTACCGGCGGCAGACTGGAATCCACTGAGGGAAATGTCATCTATCATCCCCAGGTAGGCGACCTGACGATCAAGGGTGATGCAGAACTGATCGGCCCGAACGGCGTGCAGTATTGCGGCGCCGGTACGCTGACCATTGCTGAAAATGCTGTGATTACCGCAACGCTGCCCTTTACGGAATTTCCCACCAAGCCCGCTTCCCAGGGGGATGGCAGCACCGATGATGGCGCGGCCCTGTCTGTTGTTTCCCGCGGCGGCGGTTATCAGGGCGAGGGGCAGACCATGACCGTGAATATCACTGGCGGTACGCTGACCAGCCGCAACAATGCGGCGATTGCCGTATACCGTTTGGAACGTGTAAACGGCCAGTGGACAACAAATGAGAATACCAAGATTGTCAGCTACCTTGCGGCGCTGACAGTCAGCGGAGGCAACTTCTCTGCCGGCAGCAAAAAGGACGCTTTTGAGATTGATACCCAGGCTGCCGACAAAATCAGTGTTACCGGCGGCTACTTCACCTCTGATCCCAGCGATTACGTACCGGAAAATGCGGAACCCAAGCTCTTTGTGGTCGCTTCCGACAAGACGGGCTACGCCTACATGGTGACCACCACGAAGCCTACGGAGGTCGATCCCATTGTCACGGAGAAGACGGAGACTGAAGTAAGCGAGAGTATCGAGCCGGAAGACCAGAAAAAGATCGAAGCGGTCATCGACAATGCGCAGGTCAGCGGCGTTTCTGACGCGGTGACGGAGTCCGCGCAGAATGCCATTATCAATCAGGTAGAGGAAGCACTGAATCCCGAGGATAAAGTGGTGGTGGAGATCACCGTGAGTCTGACCGCCGATAAAGCGGATTTGACCACAGAGGACAAGATGTATGTCTCCTATAAGGCAGAGCCTGTGGCGAAGGTCATAGTCAACGGCGAAGACAAAGCGGAGAATATTGCCGTTCCCAACGACTATCTGGACGGCCAGACCCTCATTGAGGTCCGCCTGCCGATTCCGACGGACTTGGAGCCCCAGGAGATCATGCACATTGCGGATGACGGCACCCGTGAGCGATATCTGAATGGTTCCGGCTTCACTGTGGAGGATGGCTGCGCGGTGCTGCATGTTAAGCATTTCAGCACCTTTGTGCTCAACGGCCAGCTGACAGTTGCCGCCAAGATCGGTGAGAGCGAGTACGGCACGCTGCAGGAGGCTGTGAACGCCGCGAAGTCCGGCGATACCATCGTTTTGACGCAGGATTGTGACGAGAAGATCTCTGTCTCCGGTAAGAGCGTGACCATTGACCTCGGTGGATACGCTTATAATAAGGACAAGATCACGCTGGGCAGCCGCTGCAGCATGAGCGTGAGCGATGATAAGATCACGATTACTTATTCCGCTCCCTCCGGCGGCGGATCCTCTTCCTCCAGCAGCGGTGATTATACCGTCAGCGTGGAGAACAGCAAGCACGGCACCGTCACCGTCAGTCCCAAGCGGGCGGACAAGGGCGATACCGTGACCATCACCGTCAAGCCCGACAATGGCTATGAGCTGGACGAGTTGACTGTCACCGACAAGGACGGCGACACTGTGAAGCTCCAGAACAAGGGCGGCAACAAGTACACGTTTACCATGCCCGGCAGCAAGGTCACTGTGGAGGCCACGTTCACTCTGGAGAAAGAGGAGAACCTGCCCTTTGCCGACGTGGCGGAGGACTGTTGGGCCGTGGAGGAGATCACCTGGGCCTATGAAAACGGCTATATGAACGGTGTCAGCGCCGAGCGGTTCGCCCCCGGCAGCACGGTAACCCGCCAGCAGCTGTGGATGGTTTTGGCCCGTCTGACGGAGTTCAATCCCTCCAACATGACCGAGGCGCAGCACTGGGCCGTGGAGAGCAAGATTTCCGACGGCAGCAACCCCGGCGGCGCCCTGACCCGCCAGCAGATGGTGACCATCCTGTACCGCTGGGCGCAGCAGATGGGCTATGACGTGTCCGGGCGGGCCGATCTGTCCGCGTTCCCGGACAACGCCTCCGTGGCCGCTTACGCCACGGAACCCATGACCTGGGCTATCGCAGAGGGGATCATCTCCGGCACCACTGAGGGCCTGCTGAACCCTGCCGGCACGGCCACTCGCGCCCAGTTTGCGGTGATTTTGTACCGGTTCTTTGAAAATGTGATGTAAGTACCATGCTTTGCTTCAGGGCGGTCCTTCGGGGCCGCCCTGTTTTTCTGTCCGATGGCGGGATGCAAAGCCATCAAGATACGAGATGAATGGATATATCTCCTGCATGTGCCGCAATGTCTATGAAACTCCCTGGGACGCACTGTGCGTCCCGGGGAGTTTCGGGCATAGAGGGGCGTCCCATGAAGTCGCTGGCCGTACGGCAGGACACGGCAGCGAGGGGCCAGACAAGGAGCAAAGAGGGATCCATTCAACCGTTAGGCCGGCGGCGGTTCCTGAAATAGAGCCGGAGGGCGGCAGGCAGACGCGATCCGCTTCTCTGCATGTCAGCTTTGACGGCCCAAGGCAGGAGGCTGGACCTCGTCCGGAACTGCCGCTGACATGCAGATGGAGGGGATGTGTTCCTTCCCGAGGGGGGACCTGCTCCTTGACGGAAGAGAATCCTTCCAGCACAGCTTTAACTTCGATTTTACAAACAGGGGGTGGAGCGACCCCCGCCTCTCCCTTTATACTGGTATCAACCGACGGGCCGGCCTTGTTGGAGAAAAATATTTCGCCTCTTCTACAAGCGGCCGATTCCCGCTGAGGGGGGTTCTTTTCATGAGAACAGGCACCGCCTTGTAAGTTTGCTACGGGATAGGAGAGATCAGATCATGCGGCAGGATATTCGGGTTTTGGACCGGGTGCGCGGCGCCTACGCCTCTCTGCGGCCATCGGAACAGCGGGTGGCGGACTATGTGCTGAAGGACCCAGAGACCTGTACCCGGTGCACCATTTCGGAGCTGGCAGACCAAGTGCAGGTGAGCCAGCCCACAGTGATCCGCTTCGTGCAGGCCCTTGGATTTGACGGCTACCGCAACTTCAAATACTGCCTCATCCGGGACCGCAGCGGCGGCGCGGCCCGGGAGGCCTGCTTCGACCACTTGGGAGGCTTCGACTTGAAGCCCTGGGACCAGCTGGAGGACCTCCCCCTGAAAGAGGTTCGGGTGTCCGGCGGCCTGCTGGAGGAGGCACTGAAGTCCCTGTCCGTCCAGGAGCTGGACCGGGCCGGGCGGATGCTTGCCACTGCCCGGACCATCGACATCTACGGGGTGGAGAACTCCTGCACGCCGGCCAGTGATCTCCTGACCAAGCTGACCTATCTGGGGCTCTGCTGCCGGATGCACACCGACGCCTATCTCCAGCAGATCGCCGCCGCCCATCTGGGGGTGGCAGACGTGGCGGTAGCCTTTTCCCACTCCGGCTGCTCCATGGATACGGTGAAGGCGCTGAGACTGGCCAGAAGGGCGGGGGCAAACACCATCGCCGTCACCAGTCGGAAGAATCCTCTCTTGGCCAAGTACGCCGACGTGTGCCTGTATACCGGGGGAGAGGACACTGTGATCTACGGCACAGCCATCTTCTCCCGCATCCCCGATCTGGCGGTGGTGGATCTGCTGTACATGGGGATCATTCAGAGCGACTATGAGCGGTTCTCCCGCAGTCTGGACAAAAGCGGAGCGGTCATTGCCGACCGAGGCTATCCGGAGGCATGAGATTCCCCGGCGGGGGCTTTCTTTGTAATTTTTCTACAAGGAAGGCCCCCTGTTTTTGATGCCTTTTTACGTTTCTCTAACGGAAAATTAAACCTTTCACGCTTGTTTTGCGGAGCTGGAATTTGCTAGGATTACACCGTCGCCGGACGTGCGGCGGCGCCCACAAGAACTTTTGAAACCGAGAAAGGAGCGGTTTTTCATGCTGGAACTGGAGCATATCCAGAAGGCATTTGACGGCGTGCCTGTACTCAAGGACCTCTCTCTCCAGGTGGAGGACGGAGAGATCGTCTCCATCCTGGGGCCCTCTGGCTGCGGCAAGACCACCCTGCTCAATATCATCTTGGGCATCGTGGATGCCGACCAGGGAGAGATCCGATACAGCGGGGAGGATCTGACCCGCACCCCCATGGAGAAGCGGGGCTTCAACATCGTCTTCCAGGACTACGCCCTCTTTCCCAATTTAAACGTACAGCAGAACATCACCTACGGCCTGCGGAACAAGCCCGGCATCTCCTCCCGGGAGGAGGTGGATGAGCTCATCGACCTGCTGGGCCTGCGGGAGCACCTGGGCAAGCGCATCGACCAGCTCTCCGGCGGCCAGAAGCAGCGGGTGGCCCTGGCCCGCACCCTGGTGATGAAACCCCGGATTCTCCTGCTGGACGAGCCCCTGTCCGCCCTGGACGGAGTCATCAAGGAATCCATCAAGGACCGGATCAAGACCATCGCCCGGGAGTACCACCTGACCACCATCATCGTCACCCATGACCCGGAGGAGGCCCTCACCCTGTCCGACCGGGTGCTCATCATCGATCAGGGGTCCATCTCCCAGTACGCCAAGCCGGACGAGATCGTCCACCAGCCCAGGAACGACTTCGTGCGCAAGTTCATCCTCCGCCAGCTGGAGATCAAGCGCGGCAACATCTACGCCCTGTTCGGCGACCGCCCGCAGCTGGCCGGCGAGGCTGTTTGAGGAAAGGCGCCATGAGACGGAAAAATTGGGAGCTGAAGGGGATTTTCTGGATCATCACCCTTCTGTTCGTGGGCTTCCTGGCCGCCCCCATCCTCCTGCTGCTGGGCAAGTCCCTGGTGGGGGAGGGCGGATTTACCTGGGAGTTCTATGCCTCGGTGGTGACCCGGGAGGGATTTCTCACGGCCCTTGGCAACAGCTTTGCGGGGGCGGCCGCATCGGCCGTGACGGCCACGGTCATCGCCTTCCTGATGGCCTATGCGGTCCACTACACCGGATTGCCCAGGTGGGCCAAGCGGCTCATCACCGCCATCGCGACCCTGCCCATGTTCCTGCCCACCATCACCTATGGCTTTGCCATCATCTACTCCTTCGGCAAACAGGGGCTGCTCACCCGCCTGCTGGGGCGGCAGTTCTTTGACATCTACGGCTTCGGCGGGCTGCTGGTGGGCTATGTGATCTATACCATTCCGGTGGCCTTCCTGCTGATCCACAACACCATGGGTTTTGTGGACAAAAAGACCATCATTGTCTCCAAGGCCATGGGGGACCGGGACCTGGCCACCTTCTGGATCGCCATTCTTCGCCCCCTGCTGGGAACTCTGGCGGGCGCCTTCATTCAGGCCTTCTTCCTGTGCTTCACCGACTTCGGCATCCCCGCCTCGGTGGGCGGCGGCTATGCGGTCATCGCCACCCTCCTCTACAACCAGATGCTGGGCGGCATCCCCGACTTCAACCGGGGGGCGGTCATCGCCATGATCCTGCTCATCCCCTCCATCGGCAGCATCTGCATCCTGCAGCTGCTGGAGCGGTTCAATATCCGCTATACCCGCATCTCCCAGGCGGACCTGCGGAAGAACCCCCTGCGGGATACGGGGTGGGGCGTCTCCAGCACGGCGATCTCAGTGGCCATCCTGTCTATCTTCGCGGTGATCTTTGTGGTCCCCCTGGTGGAGGAGTGGCCCTATCAGACCAGCTTCTCCCTGGAGCACTTCGCCGCCGTATTCACCGACAGCGAGCTGATTACCGTCTACTGGCACTCTCTGGTGATGGCCCTGCTCACTGCCTTCCTGGGCACTCTGGCGGCCTACGGCGCCGCCCTCATCACCGCCCGGAGCACCTTGCCCCCGCGGTACAAGCGGGTCATCGAGAGCATTGCCCTGGTGACCAACGCCATCCCCGGCATGGTGCTGGGTGTGGCCTATCTGTTTCTCTTCTCCGGCAGCGGCCTGCAGAATACCCTGCTGCTGATGATCCTGTGCAACATCGTCCACTACTTCTCCACCCCCTATTTGATGATGAAGAACTCCCTGTCCAAGATGAACGCCGGCTGGGAAACCACAGCCATGCTCATGGGGGACAGCTGGCTCCAGACCATCCTCCGGGTGGTCACCCCCAACGCTCTGTCCAGTCTCATCGAGGTGTTCAGCTACTACTTCATCAATTCCATGGTCACCATCAGCGCCCTCATTTTCATCGCCGGGGCCCGGACCATGGTTCTCACCACCATGATCAAGCAGCTGCAGTACGTGAACCGCTTCAACGAGGTGTTCGTCCTCTCCCTGCTGATCCTGGCCACTAACCTGATCGCCAAGGGGCTCTTCTCCTGCCTGGCCAGCTATAAGGCATCCCATCCGGTGAAAGAGCGCCGTTCCATCCAACTCTTTGGAAACAGAAAGGAAGCAGTCCAATGAATTTCAAAAAATACCTCGCCCTGGGAACCGCCCTGACCCTGACCCTTCTCGCCGGCTGCGGCAGCTCCGGCTCCGGCGATGACCAGATCGTCATCTACTCCAACGCCGATGAGGAGGCCATCACTGCCATGGAGAACGCTCTGGACGCAGGCGGCTATGAGGGCAAGTATATCGTGCAGACCTACGGCACCTCCGAGCTGGGGGGCAAGCTGCTGGCCGAGGGCACCAACCTAGAGGCGGATCTCGTGACCATGAGCACCTTCTATCTCCAGAGCGCCCAGGAGCAGAACAACATGTTCCTGCCCCTGGACTTTGAGGTGAACACCCTGGAGGAGGTGCCTGACTACACCGCCCCCATCACCTCCCAGGAGGGGGCCATCATCCTGAACACTGAGCTGATGGCCTCAGAGAACCTGCCCACTCCCACCTGCCTGAAGGACCTGGCTGACCCAGTGTA
>ULVY01049470.1_pt1 | contig 11093 bp, 12 predicted proteins | sample 1959861 | NCBI WGS metagenome assembly ULVY01 (sample SAMEA4835798, study PRJEB28245) | human gut metagenome | biome: gut microbiome; material: fecal sample | place: Denmark | collected 2008
GCGTAAGGTATACCATCTTCTTTGTTTGATAAAGTGCACATATCCGATGCCTTTTTGACATCCATCTCTGCGTTTTTCATTGCGATTCCGATACCTGCCGCTTTAAGCATAGGGATATCATTTTCGGAATCTCCGAAAGCAATGCTGTTCTTTACATCTATTTTTAAAATTTTGCATATATCACAAAGACCCTGTCCTTTATTGATTCTGCGAGAAAATATTTCCAAATAAAAGGCGGCAGTTCTGACAACAGTTAAATCTTCTGGCAGAAAGTTTCTGATTTGCTCCTGTACCTCATATATTTTCATAGGATCAACCGCCAGAAGAAGCTTTATAGGTGAAAAAGTGAGCCAATCCGCCAAATTATCGACCTCTATACATTGCATCTGATTATTCCGGCATTCATATTCAACCTTATACCCGTTTTTATCCGTAACATAAAACATCTTACCATCATCAACGATAACAGTTACCGGAAGTTCTTCCAGAAACCGGAGGATTCTCCTGGTCGTAGCAAAATCCATACTGATTTCATAGAACGTATTTCCTTCGCAATCCGTTATTTTTCCACCATTATAAGACATCAGAATTCCACCGAACTGTTCCATTTTTAACTGATCTCTAATGCTGAAAAGCCCGGGAGCTGGACGGGCAGATGCAAGGACAAGACGTATTCCTTTCTTCTCCGCTTCAATCAATGTTTCCAATGTCAGGCTGGATATTTTTTTTCGGTCATCTGTTAATGTTCCGTCAATATCCAGTGCGATTATTTGAAAATCCATAAAACAATTCCGCCTCCACATAATTTACGATTTGTTACTCACATGATATCATATTTTTTCTTCAATTACATCCACCTAATTCTAATATACTGCCATTTGGCATGCTTCCGTAACCAGCATCCGGTGAATTTTCTTCTGCATTGTTTTCTTTACATCTTCATTAGAATAATTGAAAAAGTGGAGCCCGAAAGCTCCACTAGGTTATTTCATCATGATCAGATATTCAATGGTTGACTGCGCTTCGTCATAAACAACGACCTCGTCATTGAACAGAGTAGTTCCTCCGGTTCCTCTTCCATGTGCCCAGACGCAGTGCGCTCCGGGGCATTTTTTCTGAAGGACAGCTTTTGTAAGCGATGAATCAGAACCATGGTAAATGTCATAATGTTTACCGGTCGCAACCCTGTAGATTGCAAGAAATCTTACATCAGTGTTTCCACCGGCCCAGTACCCGCCGTCTGTATAACCCAGGGATTTCTGGGCAAGCGGGGCAAAATAAGTTCCGTTTCCAAACATACTTCCGATACGCTGTACTCTGCAGTCCGGATTGATAAGCAGTCCGTTTGTGACAATGGACCAGAAATTCTCCGTCCTGGAACCATGGAACAGATGATCAATCCCATGACCTTTCGATAACTGTTCCTGCTGACAGAAACGGTCGAATCGTTCTTCTGTCCTCCTGTTACGGATCCTCCACGCTTTTACATACTGACTGGCATTTCCTTTCAGCATGGAAAGAACCTTATTTTGTTCCTCTTCTGTCACATCTCTCCAGTCCAGGTGGAATGCTTCCAGAACGGTAGGCCTTACGGAACAGTTGTCTAAGTCATGTGCATTTCGCACTCTGTTTACCATCACATCAAACAACTCCTGTTCATCCGCAATGATGTCATTAAAATCCAGCTTTCTTTTGGCCAGGACCTTAGACAGGTTATCAATCCTTCTTGGGATTGCTGCATACAGGGCTTTTAGTTTGTTATTAAATTCTGCTACGCTCATCTTGGAATATCCGGACGACAGTTCTTTCAGGATGGATTGTCCGAAAGCGATCATTTCATCTGAGATGTCATCGATCTTGATCCGGTAATTCTGGCTCAACACTGCTGTTGTACATTCCAGAAGGAGAGTCACAACTTTGTTTACGGAGGCATCGGCAATAGGTGCATATTCATTTCCGTTAATGGAGCTGGTATTCTTTTCTATCACCTTTTGTTCCATCTTTTTCGTTTTTGTGACCATATATCCCCTGGAAACCTTAGACTGGAATATCTCGTCCCATTTTTCCATGGGATTGATAAAGCTTCTTGGTCTGTGTCGTCCGATGGTAATGCCTACTCTGGATTCGGTTCCGCGGAAGGTGCCGTCGTGAAGGTTCTCCATGACATACTGCTGGTTGTTTCCCCTTCCAGTTGCAGTCTCCCCTACAAAGTTAAGCTCCAGATATTCTGTGTTTGGAGGTATTAAATTTGTTGTTTTCATATAGAAATCTCCCTTCGTTTTTGATTCAGAAAGAATATGAAAAACAGAAGGAAAGATGAAATTCCGTATGATCCGCAGCTTGATAGCATAGAAGTCTCTTTGGTATTGGGGATATTAAGCGATTGGATGTGACAGCAGGATGGCTCGCTGATATGGGAAGATGAGGCTGATTTGTGGAGAAAAAATCACAGTATTGTTTTGGCAAAAGAAAAATAGTTAATCTTGGATAAAGTTAGACATTAAAAAAAGACACCTGCAGTTAATTCCTGCAGGTGTCCAAAAACGAATGGAGTCATCAGCTCTTGCTGATGGTGTTAATATACCAGAAAAAACATATTGGGATTTCTGGTACGAAATACCAGCTGGTTATCTCTGGTGAAATACAGAGATTAACTTTCGGGAAGACGTTCTCCGCGGAGTGGATTATCACCGGAAAGTTATACAATATGTACAATCGAAAGGATTTATGGCAAAAAGGTGATTTTTTGTACAAAGAAACCTCTAAGCAATTGACAACTGGCAGTAATTTTGTTTATTATTATTTTGGATACGTCTGTTTAAAAATAAGACAGCTTTTCAGTCAATTTCTAAAAGAGAAAGGAGAATATTATGACTCTTATTGAATTTGTTACAATTACAGAAGAAAAAGTTAAGAAGGAGCTCAAAAACAAACAGGGACTGGAAGACACTAGCATTATTACTCTTAAACTGCAGGATCCGGATGCGATTAATACAAAAGTCAGATATTTACTGGAGGCCAGCAATAAAGAAGGAAAAAAGAAATGTGTCAGTCTGAACACATATTACAAAACTTATAAAGAAGATCTGGAAAAAACCGATATAGGCAGTTTATCAGATGGATCTATTCCGATCTTTTTTGACATTATTATCACTGATATCATTAGTCAGATTAAAAAAGCATTCGCCGCATAGAAAGAGATTACCTATATATAATTCAGCAGCTTGTTTTATATGACATAGATCACTATCCCAATGGACAGTGGTCTATGTCATTTTTATTAAAAAAAAGGATTTTTAGCAATTCGAAAAAATGCTATCCGCGGAGGCCGTTTCCTTGTGTTTTTGCTATTTGACAGCGGGTAATGAAGAAGGGTTTTTCCGCGGAAAAATACAACTACTTTCGTATATATGTGTCTGCTTTATTGTTTGGTATGGTGCAAGATCTTCCGTCAGATGTGTAGGCAGTATCGTCGGATGCGTACCAAGTGCCTTTTGGTAGATAGTAAATTGTGCCAACAAAGGCAAACTTTGTGCCCAGTTTAATACGGGTAAGATTATAGGAATCCTTAAACATATAGCCCATACTTTTTACTTTTGAAGTATCGAAAGATGACAGATCAAGTGATGTTAAATTAGAAAGCATGGAAAACATACTGTACATATCAGTAACCTTAGAAGTATCAAAAGGGCAGATTAATTCGGTAAGCTTCTTGCAATTAATAAACATACCATCCATATCCGTACAGGAACTGGTATCAAAATTTGTGAGATCAAGCTTTGTCACCTCATGGCATGAATTAAACATACCGCTCATATCTTGTACCTTCGAGGTATTAAAATTCGAGACATCTATTGTTTCCAGATTTAAGCTTCTTAACATCCAATACATATTTGTCACATTAGAAGTATCAAAACTAGATAAATCTAATGATCTTATGTATTGACTGTTATTAAACATGTTCTTCATTGTTGTTACTTTGGAAGTATTAAATCCAGATACGTTAATTCTGACTGCATAAGTAGTATCAAACATTGACTCCATGGAGGTAACGTTTCCGGTATCAAAACCAGAACAGTCAAGTTCTAATTTCTTTCTATCACCCAGATATTTAAACATGAAACTCATATTCTCAGTAAGGGAAGTATCCAGGTTCATGAAATCAATATGGTTGATATTGTCTAATGATTTAGATTCATTCTTATTTTTGAAAAACATGTAACTACAGTTTTTATTTGCAAGGATTTTTTGTCCAGGTGTTTGACTGGAAACATAAAAAGCAGTGCCATCAAGCCATCCTACTACTCCGCCATCTCCGTCAGCATCCACATCAACCAGTTCGGCATCTGCAGGTTTTTCTTTATCCGTGAAAATGACATCTGTCACAGCACTTGAACTGTTTGTCGAATCACCTTTAGGGATCAGATCGTTAAATTCAGATCCTGTTTTTAAAACAAATGTTTTCGGCTTGGCATATAGATCCAAATCAGACACGACGCCGCTGACAGGTAAACCATCGGTGCCTATTTCTACTTTCTGTGTACAAGCTTTATCAGAATACCATCCCAAAGAGCCTGATAATTCCTTGTATTGTCCTGAAACAATCTTTCCGGAGCTGTTGACGACAATGTCATTTACACTGGAACCGTCTGCAAAAGTTAGTCCGTTTCCGTAATAAGTAATCCCATAACCCAATGTACTCTTTCTGGGTTTTTCTGTGCTAATGGAAATATCCGGTATCGTTCTCTCATCATTAGAAGAACTGTCATCCCAGACCTTTGTAACTGTTTTTACTTCGGAAGTTTTGGAATCCTTAAAGTCGTAAACTTTCCCACTGTCACCTCCAGAACTGCTATCCGCACTGGTACTACTAACCCTCGAAAATTCTATCGGGGGGGGGTACTACCAGAATTAATATTATCTGCCATTACCGGTACTGTCACCTTAGCAGCCATCATTGCCCCAAGCATTATTCCCGGAATCCATTTCTTAAATCTCATTGCACATATACCTCCTGTGATTTTTCGATAATATGCCAAAAAAATTATTTTCATATACAAAACCTATTGTTCATATTATGGCTGTCAAAAAAACGAAAGGAGATATTAACTTATGAAAGAAAAAATGAGAATTCTGGTCGTAGAACCAGTAAAGAGACCTTATGTGAAGGAGATTGACCATACTCTGGAGGAGATGCAGAAAGTAGTCGGAGGCTCAATTCAGGCCCTTTATCCGTTTGAGGATCGGGTAGGTTTGATTTGCAATGATGAGGCTAAAATAACAGGTGGTTTCACACCAAACAGGGCACTTAAAGATGAGAACGGGAATGTTTATGATATAATTTTTGGAACATTTTTCATCGCAGGATTTGGAGAAGAGGACTTTTGTAGCCTGGATGATGACCTTATTGAAAAATTCCATAAATATTACGAATACCCACAACTTTTTGGCTTTTGTGGCAGTGAAGAAGAAAAAATGTGGATTAATGAAACACATCCGCCTATTTATACCTTCCATTTGTGGATGTTAAAGGACACGGAAGAAAATAAGGACTACCTCTTCATGTCATATCGACATTTGAAGAAATCAGGAAGAAAGATTAAAAAAGCTGATTACGAAGATGTTTACGATGGCATTTGTGTTGGCGGTGAAAATGACCATAGGATAGCGGAAAATGTCTATGCTTCTCTTAACACTGAGAAGCCGGCAGATTATCATGCGAGAACGTTTTCCATGGGCGATATTCTCGTGCTATCAGATGAGGATAGAAATGAGAAAGCTTATTTTTGTGATACTTTCGGTTTCGTTGAGGTGCCAGAATTTCTTTCATAATCAAAAAGCACTTCTGGAGAGGACATCTTTCTCTCCTGGAAGTGCTTTTTTTGATATGAAATATCGGACATACTCTATGATTCTGTCTTTTTACGTTAGGCAGGATCATCATTAGTATCTGAAAGCTACAGGTTGGGATATTCTACTTGTCAAAAAAAGTGAATTCGAATTCACTTTTTTTGAGTTACATACGGATACCAGCTTTTGCAAATTTTCCGTATTTGGCAACGATCTGGTACGCATGAAGTTCTGTGCCTGTTACAGTCAGGCGTATGGCTTTATCACCTTTTGAGTGATGCCAGTAATATCCATCGTCATCCCTCAGCATGATGCCGCCTGGTTCTATGCCAGGAGCAATGCTGTAACAGGGATTGATTGCCCGTCCAAAATCAAAGATGTTCCTTTCCTTGAATACATAGGTTTCATCGTTTATAGTAATCGTATGAATGTAACACTTTGTTTTTCCACCCTCATCGCATAAGGAATGTTCCTTGATATCCCATTGTACGCCCTCAAGCATTTTGGACCTTTCCTCCTCAAATGCTTTGATTTTACTTTCTCTTTCGGTTTTTATAGCCTCCTGCTGCTTTCTCCATTCTTCATAATGTCTTTTCATTATTGAAATATCGGTACCCTGAAACTCGCGATCGACAACTGTCCCAAAACCGTCAATGTAGCGTCCGCAGTGCAGATCACGAACGACTTCTGCGCTTATCCCATATACGACGTCTCCGGAACAATATTCTCCCTCTTCGTGATGGTAATCCAGAGGTTTTTCTCCGGAAAGGATAGCGTTATATTCGGCATCATGGAGTTCCTTTTGTTTATCTTTGAGAGAATTGTAGTAATTGGTCAGTTCTGCAAATTTTTCTTCCTGTCCCTCGAAATCGTTAAACCGAACTCCCAGATATGAGGTATCTGCAATACGCACATACCATTTGAACTTAATTATATTTCCCTTGATTTCATCAATTTCGACTGTTTTATCATTATCTATCTGAATCTCTGCATCAATTCCGTTAGCGTTTACGCCATTAATTGTAATATTAAAATAATGGCCTGATTTATGCAATTGCCAAGTTTTATTCATATAGTTTCATCCTTTCATTTAGTCCGCGTACTGTTATGCGGCAATACCCGAAATTTGTTTGGCAGCAGCTGTGGTATGTTAAGCACATCAGCATTTGTCTCCGCTACTTCCTTCTCTCGTATTTGGAATCACCCTACCTTTGCAGTATTTTCTCTCAACCATTCGGGGTGCTCTTCCCAGGTATTGTTTTCTACGTCGATTAGGAAGTTTTTTGTCAGGGTGTTATATATCCGCGGAAGCCCCATCCCGTTCATACCAATAGATTCGGAAGTCATATAGGTGATGCAGTGCTTCTGCCAGTACTCCATCCAGATATCAAGGACTGATTTTCTGATACTTTCAATATGGTGGATATAGCCGTCTACATTATATTCAGACATAAGTAGCTGCCAGGAGCACCTTCCGAACTCTCCAGAGTTTCTTTCATTCAGAAATGCCATGAGCTGACGGTAACAGGATTGTCCGTCTACGTCTCGATTGAATCGCAATGATCCGATGGTCTGCAAGTAAAGCACCTTACCGGCACAGTCCCTTATTTCTTTCAGCAGCTTTTCGTAAGGATTCTTATATTGTGTCCGAAGAAGCTCCTTGGGGATTTTCTCATCATTTGCTTTCTTTTTTGCAACAAGTCTGCGCAGGGATTCGACCTGTTCTTCGGCTTTAACATTTACGTTTGGAATATATGTAAGATTTCTCTTCATAAGCGTTTCTCCCTCTCGTTTTTTGTGCTTTCATTCTACAGCAATATGACGATTAGCGTTGCCAGCACGAAAAAATGGAGTTACGTAAGCTCCTGTTAATATTGTACACGCAGTTACCATCAGAATTTCAGAAATTTACCCGATACATGACAGAAAAGGGACTGCCTGTTTTCGACAATCCCTTGCCATCAAAAGATCACGCGTATAAAAAAAGTCTTTTTGCCAGCAGCCCTTTTTCATAATAATCTAACAGATCTTCTACAGAAAAATGATCTTGCAGATCTTCAATCGTGCGGGCAGGATATCCGTCGCAGATCAGATTAAACTTGATAGTCTTTGCCATGATTAATTTCTCCTTTGTTCTTTTATATAATTTCTACTCTATCTCCCTGGCTTTTGAGCCACATATCGATACCCTTGCCGAATACCTCCGCGGAGACAATATAAACTCCATTATCTTCTGAAAGTATCTGTGCAGTCGGCAGCCGGTCAAGAACGGCATCGATGTCTGATCCGGAATATCGGAACTTGACTTTCTGAAGCCTGCCGCCGTACATGAACTGGATCCTTTTTCTGAACTCGCCCTCTTCAAATCGGTCTCTGTATGGAACATGGAACTGTTCACCCAGAACGGTCAGTTTTTTGATACGGTCTATGCGGTATATTGTTGGAAAAGTGTCGTTGCTTACATCAAAATATTGGCAGAGCACTTCGTCGTCAATAAAGGCGGTTAAGTAGAAGTAATATTCGGAAAACATGATAGCCGCAGGTCGGAGTCTGCGGGTGACAATAGACTTGTCTTTTGTCCGCTGATACTCAATCTCAATATAGTGGCTTGTACGCACTGCCTCACCAATCTGCCATAACATTTCCGAGCAGTCTGTCTTATGTCTGGGCTCAATGTAATGAAACAGTTCATTATTGACCAGTTCATAGATATGCTTTTGTTCTGGTTCCGGAACACTGCTACCAACAATCTGATAGATCAGCTTTTTCATCTTATCTTTTGGAAACGCCCGGCTATCAATCAGTATCTTGCAGACAGCCAGTGCTTCTCCGGCTGTCAGGTTCTCGTCATATACTTCTTCCAGCCGGTATCCTCGTTCTTTCTGATCATATACGATCTGCTTTGATATTCCGGCAGAGTCTGTAGTTTCGAGAAATCCGCGGATATCGTCAATGTCCCTCTGTATAGTTCTGCTGTTGACACCGTATGCAGCAGCTTCTTCTGCTTTATTTACAATCTGGTTGTTCATTAATTTCTGATACATACTTAGTACACGCAGAGCCTTGTTACCGTTTTCCCTTTCCATTCCTGAGTTCCTCTCGTATAAGCTAATCCTATTATACCATATAAGATAGACATATGGTGTCCATGTAAATAGAATTTATTAAAAAATAGGATTCTGTATTTCTACAGAATCCATTGATTGATCAGAAGAAAGATAACTGCCCGTTTGCTCCTTCACAGTAAGAATAGTCAACAGTGCTTTCTACCTTTGGAGTTTCAATTTTTGCAGCAGGAACTTTGTAAGGTTTAAAGATACCTTCCCGGATCAGATCCTTCAAAAGCAGATCAAATTTCTCATTGATATACTCTCTTTCTTTTCCGCGGGGATAAGCAAAGATCTCATTTCCGTCATCATCCAGTCCGAAGTTCGCCTCAGCATGTCCGCAGAGATAATCATTTACTCCGGACAACCGGTCCTGTACGTAGCAGGCAAAAGCCCTGGCAAAAAGCTCACAGCTGGAAGTCCAGTATCCGTGCCCTGTCTTTGCTGTTTGGTTTCCGTACTTATAGGAATCCAGGTAATAGGATGTAAAGTTCTTTGTACCCTTCTGGAACCGTATGGATTCCATCACATCAGTGAAAGACTTCGGAATATCCTTTCCTGTCTCCGTGGCAAATACTGATGAAGAGGTATAGATCTGCCCGATCATGTGGTCTAAGGCATGTCCCCATTCGTGGGCCAGGCTTCCTGCTCCGCGGAGCTTGGTCAGGTTGATGACTTCCAGATCCTTCTCATAATGAGCCAGGGCATTTCCGCGGCCCCTTGCACCAAATGCAATGGCTAATCCCTTTCTGGAAAGGGAAGGAAGGGAAATATCTTCTGCCCGGATCCCGACAGCCTTTGCCATGTCATAGAATGCATCATATGCCATATCCAAAGAGGTCTGGCGTTCTTTTTCATTGGTCCAGTTGCCAAATTCACCTCCGCGGATATGGAAGGTTTTAATAAAATCATCACCAGATACATGTCTGCTATGCCGGAAGTCATCCCCGGTTCTGTCCAGGGTGACAAACTGCGGAGGGATCCAGGTGTTTTTCTTTTTGGCACTGGTTTTTTTAGCCTTTTTTGTCTCAGAGAGATCAAACAGTTTTTTCTGCTCTTTGACACATTCCTCTTTGTTTTCGCTTAAAAAGACAATGTCATTGCCCCGTAAGACAAACCATGTCTGTTCTTTCGGGACGATCCCGTTGGTTGGGTGATAGAAGATCTTTCCATTAGGGAATTTCTGGACGACATAGAGTTTTCCCATGTTCTCTTCAATGACAAAGGTATCCCCGTCAACATAGAGGATCGGATATTCATGGTCCATGATCTCCTCTTCCGTCATTGCGAATCGTTCCTTGAACATTCTGGCTTTTAACTGTCGCAGTTTTATGTTGCGTCCGTAATTCAGGATGTTCTGGCCTTTGATGATCCCTCTGTAGCCATCTACGTAATCATAGTAGCGTCCGCTTTTAAAAAGGATCATGGAAGTCATCCTGTCCACAAATACAGGAATGTCGCTTTCTTCTTTGATGGATTCCGCAAGTCCTTTGATCTTACGGACACCATCGATGTAGGCTTCCGCGGAGATCTGATCTTTGGGCTGCGGATGTACCCACTTGCGGACTTCATTTCTGAAATACACCACAAAACGGGGCATCCCGTCTGCAACTAAGGCTTTCATATCCTCTTTTGGCCAGATACAGTCTTTTTTGACATACTTCTCTTTTTCGTCCTGTGTCATGCCATCCAGATCTTCGACCATCAGACCACGTTCTTTCCAAAGATCTTTTCTTGCGCCCCCGATTTTTTCTCCAAAATCATTAATCATAACAAATTCTCCTTTCGTTTTTCGTTTGAAAAAAATATGAAGATTTTGAAGAAAAATAAAAAAGGAATTTTTGAGAGGAAAATAACATGTAGGACTGGAAATTTGAAAAATTAAGCGTATAATTGTAGTATAAAAAAAGAAGGAAAAGAAGTTGAAAAAATTACGTTTTGTATTACGCAGCTTGCTGGCATTCCTGCTCATTGCAACGTCAATTCCGGCAGTGACCGAAGTCGCTGCTAAGCCGGTATGTCAGAAAGCAACAACCCTGCATTACCAGTATAACGCAAGTGGTACAGTTACCATGGAAAGTCTGTATATTGGAAATTTATCATAATCCGCAAAGAAGACTCCATCTGAATCTCTGA
>ULVY01021833.1_pt1 | contig 10985 bp, 9 predicted proteins | sample 1959861 | NCBI WGS metagenome assembly ULVY01 (sample SAMEA4835798, study PRJEB28245) | human gut metagenome | biome: gut microbiome; material: fecal sample | place: Denmark | collected 2008
GCGGAAAGTATGTCTGGCATAGCATTCAAGAAGGAAAGGACAATGACAACAATCTCCTCAATGTCGGAATCCTGAACTTCTTGTTAGATGCTACACGGATCTAAAAATTTATTCTTTTTAACAATAAAAGTGATCTGTACCACATTGTGGTACAGATCACTTTCTATATTTTATGCAGCATGGTTTACCTTTCGCCAGATTATCTCATATTACAAGGTCATCGTAGGTCTAATCATCTCTGTGTACTTGGCAATAGTGCTGTATTCCATTTCGTCAGGGTGAATTTCATATATTCCCAGATCTGCCGTTGCCTCTTTGTGCGTTTCTACGGTGGCGTAATCCATACTTCCAGTTCTGAATGATTTTCAGCTTGGTATTCAACTGCTGGATAAACACCTTTAGCTTTTCGTCGCGCTTTTTAGAAGTGTAAATATAGCGGAATTTTAAATGTCTTGTTCCATCCGGTCAAGTGGGCGAGTAACGCCCTCCAAAGAAATGGTCTTTGAGTTCGGCAATGCACCCGTTAGCGAGCTTTCGGTTAGGCCGCATGATCACCTTAAAGTCAGTAAGTAGGTTCTGTGGTGCCTTTGCAGATTTCTCCTGCACCTTATTGCCCAGGCCTTGTTCGGTTTCCATGGCATATTCACTCAGCATACCGCCGTTGATGTAGGCATAGATGTTCACGATTGTGGTTGCTGATGTGTGGTCCAGCAGGCGGAGAGAGCCTTGATATCCATGTCATTCTCCAGATCCATGATGACAAAAGTACGTTATCATTCATGCGAATAGCTCATTTGGGTTAATTAGAAAGAAAATAACCTGCGCAATCTTGCCGCCTTTTGATACTCATGGAACAACTCTAACTAGGCAGTCGCCAGTATAAACTTGCGGAACGAGACTTCTAGTTACTTTCCTGATACATGGAACATTCTTTTATTGTCAATTACCAAAAGTTCCTTTTGTTGTGAAAAAGTAAAAGACAGTCCAATAGTCGATGGTATCAATCTTCCACTTTTTATGATTATAAAAACCGCTTTTATGTTTGCCTGGATATTATTTTCACTACAGCATAGAGAATTTTGGGAGGCAGCATTATTGACAATGCGATTGATTGTTGTGGAGAAATATTGTATAATTTTAACAATCCATTTCTTGGCTTGAACAAGGGGGACTTATGAATGCAAAGAGATTTTGGATACCTAAGAGATAAATTTGGAGATGCTGGAGCACGGGAAGTATTTGAAAAAATTTGCACTCATCTTCTCCAAGCACAATATGGTGAAGACGCTCACAATATTCGAGTGTCTCGAGGAGATGCCGGCATCGATATTCTGGTGGGAGATTTTCAATCTCCTATTGATAATTACCAATGCAAATATTTTATTGACGGAATAGGTAACTCTCAAAAAACACAGATTAAAGATTCTTTTGAGCGTGCAATTCATGCAAAAGATTACTCTATGCGAAAATGGACTTTATGTGTACCTTGTTCTCTTAGTTCATCTGAATTTAAGTGGTGGAGCGAATGGAAGGGACAACAAAAGAAAATTCATGAAATTGATATAGCTCTATTTGATGGAACGTATTTGATATCAGAACTAAAGAAATACGATATATACGATGAAGTATTTGATAATGATATCAGGAAAAAACTTGATGAGATTTTAGAAAGCATGAGGTATGAAAAAACACGACTCGCTGAAGAAATCATTGTTATGCTAACTGATATTAAAGCAAGTTTGGAAGAAAAGCGGAACGAAGCAAAAGATCTTTCTATTCGCCTTGAGGGTATTCAAGATTTTTTAAAAAATCTCGAAATAGAGAACGCGACAGAATGTGCTAAAATTGAAGCAGGATTAAAAGAAGAACTTACCGATTTACAACATAAGCTTGCAGCCGCTAAAGCTGACAAAGGGCTAGACTCAGCCGAAGCTACAAAGCTAAGAAATGAGATCTATGGTCTCAAATCCAAATTGGAATTAGCTCGGGAAGAAAAAACAGCGCAATCTCAGTATATTAATAAATTGCGACTACTTTATAACCAGTATGTCAGCGAAATAGAAAAAGATGAATTGGCCATTGAAGGGTATGTTGCACTTAGCAAATTTGAATTTCAATTTTGCCCCAATTGCTTAAAACCAATAAAAAAAGTAGAGGACCCAGAAAGATGCTGCCTTTGCGGTAACGAAAGAGGTTCGGACTCTAGCGAAATGATTTTGTTAAAAAAAGATATTTCAACTTTGCAGCGAAAATCAAATGAGCTTTTAAAGTTTACTGAAATTGAAGATCGTAAATACGACGAACTAGTACGGAAGGAAAATGCTATAAAAACTCAATTATATGAATCCGAATTGGAACTACAACAGTTATCTAAAGACTATATAAATCCTTACATTGAACAAATTGAATATCTCAATTATGAGATTGGGAAAAAGAATAGATTATTACTAGAACTCCAAAAAAATCTTAGAATGTTTGAAGAAGTTGACCGATATCGTCAACTTATAGTCGATAAAGAAGCCACTATTCAACAGCTTAAAGATAGTATTAAAAATCTAACTAAAAATAGTGTTTCAAAGGATGAGTTGATGCAAGAACTTTCGAGCACATTTGGGAAAATATTAGGTGCATTTCAATATCCTAAATTATCATCGGCATATATCGATGAGAAAAGCTATCTTCCTTATGTTAGAGGCAGAAAGTATGATGATATTGGGAGCCTGGCAGGAGTAACATTGATTACAATAGCATATTATGTTGCCTTACTCCTTGTTGGTGTACATGAAACCTTTAATCATCCTGGTATACTTATCATTGACTCGCCACGTAAAAATTTAGGTGCACAGGCATCAAAGAGTGAGGATGATGAGTTTAAAGACGAAAAAATTTTTAACGCAACTATAAAGCAGTTGTACGAGGTTGCAGAACACAATAAGGAGCGCGTACAAATTATTGTCGTCAACAATGGATATCCAGATTTTATTCCTCGTGAATGTATCGTTGCTGAGTTTGACCCAGACCAAAGGAATGGCTTACCACAAGGCTTAGTTGATGATGAAGTTTAATTTCTATTAAAGAAAGAGCGCCGTTCCTATCCATCTGTCATGTTAGCTCAGAGAAACCTGGCTCGCTACTTGTAAAGTGTTAATACTAAAGGTCGTGTCAAGAATTTTTCGCACTTTAGTTTACAGCTCCTGGGATAAATGAAATCAGCCAGCAATGGATGCATCTTCAATGTCACTCTCTAGTGGTTTCATACTCATGCACTTATTATCGCCCAACTGGGCGCCCACTACATAGCGTAACTGAATACAGGTCAGTCGTCTATCTATCATCCTGTTTATAACCGCTCAAATATAAGTAGCAATTGGAGTTCACCTGCATCCATGGTCACAACGCCATTCTGAAAAAGGCTGAATACTGCAAAAATGCATACGGCAAGTACTCAAAACAGTAAATCTAAAAGAAACAGAACCGCCCGCTGAACATCAACAGATGTCGGCGGGCGGTATTTTTTGCCTATAGCTTGCTAAATACTGATATGCCTGGTGAGCTAAACCAAGTCCATATTTTTTAGCTGAATGTATCCCCGCATATTTGTAGCCACACCTGCCCAATCCATAACCGCAGCTAAGACAAAGACAGGGTCAAAACAGGACTCTCCTTGGCTCTTACCGAAATAGTGAATGGCAACGGCTCCCATTACCGTGTCTGATGTACATTTCCCATAGCCCACTTTGTCTTCTTTGCCATGAGCGTTGCCTTTTCTTGCCCTATGCTGTGGGGAATCTTTCAGTAAATCAATAATCACATCGAATACAGAAAAATCAAATTTCAGTCTATGTTTGTTTAGCTTATCGCTGGTGAATGCACATCCCCCATCAGCAACAACTATTGTACATGGCTTTTGATCAAGTAGAGATATTGTGACTATCCCTCCACTCTCAACAAGTTTCTTTCTAATAATATCTGATGCTTTTCTTCTTGTATGAAACAGCATAAAATATTCTCCTTTGTTCCAAAAGTACTCAGAAATTTCAATATCAATTCCGATTCCAGTTATCAACTTGTACGATTACCACCCCTTCAAACGGAAGCCACGAAAAAATGTAGGTATGCGGCTGGATAGCTATTGGAAGGCCAGGTATTACAGAGGTTGGGAAAGTTTTAATCAAGGAAGAAGCTGCAGCAGTTGGACTGCCGCCTCTTTGACCGCAGCAACCGTTTTCTCTCCATCGGATAGATCTGTTTCCACTGGCAGACGCACTACAAAGTCGGTGCGATTGGGTTCCTGAGTAAGTTCCATAGGCGGAGGGCAGGCGCTCCAGTGCTCGGCCCAGCGGCACTGAGCGGTTCGGTTGACTCCAGAGAGCCACACCTCCAGTCGGAAGTTCTTGTGGTCGAAAACCACAACCAGTTTTAGAACCTTTTCTTTCAAACCAGGGTAGGTGAAGGAAAAGTAGGCATAGTCCATGGCGTTTTCCGTAATGCTGTTCTGAAAACGGAAATCCGGCATCTGTCGTTCCAACTCGTTTCTCAGAAAGCGGAACAGGCGAATGAACTCCTGATAGGCCTTCTGCAGATCAGTGGTCTGCAAAAGGGTGCGGTATGTTTCCAAAAGAGTTGAGTCAAAGTTCATTGGAATGCCTCCCTCCATGCCGTATCTTTGCTTTCGAGTATACCACATCCGGCAGCACAGGGAAACTTCTGTCAGCGCCGCTTCTGCCGCTTGCGGAAGTCCTCCTCGATGGCATCTTTCCAGTGCTCGTCCAAAGGTGCACTACACCGGACGGCGGCCACAGCCTGGCCCACTACCTCATAGTTGAGGCGGGTACCCTCACTGTCGCAGTGGTAGTTCACTGCCCGGTCGGGGGCGATCCCCAGGTGGCCCGCCGTCTCCACCGCGTCGATGTTGGCCCCCAGGAAGAGAAATTCCCAGCCGTACTTTTCCTTTTGCCGCTGGATCATCTCTTTCACCTGTTGGGCGGAGTAGCGGCGGCTGGCGTTCTCCATGCCGTCGGTGGTAATGACGAAGAGGGTGTGCTCGGGCACATCCTCGCTCCGGGCATACTTATGGATATTGCCGATGTGGTGGATGGTCACGCCGATGGCATCCAGCAGGGCGGTGCAGCCCCGGACATAGTACTCCTTTTCCGTGATGGACCGGACCTTCTCCAGGGATACCCGGTCGTGGAGCACCTCGGTCTGGTCGTCAAAGAGGACAGTGGAGACAAAGGCCTCGCCGGGCTCCTTCTTTTGCTTTTTGATCATGGCGTTGAAGCCGCCGATGGTGTCGCCCTCCAGCCCCTGCATGGAACCGCTGCGGTCCAGGATGAATACCAGTTCCGTCAAATTCTGCTTCATAAAAAATCCCCCTATACTGTGTTGTTTGGTTATAAGCACAGTATAGGGGATTTTGATTTACATGGGTCGCCTGGCGGGCGACAAATCGCTCCGCTCTGTCAGGCATCAAACAAAGTAATCTGCGTGCCGTTCTCTTCCAGGAGCCGGAGCAAATCCTCGGTTTTGAGCCACACGGTGGCGGTGTTGTCATTGGGGTGCACGCCGATTAATCCAGAGGCATCCAGAAAGGATTTATCCAGCCAAAAGGCAACCTTATGTTCCCGGTCATTGAGCAGGCCCAGAGGTGTCACCGCGCCGGGGATCAGGCCAAGCATGTCCATCAGATCCTGATCCGAGGCAAAGGTAAGCGGCCGGGTGTCGTTCTGCTGCCGGAAGGCTTTCAGGTCGACTCGCTTGTTTCCCTTGACCGTAATGAGATAGTAATTGCGCTTTTTGTCGTCCCGAATGAAGAGGTTCTTGGCATCGGCCTCCGGGTAGGGCAGGTGGATCTCCGCTACCTCTGCCATGTTGTAAACAGCTTTGTGCTCCGTTACCTCATGCCAGATGTTTCTGGTACTGAGGAGGGCGTAAATCTCTTGCTTGTTCATATCTATGTCCTCCTGTGGTACAACCCGGTCTTCATGTATATGTTCATCAACGGGAGTTCTTCTGTTCAGGGTTAATGGAGATCCACTGGGTTGCACAGGCCCTTCCAGGTCTGAGCGACCTTATGATGTACATGCTCTAAGGCAGAAAATTGCGTCTGATGTGCAAATATAAAATAATAGCGATTTGTGTAGCGAGGATATTCCAAAAGCAAGGTGTGGTCAGCATGCAGGAAGGAGTTCTGAAAGCCCAGCACGCTTTGAATGCACAATTCCTTTTTGGTCATCTGCGGACGGTGCTGATAAAGAATCACGCTTTGCCCTCGGTCATAGTAGTCCTTGACCTCCTGCCAGGTGGTATGCTTTTCCTTAGCTGACCTGCGTTCATGCATCTTTGCGGTCTCCAGGCCATTATCGGGATCAAGGAAAACAATGTCTGTATCAATAGTACTGGCCAGGGCCGTTTGATGCCAATGTGAACGGTTCGCTAGAACCAAGGCATCTGAGAAAAAGGCTGCTGTAAGCACACCACTTGCTTCTATTTCTTCGATGCTGCGCTTTTGCCGGTGTACAATATCGGCTAAACAGTCGAACAGTTCAGGATCATAATGTCTGTATATTTCCGGCTTATCCAGGTACGAAGTGTATTTCCCATCCTCTTGCTTACCCGGACGAGTGGGAATCACCCGATACCAGTTGACTGCCAGTCGAAGACCAGTAGCGGTCACATTCCGCAAAAGGCCGTACTTTCCGTAATCTCCAATATCTCCAACATAGTTATCCTGCATGCGGTCATCCTCCCAGCAGGCTCTGGTCAAAGGCGAACAGAGCTTCGTTAATTTCGAAGATGTTGTAGTTCCGGTGGGCAATGAAATACTCCACGATGATATCGAACTTGCTGGCATGAGAGAAGGCAAAACCTGCTTTCCCCAGCATCTCCCGAGCTTCCTCCAGCGGCAGTTCCAGGGCAATGGCAAAGGCCATGGCGGTAGGCTTGGAGGGTTTATAGTGGATGTCCGAGCGTATCTTGGAGAACAGCTTACGGTCAATATTAGCCTTTTTGTAACACTGGGCGTCAGTCATGCCACATTCGTCGATCTTCCGCAACAGCATCTGAGAAAAACTTTCATCCAGTTTGCTGAGGGCCTCGTCCAGACCGGAGGGTGCCATGGTACAGGGGGCAGGCATACACTCCGATTCCTCCATGGGCATGGAGGCCATAGCCATCCGGCGGCGTTGAGTCTCCCGGCTGTCGGTGTGGGCATCCACATAGTGGTCATCGATGTAGGCGGCAATGTCGGCAAAGAGCTTTCCGCCGATGGTATAGGCGGCTCGGTCGAAGATGACCAGATACACCGTCATGTCGTGGGCAAGAAGGAAATCCCCGATGGTATCCACGGCCACCTTCAGGGCCTGATCCTTAGGGCAGCCATACACCCCGGAGGAGATCAGGGGGAACGCCACCGTTTCACACTGATGGGCCAGGGCCACTTCCAGAGAGGAGCGGTAGGCAGAGACCAACAGTTCCCGTTCCCTGTGGCTGCCGCCCTGCCAGATGGGACCGACGGTGTGAATGACAAACTTTGCCGGTAAGCGGTAGCCCTTCGTGATCTTGGCCTGTCCGGTCTTGCAGCCTCCTAGGGTGCGGCACTCGGTCAGCAGCTCCGGCCCGGCGGCACGGTGGATGGCGCCATCCACACCTCCGCCGCCCAGCAAGCTCTCATTGGCAGCGTTGACGATGGCATCCACCTTTATGGTAGTAATATCGTTTCGTACAATCTGCAGAGGCATGATAGCACCTCCTCACTTGATAGGGCCATCATACCATAAGCGGGATTACCTGGCAATCCAATGAAACAAGGGAGCGCAGTTCTATTGACCTCAAGTATCTTATGAATCATTCTGCTAATTACATTATTTTTGGATATCCAAATACTTGACAAAGCGAATAGTGAAGTGTATTCTTTAGCCATGATTTTTCTGGATATCCATTAAATCGAAGGAGATGATAAAATGCTTGGAAGGCCTAAAAAAGAGGATAGCCGCGAAAAGCAATACCGCATCCGGCTCAACGACAAAGAGGATAAAATGCTTACTTTTGCAAGCAATGCGACCGGTGTTCCTAAATCCGAAATCTTCAGAAAAGCTTTGCAGGAATACTGCGAAAAGGTAAAACTCCAGCAGGCTTCAGAAGAAATTGGGGATGACACAACGTGGGAATATGACCGCATCAGCCTACAACGCGCTGTTGAATGCCCATATTGCAAAGCAAAAAATCGCATCGATCTGGAAGATGAAGGAACCGTTTCTACTTCTGAAAGGCAGATGGGCAATGAGGTACTTTTCGAATTTGAGAATGTGGAGTGTCAGTGCCATAGTTGCGGACGAGCCTTCACAGTGTCTGGATATATTAGTGAGTACCCCATTGGAGCATTCAACGCTGAGAGTCTCAAGGTGACACCTACCGAACCTTTGACAGACGAAGTGAAGCACCTCATCGTTTGCCGTGACTGCGGTGCAGTACTTGAGGTGGGTGCCAAGCAGAAACTCTGTCCCGACTGCCGCGAAAAGCGCAAAGCCAAATGGATGAAACGGCTAAAGGGTGGAGTAAAGATTGTTGGTATCATCGGAGTGGCAGTGGGAACTGCATACTTGGCTACAAAAGGAACCAATGATTCTGATGAATCGACAGATGACTTTAAGCCAGAGTCCTTGGGTGATGATTCTGGTCGCAAATTCAAACTCCTTATGAAATACCCTGATGGAACCGAGGAGGAAGAGGATGAACTCTTCGATTCCGAAGAGGAGGCAAAAGAGTACGGTGACTATATGATCTCATGTTCGAGGGAAGGTGCAGAAACGCTTTGTATGTCCAATCCTGGTGACTATCCCCTGGAGGACTATGAAGATCCCGATTACGAGGTAATCGAAACTGAATGATTAGCTTCGTTAGTGTTTGGCATCAATTACCCTTGCCACTGGGCACACATTACGATCATGGGACGGACATACGTCTACCCAATCTGAATTTGAATTGTTTCATGTCGACCAGCCAGTTACTGTTTTGCTCATCATTGCTGCTCTCTTACTCAGTTCTATTTCATGACAGAACACCCACGGCAGGAGTAAAACTTATAGTACTAAAGTGAGCCCTCCGCAAGCAAGCGTTGCCTACGGAGGGCTCATTTTCATCATCCCAGCATCTTTCGAACCATTTCATAATGTTTGGCCACCGTGTGCCGGGTCACCTTTGCACCCCTGGCGATGATACTGTAATTTGTCTCGTCCGGGTGAAGCCTCAGGTATTCCCAGATCTGCCGCTGTTTCTTGGTGAGCTTATCCGGTGAGACGATTCCCCGCAGGCGATCCAGAATACGTTTCCGCTCCGCGTTCATCTGCTGGATCAGTACCTTCAGCTTTGCCTCGCACTCCTCGCGGGTGTGGGCGTAGACGCATTTGGAATGCTTCGTGCCGTCCGGCCAGGTGGGGGAGTAGCGGCCCTCAAAGAGGTGGTCATTGAGTTCATTGATGCAGCCAGTGCCGGGCTTCCTGATGCGCCGCATGACCGGCTTGAAGTCGGCGAGGGGGTTCTGTGCTGTCTCCGAAGTGTCCTCCGCCACTTCGTTGCCCAGGCCTCGGTCAATCTTGGCGGCGGCTTCACTGAGCATGTCGCCGGTGATGTGGGTGTAGATGTCCAGCGTGGTCGCCGCTGACACATGGCCCAGCATGGAGGAGAGTGTCTTGATGTCCATGCCGTTTTCCAGGGCCATGGTGGCGAAGGTATGGCGCAGATCATGAAAGCGGATTTGCTTGCATTGTGCCCGCTCCAGCGTCACATGGAGCCGCCGGAGCATGGAGCCGGGCGTGAGCGGCGCATCCTCCTTGATGGGCGAGGGGAACAGCCAGCGACATTTGGCTGTTTTCTGATACTCCCGGAATACCTCTATCACAGCAGGTGGCAGCACCAGCTTTCGGATGGACGCCTTGGTTTTGGGGATGCTCATCTGCATCTTTCCGTTCACTTCATAGATCTGCTTGGTCACAGACAGCGTCCCGGCATCCAGATCCAGGTCGGACCATTGCAGGGCCAGCAGTTCTCCACGGCGCAGTCCCGTGGACAGATCCAGCAGGAACAGCTCGAAGTATCCATCTGCCTTGGCCTGCATGAGAAATCGCTGGAGTTCCTGGCGGGACAGCACCTGCATCTCTCGTCCGCGCTTGGGCGGCAGTTTGCAGCCTATTGCCGGGTTGGTACGGATCAGGTTCTCCTGCACCGCCTGGTCCAGGGCCGCCCGGCATTTGGCGTGGCACATCCGCACCATCCGGTCGGAGAGACCCTTGCCGTAGAGATCGGTGCGGATGAGCCGGCCCTCCTTTTTCAGCTGGGCGTAGAACTGCTGGAGATCCTTCTGGGTCAGCTGGCACAGCGGGATCTGGCCCAGCTGTGGTATGACATGCTGGTAGATGTTGGCCTCATAGGTGTGCTGCGTGGTGGGACGGAGACCGGACTTGACGTAGGTCTGATACCAGAAGTCCACCCATTCTCCGAAGGGCATGTCGGCACGGATCTTCTCGGACTTGGTGCTGCCTACCGCCTCCATCAGCTTGGAGAGCTTTTCCTGACACTCATGCTTGCTTTTGGCCAGCACGTTTTTCGTCTTGGGCAGGCCTTTGTCATCATAGCCCACCACGGCACGACCTTCCCAACGGCCGTCCTTGCGCTGCCTTATGGTGCCGGTTCCGCTTTTTCGTTTCCTTGCCATGGGTTCAACTCCTCTCCCAGCAGATCTTTCAGAAAGCCGCCAACCACATCGCTGGCGGCTTTTTGCATGTCCGGTGTCACATGGGTGTAGGTGTCCAGCGTGAAGGAGGCATTGGTGTGGCCCAGGATTCCGGAGAGGGTCTTAGCATCTACACCGCTGGCCAGAGCATGGGTGGCGAAGGTGTGCCGCAGATCATGGAACCGGATGTGGGGCAGTCCCGCCTCTTTTAGCAATACCTTCATCCAGTAGTAGGCGGCGCTGGGGCGCACCGGCT
>ULVY01016263.1_pt1 | contig 10950 bp, 7 predicted proteins | sample 1959861 | NCBI WGS metagenome assembly ULVY01 (sample SAMEA4835798, study PRJEB28245) | human gut metagenome | biome: gut microbiome; material: fecal sample | place: Denmark | collected 2008
ATAATGCTCCCGCTCTGCCGGTTCCTCGCAGCTTTCCGCCGCCAGCAGATTGGCCTGAAAGTCGCTTTCCTGTTCGTCCGCCAGTTGCAAAAGCGTCTCTTTGTCCTTGGTATAAAAGCATAAATTGGCTCTGGCTTCGTTATAGGCACCGTCAATGTCCAGCGCCCGGCAAAAGCTTTTGACCGCCTCCTGATGGTCGCCGGTTTCTTCCTGCGTCAGTCCCAGATAATTCCAGGCCTCTTTTAAATCCGGCTGCAAATCGGCCGCCCGCTGCAGCGCCTCCAGTGCCTCACGCTTTTTGCCGAGCATGCGATATGCCAGCCCGAGATTGAAAAAATGCGGGGCAAAAGGCGCCGGCGCATAGCGTATCGCCGCCAAAAAACAGTCAACCGCCCGCCCGGCATTGCCCTTGCTCTGCGCAGCCAGCCCCAGCAGATTCCACACGTCCGAATTTTCCGGCATCGCTTCAAGCAGTTTCAGATAAATGTCTTCCGCCTCATTCAGGGCGCCGTTGTTTTGCAGTTCAATTGCTTTTTGAAACATTAAATCGTATGACATATCAACACCTTGCCCTTTAAAATTATTCTAAAATATTAACATCTGTCCGCCTGCTGCCCATACCTGTATGCCCTGTCCCGGCATACGCTCTCGTCAGCCGTTTTTCCGCCGCTGTTTTTCGCGTTCCGCCGTAAAAGCCGGCGGATTTCAGCGCTCCGCGGTCAATGCCCGGGATGCGCCGCCGGCACCAGAAAATCGTCCAGCGCCCGTCGGATTTCCGCAATATCGCTGTCGCTGCCGAGCCGGTGGTTGCTGTCTTTGAGTAACACGGTTTTGACATCGCTGCCGGTAAGTTTCTGCGCAATCAGCGGTGCCGTGCGCCAGTCAAGCGACGCATCTTTCATTCCTTGCAGCAGCCTCGTTTTTCCTGCATAAGGGATTGTTTCTTTGTCCAAAAGCAGGTTTTCGTTGCCCGATGCAATCATTTCTTTGGTAATGACATAAGTAAAATCGTTGGTCGGAAACGTAATTTTGCCGTCCCGTTCCAGAATTTCCTTGTGTTCGGGGCAGAAATAAGCCTCAAAATATTTTTTCAGGAAGTCCGGCGCCGCTGCCAGCCCGAGGAACCCTTTGACCTTTTGCGGAAACTGCACCGCCGCCAGCAGCCCGAGCCAGCCGCCGAGCGACGCACCCGCCGTAACAACGTCGCCGTCGACCATCTCGCCGACAATCTCAAAAATCTGGCTTTTATAGGTATTTATCGTCGTTTCTTCAAACCTTGCCGCATCGGAGCCGTGCCCCGCGATTTCGTAACGGAAAAAGCCCATGCCGTTCTCAATGCACCATTTCCTGATTTCTTCCGGTTTGCGCCCGTAGGGATCGGAGCAAAATCCATGTGCATAAACCAGCGTAAAGCTTTGAGTTTTTGCGCCGTCCGGCTTAATGTATTCATACTTTGCGGTATGCCCGCATTTATAGGTGTAAAAAGATTCTGACATCTGAACCTCGCCAAACAGATTAACGTTAATGGGAATATATACGACAAATGAGTAAAGATAAAGTAAAAAACACGGAAAATAACCGCCCGGACGCTGCCGGCGGTACTCCCGCCTTTGCTTCTCCCGCAGCGGAGAATTCGGGAAAGGCGTCCGTTTCAGCATCTCGCCCCTCCGGCGCCGCAGTTCAAAACGCGCTGCAGCCCTCCGGCTCCTCTGCTGCGCGGAATACGTCCGCGCCCCGCGGCTCCGTTGAACCGGTCGTGCTGCAGGTTTTGCCCGAACTGGGGCAGGGCGGGGTTGAACTTGGAACGGTGCAGATTGCCGAAGCTTTGGTGCAGCACGGATACCGCACTTATGTCGCCTCGCAGGGCGGACGGCTTGAATACAGCCTCGAACGCCTCGGCGTCAAACACTTTACCCTGCCGCTTAAGAGCAAAAACCCGTTTACAATCTTTAAAAACGCCTCCAGGCTCGCGGAAATAATCAAAAAAGAGGGGATTAACATCGTCCATGCCCGTTCCCGCGCCCCGGCCTGGAGCGCATATCTCGCCGCGAAAAAAGCCGGCGTGCATTATATGACAACCTTCCACGGCACTTACGGCCTGGGTCCCGGCGGCATCAAAAAAATATATAACCGCGTCATGACCCTGGGCGAAAAAGTGATTGTCATTTCTTCGCATATCAAACGCCATGTTCTGGAAAATTACCATACCCCGGAAAATAAGCTTGTGTTTATTCACCGCTGCGTGGATATGGAGAAGTTTAACCCCGAAGCCGTCAGTGCTGAGCGGATGAAATCCGTGATTGAACAATACGACCTGCCGACTGACAAGCAGCTGATTCTCCTTATCGGGCGTCTGACGCACTGGAAAGGGCAGTGGCTGCTGATTGAAGCTCTGTCCAAATTGAAGGCTCGCGGCGATTTTCACTGTATTTTCACCGGCGATGACCAGGGGCGCGTCAAATACACCGAAAGCCTTGCCGCCCAAATCCGCGCCCACGGCATGGACGGCGACTTTACCTTTATCCGCCACACCGACGACGTTCCGGCGCTGATGAAAGCCTGCGACATTGTCGTCTCCGCCTCGGTTGAGCCGGAAGCCTTCGGGCGCATTGCCGCCGAGGGCGAAGCAATGGGAAAAATCGTGCTTGCGTCCGACATCGGCGGCTCGCTGGATAACCTTAAAGACGGCGTTACCGGCCGCCATTTCGTCTCTGGTGATGCGGACGACCTGAGCCGAAAACTTGAGTGGGCATTAAACCTTCCGGCGGACGAACGCAAAAAAATTGCCTCTGCCGCCCGTAATTTTGTAAAAGAAAACTTTACAAAACAAATAATGTGTGATAAAACGCTTGACGTCTATCGCGCTTTGGCGGAGAGTCCGCTGCGCTGAGCGGAGGAAATTCCGGCCTGCGCGCAGTTTCCGTCCCAACGCGGCAGACGGTAGTGAACGAAACAAAATCCCGGCTTGGCGTCAGGCGGCGCCGGTCGGACAACAAACTTAAACCAAAGGGGTATAATATGATTAAGATTGAACTGCCGGACGGCAGCATAAAAGAGGTCGAGGCCGGAATTTCGGGCTTTGAACTCGCAAATCAGATAAGTCATAATCTGGCGAAAGCCGCATTGGCCGTAGAAATTGACGGCACGTTAAAAGATCTCACTACCCCGCTCACTACCAACGCCAAAGTAAAAATTATCACCGCCAAAGACAAGCACGGGCTTGAAATTCTGCGCCACTCCTGTTCGCACGTTATGTCCGAAGCCGTTAAGGAGCTGTGGCCGGACGTTCAGGTAACGATTGGCCCGTTCATTGAAGACGGTTTCTATTACGACTTCTCGCGCAAAGAGCCTTTCACGACTGAAGATTTTGCCAAGATTGAAGAAAAAATGCACGAAATCGTCAAACGCGACGAAAAAATCACCCGCGAAGTCGTCAGCCGCGAAGATGCCGTTGCGCTGTTTAAGTCGCGCGGCGAACATTACAAGGTTGAAATTATCGAAGACCTGCCGGCGGACGCGGAAATTTCGCTTTACCGCCAGGGGGATTACGTTGACCTCTGCCGTGGCCCGCACGTTCCTTCAACCGGACATATCGGCAATGCCTTCAAGCTGATGAAAGTTGCCGGTGCATACTGGCGCGGCGATTCGAACAACGAAATGCTGCAGCGTATTTACGCGACGGCGTGGGCAGACAAAAAAGACCTTGAAGAATATCTGCACCGCATAGAAGAGGCCGCCAAACGCGACCATCGCAAACTCGGCAAGGAAATGGATTTATTCCATTTTGAACCCGAATATGCGCCCGGCGCGGTTTTCTGGCACGACAAAGGCTATAAAATCTACCGCAAGCTGATTGAATATATGCGCAACCGTCAGGAACACAACGGCTATGAAGAGGTTTCGACCCCGCGCATTATGGACCGCTGCCTGTGGGAAACCTCCGGCCACTGGGAAAAATACGGCGCTCACAACTACTCCGGCCAGACCGAGGACGGCAAATGGTTCTGCATTAAGCCGATGAACTGCCCCGGCGGCCTGCTGGTCTACAAACAGGGGATTAAGAGCTATCGCGACCTGCCGTTGCGTATGGCGGAGTTCGGCAAAGTTAATCGTTATGAAGCTTCCGGCGCCCTGATGGGCTTAATGCGGGTGCGCGAGTTCACGCAGGACGATGCGCACATCTTCTGCACGCCCGAACAGATGGAAGAAGAATGCATCACGACGATGAAGCTGATTTTTGACATCTATAAGGACTTCGGCTTTGACAAGATAAAGATTTATCTTTCGACCCGTCCGGAAAAGCGTATCGGTTCCGACGAAATCTGGGATATTTCCGAAAAGTCGCTGGCGAGCGCATTGGAAAAGCACGGCTACGAGTATGAAATCAACGAAGGCGAGGGCGCTTTCTACGGTCCGAAGCTGGAATTCATCCTCCGCGACGCCATCGGCCGCGAATGGCAGTGCGGCACAATTCAGGTCGACATGAACCTGCCGCAGCGTTTTGACATTTCCTATATCGGCGAAGACGGCGAAAAGCACCAGCCGGTTATGCTGCACCGCGCGCTGTTCGGCTCCATTGAACGGTTCCTCGGCATTCTGATTGAGCATCACGCCGGCAAGCTGCCGTTGTGGCTGTCGCCGGAACAGGTCGTCGTTATGCCGGTAACCTCCGCGTTCGACAATTACGCCGAAGATGTCGCCAAAACTTTGCGTACCGCCGGCTTAACTGCCAAAACCGACCTCCGCAACGAAAAAATCAACTATAAGATTCGCGAACATTCGATCGAGAAAATCCCGGTCATTATGGTTGTCGGTGCCAAGGAAGAGGCGGACAAGACGGTAACAATCCGCCGCCTGGGCTCGGAAAAGCAGGAAATTATGCCTCTTGCTGAAGCCGTTGCCGCTTTGGCAAAAGAGGCGGAAATGCCGCATAAAAACGAAGCCTGAAGATAACTCGGCCGGTTCCCGCCGAACCTCCCCGCCCCAAAGGCAAGGTTTGAAGGCGGCTCCGCCAGGCTCTCAGACCTTCATCTGACCGGAAACACGGTGCTTTGGCACCGTGTTTCTGCTTATCCAAACGTCGTTTTCGCCTCATCTTCCGCCGACGCCCTGGCCGCTCCGGCTATCGCCGACTGGATATCCGTCCGTCAGCTTCCGCCTTTGCCCGCTTTTAAATTCCGCCATACGCAAACGCATTTCCGTCCGGTCATAGCCATGTCATCAGCCTGTATTTTTGTCAAAAAAAACTTAACATTTGTCATTTTTGATGTTACATGGTGCACAAACTTTAATTATTTTATTAACTTAAATTTTTGTGTTATGGAAAATCTATTATTACAAACCAAAGAGTATGTCAAAGAGTTAATGGTATACCGTTTTAAGTCGGTAATCCCTTCATTGGAAAAAACGGACAATTTTCCTATTCTGGTGAATGATTTCATGGATAAAGGAATCCTCTTGTGGCTTTGGATATTGCCTGATGGAAGAGCCATTTACTTCTCAAACAACAAGAAATTCGGAATATTGATTAAATGTCCTGATAACATTGAAGTCATAAGCTCGAATTTTTCCACAGAATCTTTCAAGATATACGATGCCGTGTATTGGCGTAGAGTATATGACAAAACGAAAGATGACGGCAAAAGCTTCAACACTTGCCAGTGTGAGGGTTTTGTCGTTGAATTCCTCTATAAGGACTATGCCGAATTATTAGCTATGCAATATGTTGAAGCTCTGGATTGCAAAAAAAGAGAAAAATCTACCGAGAAACAAACGGTCTTTTCTAAGCGGCAATTATTGGCAAATTGCGAAAACAAGCCGTTCAAACTAAGGATTGATGGCTTTTTGCTCAGCGAAGATTATGAAAAGGTTGCCGATTTTATCAAAAAGCATGAAGGCACTACAACGCCGCCGAAAATAGAAGAATATGAGAAAGATCCTTGGATAAAAAATATCTTTGATACTTTCAGGACTGCTTTCCTCGCTCCGGGATATCTGGGACATAAGTTTAATATGTCTTTAGATGGTCTTAATGAGGATAATATTAGGCATTGGCAGTCTTTTGCGTGTAAGGAAATGCAGGAAATCTTTTTGGAAAAAGGAAGCTGCTTGTGTGTGTTAAGTAATGCTAAAGCCTCTCCTTATGAACGCGAAATATGGAGCGTTGACGGCAATCCTAAGGTAATTTATCGCTTTCCTGCAGTAAAAAATCTGGAAACACTGATTGAGCGTCAAAAAGATTTTTTTGCCAAAGAAAAATCAGCTCAGGAAATCCGGGAATTTTACGAAAAATTTACAAGCGGATTTATCTGGAGAACGGAGGTAGATATGATTATCAGCGGACATGATGAAAATGGAAATCCGCAATTCCTCTTATTGTAAACGTCTGCCTATCACAAAACCAGACCAGCATGCTCTTAACCAACAGAAACGCTTCCGATACATTTCGGAGGCGTTTTGTTTATACCGCATAACCTTTTATATGCCACATAGCCGATTTTGTTCCATTATTCATTCCACCTCAATTTCTGTTACGGTATACCGCATATATTTTCCGTTAAACAAATCTTAAACTTCCACCGTTACACTGATATAAAATTAATCAGCAGACGAGGTGCCGAATGAAAAAATTATCTCTGCTCCATGTTTTGTCTCTGGCCGTGGCTGCCGTATGTGTTGCCGTGCCGGGCTATGCCGCGACGGACTTTTCAGGTTCTCCTGCTGAAGCGACTGCCTTTCCGGCAGGAAAGACCACAGAAGATGCTATCCTCGCTGCGGCAGATATTTCTGCTCCGGAACCGGCTCCGGCCGCCGCCCAACCGGCTGACGGCGTGTATATTATCCCGGATGATGTCCGTTGTTACGTTCGCAAAGAAGACCGTGTTACTTTCTGCACCGACCACGACGGCTCTCCGATAAACGGCGAAATGCGCAAATACCGCGAAGATGAACTAATTCGCACTTATCCGCTCAAAGACGGCGTCTTGAACGGAACCGCCGTTTCCTACTATATCAGCGGCGGCATATTGGCTGAAAAGCCCTATAAAGGCGGTAAGCTGGACGGTGTTGCCAAAACCTATTATAAAACCGGAAAAGAAGAAACCGTCGTCCCGTATACGGCCGGAAAACGGGAAGGCGTCGCCAAATATTACTATCAAAACGGCTATATGCAGGGGCAGGGGATTTATATCAACGGCCGCCTTAACGGACCGTCCCGCCTCTACGATGAAAGCGGTGAGCTTGTATACGAACTGACGTATGAAAATGATACCGTCGTTTCCGCTTACTGCATGTATAAAAAGAATCCGGATACAGGCAAGCGCTACCGCAAGGATCTTGACGCCGGAATTATCGATCTGATAAACCGCAAACAGATTGCCCCCAAGCCGGTAATCGTTGAAAACAAATGCGCTATGGAGCGGATTTCCGAATAACGCCATGCTCAATAACATCAAACAAATTCGTAAATCTCTCGGTATAACCGTTGCCGAACTGGCGCAAAAGCTCAATATGTCCCAAGGCAACCTTACCAAAATCGAAAACGGGCAGGTAGATATGAAAGCAGAAACCGCCGCCGCTATTGCCGCAATTCTGCAATGTCCGCTGGACAAGCTCATCGCTGAGGAAAAAGACAACGTTTCGCCGCTGTCATTGCCGCTTAATCTGCCCGCAGACAGCCGCACAATGGCGGTTAGGGATAATAATATGGCGCCGACATTGATTTCCGGCGACATTGCCGTTGTCCGTCCCTGCCAGACCAAAGGCGCCGACGGCATATATCTGCTGCAACGCCAGGGCAGGGAAGTCCTGCGCCGCCTGCAAACGCTCTCCGACGGCAGAGTTGCGGTTTTATGCGATAATCAGGCTTATCTGCCCGAATATGCAGTAACCGCTGCGGAGCTGGAAATTTCCGGACATGTCGTCAGTAAAATCGCCGTTGTTTCATTATCCTGATTTTACTTTTGCATTTTTACCAATATGTTTCAGGCTGCTCAGTAAGCCTGACTAATGTATGCCTTGCCTTATTCTAGGCATATCTCATTTTATTCCCAATACATCCGACAGTTCCCCGGCTATTGCCGCCAACATCGGTCTGTTTTCAATAATACCCCAACTGTTATCACCACCACGGATATTTTAAAAGCATATTATTCCTATTTTTAATTTTATTTAATTTGCAAAATGCATTACAAAAGAATAAATAATTAAATACAGTGTGTTGTTAGTTTTATTCATCGCAATGAATATATTGACAAATATTCATAAAGAGAATATCGCAAAATACAAAAATCTATCCTGAACATCTTTCTTAGACATTAAATCCCGAATGAGTTTTTCACTCAAAACTCCCACAAACACCTCTATAGCTGTCTCTCTATAGTTTTCTTTCTGCATTTTCCTCGTTGACACAAAAAAATCCGCCATACTGCTGATAGCGGATTTTTAGATTTACCTACCGGCTATAGCGGAGCCTTAGTATTAAGGAGCGCTAGTTCTCGGGGTCATCAGATGGTGACTTCCTTGAGCATTTAGGTTCGGCCAGTATTGCCATAAAAGTTTGTTCAAGATTATACAGTTTCTCCTTTTCGTAAGCGATTGCCAACTGAATGGAATTACCGTATTCCCGAATAATCATCTCTTCTTCTTCACTCATCATGCTCGGGCGTTTCCCCAAGGCAAACAGGTTTTCCCGGTTGTTTTTGGCAAGTTTCTGCATTTCCATCGGTACGCCGGAAAGAACCACCAGCGACCTGTTGATTTCCAAAATCCGCATCACCTTGCCGAGAACCATCTTGTCCATTCTCGGTTCCGGCCATACCAGATGTGCAATTTTCGTTTTGGATATGACGTCGGCTAAATCGGCAAGCTGTTCGTCGGAAAAATAACATCCCGTCAAATCCAGATAGACCAGGCTGCCAAGCCCTCTTATCGTATCCAGCAGCAGCTCAAACAGTACCGGGTCGTCATTAAAGATAAAACACTTGACGGCCAGATTTCTGAGCTTTTCTTTCTTTTTCAGCCGCAACAGCATATTTCTGAGCATCTCCGCATCGGAATATTTGTTTTTCATCATAGAGTTTTTGAGCATCCCGCGCGCCGTCGTATAAAGTCCGCCGATATTGCCGTCTGCGACAAAAACTTCGACGGAGCCGATGCCGATGGAGAACTTTCGCAGCTCCAGGCTGTTGTCCAGCCACAGGTATGCCTCTTCCAAATCCTGCTTTTTCAAACAGGGGCGTTTCAAAATAATCTCTTTTGCGCTCGCGTCGTAGTAGCCGAAAGAGTTTCTTGAACCGCATTCGTTGGCTAAGCCCCTCATTTGCGCTCCTTTCTTTTCCAGGGGTTAAAGTTAAACACAACCGTTAATGGATTTTACACAACCAACAATTGTATCGTCTTGTTTTCTATACATATACTATAACAACCCGGAAAGAAATGCAATACTTTTTTAAATCAAAAGGTGATATTTTTTCGGATTTGTTAATAAATAAAGGTAAAACTCCGCTAAAAGAATTGTCAAACAAAATAAAAAAAATTATAGTATCCGCAGTGTAATTTTTGAAAGTCCGACCATGATTTTGATGGAAAATCCGGCTTACGGATATGCCGTTTTGGCGTTTTTGCTCTTTTTCTGCCTTTATTATGCCGTAGTCTGCCGTGTCCGCCTGCTGCATAAGGCCGCGGAGTATAATGATATTTACGGTAAATACAGCGAGTTACAGCTCAAACACGCCGTTACCGAGTCCAAATTTGCCGATGTTATTTCCGGCGCGGCAAAAGCCGAATCGGAGAAAATAGCGCTTCAGAACGCCGTTACCGGGCTGGAACGGGATTTAAGTGCGCAAAAAGCCGCTGCCGCCGCCCGGGAAGAAGCGATGGCTGAAAAAATCCGCTATCTGGAAAAGATAAAAGAAGAACTGACGCTGAAATTTAAGGACATTTCCAACGAAATCATCAAAGCTCAACACGAGTCTTTTTCCGCCGAGCAGAAAACCGCGCTTTCGGCGCTGCTGTCGCCGTTTGCCGAGCAGCTTAAGGCTTTTAAGACGGAAGTTGCCAGCGCCCGGGAAGAAAGCATAAAAAGCAAGTCCAGCCTTGATACCCAGCTGATGAACCTGATGGCGCTGAACCAAAATCTCAGCAAAGACGCCCAGAGCCTGACCGAAGCGCTTAAAGGCAACAAAAAGGCACAGGGCAACTGGGGGGAATTCCAGCTTGACCGGCTTTTGGAAAGTTCCGGTCTGCGCAAAGGGCAGGATTACGACACGCAGGAAGCGTATTATGACGAAGACAAACGGCTTTACCGCCCGGATGTTATTATCCATTTGCCGGAAAACCGCGATATTATCGTCGATTCCAAAGTTTCTCTTAATGATTATCTCGAAGCAGTCAACGCCGACAATGCGGAAACACAGCAAAAATTCCTGCAAAAAAACATCGCCTGCATCAAAGCGCATATCGACGAGCTGTCCGCCAAGGAATACCAGAAGCTGCTTAAAGGGCGCACTCTGAATTACGTCATTATGTTTATTCCGGTAGAAAGCGCCTATGTCGCGGCGCTTGAGGCCGATAACAACCTGTACGATTATGCATACCGCCGCAACGTCATTTTGGCGACGCCGCTTTCGCTGATGCCGGTTTTGCGCACGGTGGAAAATCTCTGGCGGATAGACAGCCAGAACCAGAACGTGCAGAAAATAGCCGAACTCGGCGGCAAGATTTATGACAAGCTCGCAGCTTTCGTTGAGGATATGAAAGCCATCGAACGCGGCTTAAATCAGGCTTCCAACGCTTATAACAATGCCATGACCAAGCTTTCCGGGCGCGGCTCCGCATTGTCGCAGGCTGAAAATATGAAAAAGCTCGGCGCCAAAACCGGCAAAACCATTGCGCTCGCCCTGAACGACAATGATTTGCTTTTAACCGCCCCGGCCGAAGCCGTAACGGCAG